>ENA-OQCD01000264-OQCD01000264.1-human-gut-metagenome-genome-assembly--contig:-NODE-264-length-14466-cov-1.874747_pt1 | contig 14466 bp, 25 predicted proteins | sample MGYA00242755_ERZ504571 | MGnify/ENA primary metagenome ERZ504571 (study PRJEB26092, sample SAMD00036274) | human gut metagenome | host: Homo sapiens | study: EMG produced TPA metagenomics assembly of...
GAGTTTTAGGAGGGTTCCGGCGGTTTTTCCGGGGTCTGCAACACCTCTATCCCCGGTTCAATCCGGGTGGCACCTCTTAGAAGCCTGGAAAGATGAATTTCCAGGGCTTATTTTCCTATAAAAATGTATTTGCTGAAGACCGTGAAGACAGACTTCTGAAAAATCGGACAGCATCCGGAAAGGATGCTGTCCGACAGATCAGGAATTTTTTTTCTGTAAGCAGGATTCTTTTACGGTTATAAACCAGATGAAGGTACATGGCATCTTGGGCACGCAAAGCATCATGTTCTGCAATGGCATCTGCGATTTCACGATGTGTTTCAATTGTTTCTTCATGCAGAGCGCCACTGGTTGATTCGACAAATAATGGAATAGAACTGTTAATTACAGGAATCAGCCGCGGAACAACAACATTTTTTGCTGCTCAGCGCGATCGCTGTATGAAATTCAATATCTTTCTGGGTATGGTCCGCATGTTTTTTAATAATGCTTCAACATCATCACAAAGTGTGGTGATTTTTTATATCTTTTTATTGGCGCGGGTGGCAGCCATTGCTGCAATAGAGGGTTCAAGCAGAAAACGGACTTCAAGAAGGTCATGGATCAGCTTCTGCTTGTTGCCGATAAAAGTTAATCCCAGCGGATCTTCCACCATTCCCGGAGATGATGCGATATAAGTTCCGGATCCCTGACGGATCGTCACGATATTTCTGGAAGCAAGAAGCTTCATTGCCTCGCGGACAGAGCTTCTTCCGGCATTCAGACGTTCGGATAGAACCGTTTCATTAGGCAGCTTGTCTCCAGGCTGCAGATTTTCCTTTAAAATAAATGCGATGATGTCTTCCGATAATTTTTGCGGAAGACTTTTTTCTTCTGATGACGAAATCATCATATGAGTTTCTCCATTTCTATTCGTTATTTCTTTTTATATTTTCCTTATATCTATAATAATTCCTTTAAACTATAATGTCAAAACGACAAAATACACAAAAAATAAGACGATAATTTAGATAAAATTACAGTATTGCGTTTTTGACAGAATGAATATATCATAAATACATCAGATGAATTGAAGCAAAAACAAAGAAAATCAGCACAATTCAAAAGAAAAAACAGCAGAAAGGTCAGATGTATTTAACGAAAAGTAAAACATCGGATGAATTAAGGAGGCAAAAGCAGAAAAAATGGAAGAAACAACATTTACAGCAGATCCAATGAGATTGATGCTTGCTGCAGCAGTGGGAATTGTGATCCTGCTGGTGCTGATCATCAAATTTAAACTACATCCGGTTCTGTCAATGATGATTTCAGCGATCATCATCGGTGCAGGTGCCGGAATGCCACTGGAAATGATCTCAGACACAGTAGAAAAAGGTGTTGGAAAGACATTACAGGGAATCGCACTTCTGGTAGGACTGGGTTCCATGTTCGGCGGAATACTGGAAGTGAGCGGAGGCGCTCAGAGAATAGCGGAAACACTGATCGACAAATTCGGTCAGAAAAAAGCCGGTTGGGCACTGGGACTTACCGGACTGGTGATCGGTACAACCGTATTTTTGAAGCAGGTGTTGTAGTACTGATCCCACTGGTATTCAGTGTTGCAAAGCAGACAAAAAAATCCACACTGTATTATGCAATCCCACTTCTTTCAGGTCTTGCCAGCGGATATGCTTTTGTACCGCCTTCTGCGGGATCTGTACTGGTTGCCAATGCACTTGGCGTAAACTTGGGAACTATGATCATGGTTGGAGTTCCAACTGCACTGATCTGTATGCTGGTTTCAGGAATTATCTGGGGAAATCTGGTTGGAAACAAAATTTTCACTGAACTTCCGGCCAATGTGGAAGAGATCAAAGATGATGGAAAAGAGTTGCCGCCATTTGGTCTGGTGCTTGGCGTGATACTGATCCCGCTTGTTCTGATCCTTCTCAGTACTGTATCTAAATACATGCCAATTCCGGCAGGAATACAGAGTTTTTCTCGGATTTATCGGAAAACCGTTTCTGGCACTGACTATCGCAACGCTTCAGCAATGTATTTTCTTGGAATCCGTCGTGGCTTTACCGGTACACAGTTAAAAGAAAATACTGGATCATTCACTGAGACCGGTTGGAATGATCCTTCTGGTCATCGCCAGCGGCGGAGTGATCCGATGGATGCTTCAGGATTCCGGCCTTGGAAATATTATCGGACCGGCCCTGGAAAAAAGCGGTCTTCCGCTGATCCTGATCGCGTTTTCTGATCGCAATCCTGGTAAGGGCATCTGTAGGAAGCTCCATTGTGGCAATGACCATGGCATCAGGAATCATGGCGACTATGCCGGCAGTAATGGATACAAGCATGCTTTACAGAGCTGCTATGTGCTGTGCGATCTGCGGTGGTGCAACTGCACTGAGTCATGTAAATGATGCCGGATTCTGGCTGGTAAGTACTTTCCTTGAGATTGACGAAAAAAACGACATTAAAAATCCTGGACGATCATGGAACACTGATCGGTGTTACAGCACTTGTTGTAGGCTTTGTTATTTCAATTTTTTGCATAGGAGGCAGAGCGTAATGATAAAAGATACCGGTTTATTTAAGAGACATGTATGATGCAAAGCATCTTGTACAGGCTGCATCCGGCTGCCGGAAGGATGTGGAACTGATCTGCGGAAGATATATCGTAGATGCAAAGTCCATGCTGGGAGTATTCAGCCTTCCTACATTTGATAATGTGGAAATCGGAGCAGAAGAAGAGGATGTAAAGGAACTTAGAGAAAAGCTGGAAAATCTGAATCTGATCAGAGAATAGGAAATGGAGGAAAAAATCATGAAGTTAGTAAGTCAGGAAATGAGAAAGCTTGCACCGGAGCTTGATCCGCTGCGCCTTGGAACAGGATGGAAAAAAGAAGATCTGGGAAAGGTTCAGGTCATGGTGGAAAGCACTTATGGTGACAGCCATCCGGGAAGCGGACACCTGAACATCCTTGTGGAAGAAGTTCGTAAAGGAATCGCAGAAGAAGGTGGTTTTGGTGCACGCTATAACTGTACCGATATCTGCGATGGTGAAAGCCAGGGAACAGACGGAATCAACTACAGCCTGGCAAGCCGTGAAATGATCGCAAACATGATCGAGATCCATGCAAATGCAACACCATTTGATGCCGGTGTATATCTTTCAAGCTGTGACAAGGGTGTACCGGGAAATCTGATCGGACTTGCAAGAGTAAATATCCCTTCCGTATTTGTTCCGGGCGGAACCATGAATGCGGGACTGAGATGCTGACCCTTGAGCAGCTGGGAATGTACAGTGCAAAGTTTGAGCGTGGAGAGATCGACGAAGAGAAGCTTGACTGGGCAAAATGCAATGCCTGCCCAAGCTGTGGAGCCTGCTCCTTTATCGGAACAGCTTCAACAATGCAGATCATGGCAGAGGCACTTGGACTTACACTTCCTGGTACAGCTCTGATGCCGTCAACAAGCCCGGATCTTCTTGCTTTCGCAAGAGAGGCAGGAAGCAGGCAGTAAGGATCGCACAGATGGAAAATATGCGTCCTCTGATATCGTAACTATGGACAGCTTTGAGAATGCGATCCTTGTACACGCTGCAATCTCCGGAAGTACAAACTGTCTGCTTCACATTCCGGCGATCGCACATGAGTTTGGCATTGAGATCACAGGTGATACCTTTGACAGACTGCACAGAAATGCAAGATACCTTCTGGATGTACGTCCTGCAGGACGCTGGCCTGCTGAGTGCTTCTATTATGCAGGTGGTGTACCGGCGATCATGGAGGAAATCAAGGAACATCTCCATCTGGATGTGATGACAGTTACAGGAAAGACTCTCGGAGAAAACCTTGAGGAGCTGAAGAACAACGGATTTTATGAGAAATGCGACAAATGGCTTCAGGAATTTAACAAACGTTACAATGTAAACCTTACAAAGGAAGATATCATCCGTCCATATGACAAGGCGATCGGAACCGACGGAAGCATCGCTGTTCTCCGTGGAAACCTTGCACCTGAGGGAGCTGTGATCAAACACACCGCATGCCCGAAGGAAATGTTCAGATCCGTTCTCCGCGCAAGACCGTTCGACAGTGAAGAGGAGTGTCTGGATGCAGTTCTGAAGCATAAGGTTCAGAAAGGTGATGCAGTATTCATCCGTTACGAGGGACCAAAGGGAAGTGGAATGCCGGAGATGTTCTACACATCTGAGGCGATCAGCAGTGATAAAGAGCTTGGAAAGAGTATCGCACTGATCACAGACGGACGTTTTTCCGGAGCATCTACAGGCCCTGTTATCGGACACTGCAGCCCTGAGGCTGTTGACGGTGGCCCAATCGCACTTGTTGAGGAAGGCGACCTTATTGAGATCGACGTTATGGAAAGAAAGCTGAACATCATCGGGATCGCAGGCGAAAGAAAGTCTATGGAAGAGATCGACCAGATCCTTGCCGAGAGACGTAAAAACTGGAAGCCAAGAGAACCAAAATACAAAAAAAGGCGTGCTGAGACTTTTCAGTGAGCATGCTGCAAGCCCAATGAAGGGAGCCTATCTGGAGTATTGATCATGAAACATAAATTTATTACTCTCGGCGAGATCATGCTGCGTCTGACACCGCCGGATTATGAAAAAATCAGAACAGCAACAACCTTTGAGGCAAGATACGGGGGAAGCGAGGCGAATGTAGCCCTTTCCCTGGCAAATCTTGGAATAGATGCTTCGTTTTTTACGGTAGTTCCGGACAACAGTCTTGGAAAAAGTTCTGTACGTATGATGAGAAGCAATGATGTGAATTGTGACAGTGTGGTTTATTCCACAGCGGAAGAAACTCCGACACACCGTCTTGGAACCTATTATCTGGAGACCGGCTACGGGATCCGCCCCAGCAAGGTAGTTTACGACAGAAAACATAGCGCTTTTTCCGAGTATGATTTCAGCAAAACAGATGTGAAAAAAATGCTGGAAGGATATACATGGCTGCATCTGAGCGGGATCACACCTGCTCTTGGAACAAAATGCAGGGATCTGATCTTAAACTGCCTGAAGGCAGCAAAAGAAATGAACATGACCGTAAGCTTTGACGGAAATTTCAGAAGTACGCTGTGGACCTGGGAAGAGGCCAGAGATTTCTGTACACTTTGTCTTCCATATGTAAATGTCCTTTTCGGGATCGAGCCGTACCATATCTGGAAAAATGAAGAAGACCACAGTGCAGGGGATGTAAAGGATGGAATCCCGTTTCAGCCGGATTTTGAACAGCAGGAAAAAGTGTTCCGGGCATTTGCGGACAGATATCCGAATATAAAAATGCATTGCAAGACATGTCCGTTTTGCACATAGCTGCAGTGAAAACAGTCTTATGGCATATCTCTGGTTAAACGGAAAGACTTACAAAAGCAAGCGCCTGACCTTCCACATTCTTGATCGTGTCGGTGGCGGAGATGCATTTGTAAGTGGGATCATCTATGGCCTTATGAATGAGTATACACCGGAAGATACCGTGATTTCGGTGTTGCTGCCAGTGCTGTGAAGCATACGATCCATGGTGATGGAAACATTACCGATGATGTATCTATGATCAGACATGTGATGGAAATGAACTTTGATATAAAAAGATAAAAAGGAAGGGAAATTCAGATGAAAGAGATAGCTAGAAAATTTCAGAAATTTGGTGTGGTTCCGGTTGTAGTGCTGGAAGATACAAAAGATGCAGTACCGTTGGCGAAGGCTCTGGTTGAGGGCGGCCTTCCATGTGCAGAGGTGACATTCCGCACAGAAGCAGCAGAAGAGTCTATCCGTTTCATGGCAGAGCAGTTCCCGGAAATGCTTGTGGGAGCAGGTACCGTACTTACAACAGAACAGGTAGACGCGGCTGTTGGCGCCGGAGCAAAATTATCGTAAGCCCGGGCTTTGATTCTAAGATCGTAGACTATTGTCTGGAAAAAGACATTCCTGTTTTTCCGGGATGTATCACACCATCTGAGGTTGCGCAGGCAGTGAAAAGAGGTCTTAAGGTAGTAAAATTCTTCCCGGCAGAACCGGCAGGCGGAATTTCAATGATCAAGGCTATGGCAGCTCCTTATACAGGAATCCGTTTTATGCCTACCGGCGGGATCAATGCGAAAAACCTTGAGGACTATCTTTCCTGTGACAAAATCCTCTGCTGCGGCGGAAGCTGGATGGTAAAAGGAGATCTTGTGAAGGCAGGAGAATTTGACAAAATAAGAGAACTGACAGCAGAAGCAAAAAAAGCTTGCGGATTCCATAAGAAAGTAATCAAACTTAATACACATATTCAATAAAAAAAGCAGAACCCTGCACAACCAGGCAGAGTTCTGCTTTTTTGTCAATTATTGTGAAAATAGATCAATGAAGCAGGATCGGCAGAAGCTTTTTCCGCTTCAGCTGCCAGATCAGCTGCAGGATCCGCAGAAGGTTTCCGAAGATCCATTCGGTAAAGATAAAAGATCCCACCGAAGAAACCGGGAATCAGTCCGGCGTATCCACCGGCACATAAGATCACAGTCAGCTTCACCATCAGTTCTGTCTGAAGTTCCAGACAAACAAGTAATCCTGCAAGAATTCCGGCTACACTCCATCCAGCTGTCAAAAAGTGCAAGAAAAAACAGCTGGCGCAGGGGCCTTTTTTTAAATTTTGATCTAAGTGATTCCACAGTACTTTATACATAATCCATTCCTGCCACTCAAAAATGTGATTAAACATACTCACATCGAGATAATGCGGATTCTCACGAATACCGCTTACTGTTTCTTTGTGTATGTTTTTGAGTAACCGGAGTTATCTCTACTCACAGATCCTAAGTACACTCCACAGTCGTTAATTCCCGAAATAGCCTTCGGTACATACTCACGTTTGCGGGATCATGCAACTTCGTAAGTCTCTGCATCTCTCAGATTCAATGCTGCATTGAGATCTCTGTCCTCAATATATCCACATGTGCATCTGTAGATCCTGTCTGAAAGTTTCAGATCTTTTTAATACAGCTGCAGCAGTGGCAGATCCTGGAAGATGGATACCATCGGTCAACTACCCTTAGTTCGATTCCATATTCAGCACATTTTGTTTTCAATTTTGTCCGGAATTCATAGAATTTCTGGGACGCAACTGCTTTTGAGAGATGCCGGTTCTTCATCATCCCGGATATGTTCAGATCCTCAATCGTTATATGAGACGGCTTGGTTTTCACTATCTCAGATTATTACCTTGTTGATATGATCTGTACGGATATTTTCTATCCGATGATGAAGTTTTCTGTACTTTAAGCTTTTTGTTTGCATATATTTGCTCTTTGAGTGGTCTCTCCTTTCTTTAAGCTCTCATATTTACGGGAAAGCTTTCGCTGTGCCCGTCTTAATTGTTTCTCAAGTTTTCTAATCCGTGCTGTTTTTATTGATATTTCTGTATACAGTTCCATTTGACACAACTGCAAAGTCTTTCAGCCCCAGATCAATTCCGATCCCATCAGTGAAATTTCCATCCGCTTCCGGAGCAGGTATATCGACAAGTGCAGACACATAATATCTGCCTGCTTTCATGGAAACTGCCCCGCTTCGGATCACATATCCATCCTTAGAGGTCGGAATGTAACCTTTTTTCTTTCAGCCTTACCCAGCCAAAGTGTTGGGATCTTGATCCTGTGACGTTCACAGAGACAGTCTTTGGGATTATTCTTTACAAAATACATTTTTACATCAGATCTTCCTTTTTTCTTATATCTCGGGAAACTACTCTGATGATGAAAAAATCTTGAAAAAGCGGTACAGGCATTTTCGATTGCATTCTTTATCGATTTGGAACTGACTTCTCTGATCCAGAAATATTCCGGATGCCTTGGAAGGTATTCATTGTTCAGCCATACACTGAACGACTTGCCGCTCATAAATCTTTCACCGGCATCATAACGTTCTTTATTATGAAACAGGTAGAAATTATAAATATATCTGCATGTGCCGATTGTCTTATGTATTTTGATCTTCTGCTCTTCTGTAGGATTGATCTCTGTCTTGAAGCTCTTCAGCAATCTCCTCATCCTTTTCTATCTGTTTTTTATACTTACGAAGTCCATATAATCTACAGGAAAACACATGAAGGATGGAAATAATATCCTGTATAAGTTCTTCCTGTGGTGACAGTTCTTCATTGTTTACCACCAGTATCGTTGTGTGGAATTTCATGCAGAATCTTTCAAACCAGTCGTATCCAAAACGGATAAATCTGTCTTTATGCGTGATCACTTATGGTTTTGACCTTCTGCTCCATACTTCGTCCAGTAATCCATTCCATTCTTGCGGTTATAATTAAGTCCGCTTCCATAGTCTTCAATTGCACTGGTCTACGATCATTCCTTTGGCATTACAGAACTGACGCAGAAATGCTGTCTGATTTTGAAGATCATCCCTTTGGTTTTTTGTAGATACTCTTGCATAAAATAACAACTTTTTCGTTTATCATGTTCTATATTTATACCTTTAAATTGAAGATACTGGTCATATGTGTAATAACGCCTGTCTGTTGGAGTTCGGTTTGCTTTTAAGATTCCCTCTCTGTCCCATCTCTGAAGCGTTTTTTACAGAAACACCTAATAATTCAGCAAAATCTTTTGGTTTATAATTTGTGATATTTGATGTGTCCATAATATACCTCCATAAGTATATTTAAACACATTTAATATCTTTTTACAATATATTTAGTTACTTATATCATCCTCCTGTTTTTCTGGAATTATACTTCTGCTGTTGTCAGCAACAGTCAGCTATAATATTGATTTCCTTTATTTGTCTGTATTATAGAAAAGAAATGTAAAATACAAATGCGCAGGAATGAAAAAATCTTTGTAAAAATATAAGTAGAAAATTGCATTTTGAATTAAGAACCGATATACTTATAAATATAGTTATTAATAATATTCGATCACAGCCGAAAACATTTTTTCTACAGCTGTGATACGTGAGCGAGAGAATTAAAAAGGGGGCAGATAAAAAGCCCCCCTGAAATCATATAGAGAGTAAAGAGGAGGGGTGGAAATGGAGCATACGGAAGAATATGTGAAGCTGGAGAATGTATCCAAAATCTATGGCTCAAAAGAAGTGAAGATCATAGCTGTGGATGAGATCAGCTTCCGGATAAAAAAAGGAGAATTGTGGTTGTGGTAGGACCAAGCGGTGCCGGAAAGACAACGGTGCTGAATATCCTGGGCGGAATGGATAAGGCCACATCCGGCAATGTCTGGATCGATGGAAAAAATATTGCAAAATATACAGACCGGCAGCTGACCGGATACCGACGGGAGGATATTGGATTTGTATTCCAGTTTTATAATCTGGTGCCAAATCTGACTGCATTGGAGAATGTGGAGCTTGCTCTTCAGATCTGTAAGGATCCTCTGGATGCTAGGACAGTTCTGGAGGAAGTAGGGCTGAGGGAGAGACTGACCAATTTTCCGGCACAGTTATCCGGCGGTGAGCAGCAGAGAGTTTCCATAGCCAGAGCGCTGGCGAAGAATCCAAAGCTTCTGCTCTGTGATGAACCTACAGGAGCGTTGGATTATCAGACCGGCAAGGCAATCCTGAAGCTCCTTCAGGATACCTGTAGGGAACGGGGCATGACGGTTATTGTCATTACTCATAACTCTGCATTGACACCTATGGCCGACCGTGTGATCAAGATCAAAAACGGCAAGGTTTCCAGGATGACTGAAAATGCACATCCCACACCAGTGGAAGAGATTGAATGGTAGGTGACGGAATGAAGGCATTACACAAAGATTTCTGGATGGAGATCCGGAAAAGTAAAGCACGTTTTATCTCGATCTTTCTGATCGTGGCACTGGGTGTTGCATTTTTTCCGGGATCCAGGCGTCTTCTCCGGATATGAGATATTCCGGAGATGCTTATTATGAAGCAGCAAAGCTGATGGATCTGAAGATCCAGGGAACCCTGGGACTGACTCAGCGTGATGTAAAAGCGGTATCGGATATTGACGGTGTGGAACTGGCTGAGGGCAGCTACTCTACGGATGTTATGAGTGGAGAGGACGATGCCAGGAAGGTTCTTCATCTGGAATCTATCAGCAGCAATTTTAATCTGCTTACAGCAGATGAAGGAAGGATACCGGAAAAAAGCGGCGAGATTTTTCTGGACAAGCCATTTGCAAAGAATCGGGGGTATAAAATCGGGGATACCATATCTGTCAGTGAGGATGGAGACAGTGAGCTTTTGAAAAAAACAACCTATACAGTTGTGGGAATCGGAAGCAGCCCTCTTTATATTTCATTTAACAGAGGAAATACGACTCTTGGATCGGGTGAGGTCAGCGGCTTCGGATACATTCTTCCTGAGGATTTTGAACAGGAAGCTTTTACCCAGATCTATATTATGGTTCATGAATCTGGGGATGTGATCAGCTATACCGATGCTTACGACAATCTTATCAAAAAGATCCGGAAACGCGTGGAAGGTATCGAAAAAGAACAGTGCAGCCTGCGCTACGAGGAGATCGTCGCAGAAGCCAATGAAAAACTGGATGATGCCAGAAAAGAGCTTGAGGACGGAAAGAAGGAATCAGAGGAAAAACTTGGCGACGCGAAGAAAAAGCTGGATGATGGGCAGAAGAAGTATGGGGATGGAAAAAAAGAGTACGAAGATGGAAAACAGCAGCTCAGTGATGCAAAAAAGGAGCTGACCGATGGAAAACAGCAGCTTGCTGACGGAAGAAAACAGATTGAAGATGGATGGTCTCAGCTTAACAGCGCAAAACAGCAGGTGGAAGACGGTCTGTCCCAGTTAAATGCTGCCAGATCCCAGCTTGCTGACTCCGAAGCACAGATAAATGAGAAGCAGTCAGAGCTGACTGCCGGATATGAACAGCTGACTGCCGCAAAACAGCAGGTAAGTGACGGCGAGGCCCAGCTCCGGGAAGCGGAAAAAACACTGGAAAGCAAACAGGCTGAGCTTGACAGTGGAAGAGAACAGTTGGAAACGGGAAAGAATACGATCAAAAGAAACAAAGACTGCTCTCACCGGTCAGAAAGAACAGTGTGAGGCAGGACTTGTACAGGTTTCCGAGGGCGAATCCCAGATCAATTCCAGTGAAGAAGCCCTTTCCGGGCAGCAGGCACAGCTGGATGAATTGACCAGCCAGAAAGAGGCATTAAGCAGTCAGGCGGCGGAGCTGCAGGCGCAGTATGACGCCGGTGCGGAAGCAGGAAAAAACCGAGGAAGAGCTGGCGGAGCTTTCCACGCAGATCCAGACTTTAAATGGTCAGATCAGTGCAATGGAAGAACAGATAAATGCCGGTCAGGCCCAGATCGACGGGGCGCAGGCAGAGCTTACTGCAAAAAATCAGAGCTGGCCCAGACAAGAGCTGAACTGGAGAGCAGCCTAGGTCAGATCAATGAGGGTTTCAGCCAGATCAAAGAACAGGAAGAGACACTTTCCGGGACAGAGGCACAGCTGAATGAAGGCCAGGAAGAACTGGATAAAGGGAAAAAAGAACTGGAAACAAAGAAAGCAGAGCTTCCGCGGCAAAAGAAGAAATTGCGGCAAACCAGGCAACTCTGGATGATGGCCAGAGCCAGCTGGATTCGGCCAGAGCCCAGCTCAGCGCAGGGCGGCAGCAGCTGGAGGAAAAACAGGCCCAGTTAAATGCCGGTCAGGCAGAAATCCAGGCCAACACAGAAAAGCTTACCAGCAGTCAGGCAGAACTGGATGCAAATGAACAGAAGCTCCTGGATGGTGAAAAAGAGATCCGGGAAAATGAACAGAAATTAAAAGACGCCAAAAAAAGACCTGGAGGACGCAAAAAAGAAGCTTCCGATGGAAAGAAAGAATATCAGGACGCAAAAAAGAAGCCGATGACAAAATTGCGGAAGCCCAGCAGAAGATCGAGGATGCCCAGAAAGAGGTGGATGATATTGAAACACCGGAATGGATCATCTCAGACCGCAATGACCTTCCGGAATATTCGGATTTTGGTGATAACGCAGAGCGACTGAAAAACATCGGAAAGGTTTTCCCGATGATATTCTTCCTTGTAGCGGCTCTGATCAGTCTTACCACGATGACACGAATGGTGGAGGAACAGCGAACCCAGATCGGAACCATGAAAGCGCTAGGATACGGAAAAGCATCCATTGCATCCAAGTATCTCAGCTACGCATTTCTGGCTACAGTAGGCGGAAGTATCGTAGGAGTACTTTTCGGAGAAAGGTTCTTCCGTTTATCATTATCCAGGCGTATGGAATCATGTACTGGAATATTGGCGATCACATGCAGCTGGATTATGAGTTACAATATGCACTGATCGCTTCCGGGGCAGCGGTGATCTGTACTATGGGCGCTACACTGTTTTCTTGCGCAAAAACCCTGGCAGAAACACCGGCATCTCTGATGCGTCCGCCTGCACCGAAAGAAGGAAAACGGATCCTTATTGAACGGATCAGCTTTATCTGGAAGCATCTGAGCTTTTCCTGGAAATCATCCATGCGAAATCTTTTCCGTTATAAGAAACGTCTCTTTATGACGATTTTCGGAATTGCGGGAAGCATGGGACTGATGCTTGTAGGATTCGGACTTTATGACTCCATTATGGATATTGCGATTCTCCAATATGACCAGATCCAGCACTATGATGCCATGGTGATCAATGATGAGGATGCCACAGACAGCCAGGAAAAGGATCTTCTGAAATCCTGGACGGAAACAGCAAGATCGATCACTATACCCGTGTGCAGCTCACCAAGATGACGGCACCAAAAGAAAAGGGAAGTGTCAGTATCTATGTGTATGTTCCGGAAAATACGGAAAATTTTAAAGAGGATGTAACATTACGTGACAGAAAGTCCCACGAGCAGTATGAGCTTACCGATGATGGAGCGGTGATCTGTGAAAAAACGGCTTCTCTTATCGGTGTGAAGCAGGAGACAAGATCACCCTGGAGAAAGACAACAGAAAGTATAAAGTAAAGATCACTGCTGTCACAGAGAACTATATGGGACATTACGTTTACATGACCCCATCCTGCTATGAAAAAACATTCGGGGAGAAACCGAAGTATTCAAGTACAGTATATACTATGAAAGAGGATGCAGAGAGTGATCTGGAAACTCTTGGAAATGCGATCCTGAAATATCCGGCAGCTTTAAGTATCAGCTATACAAGCAGCACAGCAGGTCAGGTAGAGCGAATGCTGGGATCCCTCGGAGCGGTGATCTGGGTCCTGATCATTTCTGCCGGAATGCTGGCATTTGTGGTACTGTATAATCTGAACAACATCAATATCACAGAGCGGCAGAGAGAGCTTGCAACATTGAAGGTCCTGGGATTTTATGATGGCGAGGTTTCCCAGTATGTATTCAGGGAAAATATCCTGCTGTCCTTCATAGGGATTCTGGCAGGCGCAGTGTTCGGAATCTTCCTCCACCGGTATGTGATCACAACCGTTGAGGTAGATGCGGTGATGTTCGGAAGAAATATCAAGCCACCAAGCTTTATCTACAGTGGAATCATCACCTTTGGATTCTCCATGTTTGTAAATATGGTGATGCATTTCAAACTGAAAAAGATTGACATGGTAGAATCATTGAAAAGTATAGAGTAAAGTTTATAAACGGTTTATAAATTTCACAGAATTGTTAGCACTCTTTTTGAAAAGAGTGCTAATTTTTCTATTGACTTTTTAAAAATAAGCAGTATTATCATATCACTTAGATGAAAAAATGTAGCAAAAAAGGTGTCTGCCGACAGAAGAAGCAGTACCTTTTGTCACTAATATGATAGAAAATATAAAAAAGTAGAAAATAGGAGTGATTTACAATGGCAGCAAAGAAAAGGTAGTTTGTCAATCAGCAGTGAAAAACATTTTTCCCCGATTATTAAAAAAATGGGTATATTCCGATCACGATATTTTCGCACGTGAGTTGGTATCCAACGGATGTGATGCAATCACAAAACTGAAGAAACTGGATATGATGGGTGAATACCAGTTGCCGGATGATTATAAACCGGCGATCAAAGTTGAAGTCAATCCAGAAGAAAAGACTCTGAAATTTACAGATAATGGTCTTGGAATGACAGCCGATGAAGTAGAAGAATACATTACACAGATCGCATTTTTCCGGAGCAACACAGTTCCTTGAAAAATATAAAGATAAGACAACAGAGGATGATATGATCGGACACTTCGGTCTTGGATTCTATTCTGCATTCATGGTAGCTGACGAAGTACATATCGATACCCTTTCCTATAAAAGAAGGGGCAAAGCCGGTACACTGGGGTAAGCAAACGGCGGAACAGAGTATGAGATGGAAGAAAGGCAGCAAAACAGGAAGTCGGATCCACTATGACACTGTATCTGAAATGAGGACAGTCTGGGAGTTTTGCAAAATAATACAGAAATGAGAGAAAGTTTCTGGGAAAAAAATATTTGTTTCCTTTTATGCCGGTAGAAAATTC
>ENA-OQCD01000265-OQCD01000265.1-human-gut-metagenome-genome-assembly--contig:-NODE-265-length-14463-cov-2.190151_pt1 | contig 14463 bp, 15 predicted proteins | sample MGYA00242755_ERZ504571 | MGnify/ENA primary metagenome ERZ504571 (study PRJEB26092, sample SAMD00036274) | human gut metagenome | host: Homo sapiens | study: EMG produced TPA metagenomics assembly of...
CGAGATCGAAGGCGATAAGGCGTACTCCATTGCACAATTCCTCGATATCCACGTCGTTCCAACAGGGCACGGAAATATCCGTCATGATCGTTTCCTCCTGTGTCGATGCAATGAACAATATGCTATCGCATGATCGCGCAAGGCCCTGATATGGTAGAAGCCATGTATCAATTGCCTTGGGAATCAACAGTGTATAGAAACCGTCATGGTCGTGGGACCCGCACTCCCATGTTCGGTACCAGACTTCCACGTTATCGTACAAGAAGCGGTATGTTCGACGACATGCTGGTGGCTCAGATCCGTAGGCTCAACGATGCATGGCCCGAACTGGTGGCACCGGTACAGTTTGCGGTCGAGGACGTTCCGCCATCCGACCCGGCACCATGGGAGGCCACTGCGCACTTGGGCTCGCAGTCTTTCCCCGCGGAACATGGCATTCCGCCGCGCGCGTGCTGTACCGTATGCCTTTGCAATCGCATGCGCGAAGCCGTATGGACCTGCAATTCGCCATCCGCGACGAAGTGGTGTTGCGCCTGGCGGAACTGTATGGACGCCGTCCCGAAGAGATCGACCCCGATTGGGGTATGTGATCAACGCACGACGGTCATGTTCTGGTTGGCCAGCACCTGCTCGCGGGCTTCCTTCAGATCCGTTGCGCCGATAATCGACACTCCGGCCAGTTTCGCATCCGATACGTCTTTTTGGCTGATACGGATGTTCCACACCATTGATTGGTCCGGATCGGCAAAGCTTACGGCGGCAACGTCTCCATCGTTGATATCCGCCAGATCAACCGTTGTCGAAGCGCCGGAGTGGAGAGCAATCTCGCGCTGGTCAACAGTATCTCCGACACTGTTGTAGGACGTCAATGTTGCCGTGCGCTCATCGCCCGATATGTTGGTGATGCCCACTTGAGCCGTGGCATGGTCGGGCACGGCCATGGCGGAGACGCTCATCGGCACTGAAGCGTTGACCAAGGCGAAATCAGCCTGGTCATCATCGCCATCATTGGTGATCTTCGCGCGACGGATACCGGCTCGCTGGCGCTGATGGTAAGTCCGGTCGCCGACTTGGGAACCGAACCCAGGTCGATGACCGAAACGCGATTCGATTCGAGCGTCTGCTGATTGGTTTTCTTCAGACCTTGGTCATCCGTCCAAGATACGGTGACGTCGGCCTGCCGAGACGGATACACATACAGGTTGACGGCATCGCCTTCCGTGAGTCCGTCAATCGCCATGTTTTGCGGCAACAGTATTGGGAACCGCATAATCCGATCCTTTTGCAACCAGACCATCCATGGCTATGGTGCGCACCACGGCCGCAACGGGAGTGTCCACGCTGGACACGGTAACGTACAAAGCATCCTGCCCGGAAGCTGCTGCGGCAAGGTTCAGCACAGATTCCTTGCCCGCGCCAACCGTCAACGTCGAACCGGTAGACAATGCCAAAGCACCCGACTTGTCGGATCCCCAAACCTTGATGTTCACCGACGTGGCCTTAGCCGACGGATTGGCCACGACCAGCTGCTGGGTCATGCCTGTTTTGGTGCCCGACACCATCAGCGACTGCTTCAAAGCCGGAGCGACGCAGGAAGCAGCGGAAACGCCTTTCAAATCTCCCTCAGTAGCCCAAGACATCACCGAAGAGGCCGCTCCCGTTCCATCGGAAGCCGACAGCAATCGGGTATTCTGCAATTGGGCTCCGTCATCGACCGTGCCGGACGCCATGAAAATATCATCATCCGATCCGGCATCATCCTTGTTCAACACCAATGACGAAGTGGCTTCATCAGCTCCGAGAAGCCCTACGGAAGAGCGGAACACCGAACCGAAGGACGCATAACGCGCCGACGACATGATATTGCCGTTGGACGCTTGATATTCGCTGTCTCCATACGTATCAGTATCAGCTATCGTCATTCGTGCTGGACAATATGTTTCCAGCTGATGCGGACTGACGGTGCGGGATACGGATGAACGCTGCGTTACCGGCGAATCCGCATGAATCCAAGTCGGGCGGTAGATTACGGCCACAGTCGCCAGTGCGACAATGACCAACACCGACACTATGGCCAGAATTACACGCCAAACCGTTTTGGAACGGGAATGTTTGCTCATGCTTCCTCCTGACCGTGACGCCTCATGCGCGGAAGCGCAACCAAGCAATACGCTGCGAGAACAATACCCATGCACCACAGCCATGCCTGACGCCACACACTCGATTCAGCCTGTCGATATCCCTTGCGGTCGATATGCTGCTTGGCCGTATCTTGGATGGTGAGACGATAGTATGTTCCCGCATCAGTGCTTACGACATTCTGCGTGCCATCGGAAGCGCTGATATTGGAACTCAACTGATCGGTTATCTCCTTTTGCGCCTTGTCTTCGCCGGAGCGCACCACATAGATGCCTCCGAATCCCAACTCGCTCAAATCGGCGACGGCGTCGGAATCAGCATTCGACAACAGCTGCGCGCAATCCTTGGCGATGGCCTTGTTCGCATCATCGGAACGTCCGAACGCCACTTCGACACGCTGTGCCGGAGAGCTGTCGATCAAATCACCTCGGCGGGTGCGCATCACATTGTAGCTGATGGAACCGGCACTATCCGCGCGTACTGCGAGCACACGCCTCGCCTCATCCTGCGCAAGATAGTCGGAAGCAACAATCGGCAAACCGGAATCACTGGTCGAAACCGTGTTATGGTCTCTGGCGACATAATCAAAACCGGCACTCGCCACAACCGACGCCGCAATCAGCATGACCAGCACGATTCGTGCCGCACGCCCGGCAATAATGCCAGTAGAAGCGCCATTCCTCTCAACTTCGACATCGCCGGTGGGCCTCTGCCACAGCATGACGAAACGTTGCACCGCACCGCCTGCGACCATGCACACGCAAGACAGCAGTCCCATCATCGTGAATGAAACGCCGGGAAGCACGGAACCGGCCACGGCGCCATCCGCATCGACCGCAACCACAACCGCGGCGGAAAGCAGCGACGTGGCAAGACCCGCGATCGCCACGACCCACATCATACGCGACACGCGAAGCACGAATGGCAGGAACAGCGATACCGCGGCAAGAAGCACAATCAATGCCAACATTGCAGCAGCCACATACTGCCAAATCTCGCCGGATACGGCAACGCCGAACGCACGGGAAACAATATCCGAAAGATTTGCGATCATCGGATGCCCATCATGCGCAGACGACGGCAATATCACACTGCCAAAAATCTGACGCCACGTACCTGCTCCTGCGAAACGTACCGTGTTGACCAATGTGGGCGCGCATACGGAAGCGGCCGGCAGCGGAATCAGCAGCAGCGTCGTTCTATGGGAGCGTACAAGCATCAGGAACACAAGGAACGACAACATCAGCGGCAGCAGCAATTGCGGTTCGGCCGCGACGACGGGAATAAAGCACAATGCCGCAAGCGCCGCGGCCTGCACGGAAGCCTGCGGATTGACCAGATCTTCCGTACGGTACATGCCTACGGCTCGGAAAGAAAACGCGAGGCCGCAGGAAGAAACACCATGACCGTCATCATCGTCACGTCGGCATCGCTGTACACGTTCATCGACAATGCGATGGCGAACCATGCCAACGCGATCACGCAACGCACCGTGTCGGACCGAGTAAAGATTCCAGCCAAAGCCCAGAACGACAGCACCATCAAAGGAGCGGACAAGAAGAACACCACGGCGACTGCGGTCGCAACATGGCCAGCCGTGAATACGGAAACCACCATGAGCACCAGCAGCCAAGGCGCGCTCGGGGCGCTGATTCCCGTTCCCGCGGTATACGCCCACGACGTGGTGGCGGCATGCACCAACTGGCTGAAACTGGCATCGGTCGGCAGCAACGTTTGAGAATATATCGACGCGCCGGAGAACACGCTCCGAAGCACATTCCAATATAGGAAGACGATCCATGCGAACGCGATCACCGCCGATGCGATGGCAAGCCCCCACCTGCGCATGAGCCTTTTACGCAGATGCGCCTTGGCAAGAGGGCTGAGGATCACAGTGCCACGCTGGTCAAGAAACGCACGCTTGCGATCGTTCCATTGGCCGATCTGCTGACGAGTCGTCTGCAATGCGGCCAATGCCTTCAAGGAGACCCTACTCTGCTCACGCAATCGGGCACGGGCCCTCCATGCGCCCGGCAAGTGGAGCAACGAACGCCAAGGCAGGGCCAATTCGCAACAGGCATGGTATGGCTGTTTGCGCGTCAGGCACAGCACGGCCAGTCCCAACGCCTTCAGTATCGACCAGATCCACAGCAGCGGCCACCAAGAACGATGCACGTCCGTATACGCGTATTTCGTATTCGCCTCGCGTACCGCAAGGTACGGATCGACGCGGCCTTCCTCATCTTCAACAGGTTGGCCGTTTTTGGAACGCACGCCTTCAAATCTTGCCCTCCTATGGGCGATTCGCGCCTGCGGGACCACCACCACACGGCCACCGCCCAGGCAGATGCGCCTGCACAGGTCCGTGGATTCGGCGAACGTGCCGAACCATGGATCGGCACCCTTCCAAGTACGCAAGGTGGCCAATGGAACCAGCGCGCCGGAAAGCGACACAGCCAACACATCCTGCCGGCCATCATACTGTTCCTGATCCGGCTCACCGTCCACCACCAGAGACGTGACATTGTGGTGCCCCGCATACAAACCGACGTTATGCAGGCTTTCCGCCTGCCAATCCAACTGTTTCGCGCCAAGTAAAGACGCAGTCGGCGTGTTTTTCCAAGCATCGAGCAACACCTCAAGGCATGACTCATCGGCCGGCTGGAATCGTCATGCAATGTCCACAGAGCACCGACCCGGTCGTCAAGATCGATCTGTTGCATTGCACGAGCCACGGCATTCATGAATGAAGAGGCACCCTTCACTCCTACGAGAATGACACGTATGGTCTTGCTTTCGGGAACTTCCGTAAGCACACCGGCAGGCGACGGGATAACGCTAAACGTCATCTGCATAGGCTGCTCAACCTGATTGGTGCAATCCGCAACGATAATAGTGCCTGGAAGCACACGCTGTGCGAGCACCGCGGCAAAAGTGGATGAGAAAAAAACGTAGATCGCTTTGCGCGGTAATCACCGCAGCCACGGATGAATCGGCATCCTGCCGATGGGAGTACGGCCTGCTGTTGAGCAGATCGGTCACAATTCCCTGGATATCGCTGCTGGCGTTAGAATTCATAATTTCAAGTGTACGCACAGGGTGTGCCGTGCGTTATGCCCGTTCCTTGTGTTCCTTCTTATACCGACGGCGCTCACGTTCGCTCATGCCACCCCAAATGCCGAAACGCTCATCATGCTCGATGGCCCATTTCAGGCATTGCTCACGAACCTCGCACTGGGCGCACACTCGCTTGGCATCCCTGGTTGATCCGCCCTTTTCAGGAAAGAACGCTTCCGGATCAGTCTGAGAACATAAAGCCCTATGCTGCCAGGAAACATCATCATCGCTTTTGAACAGACCCCACAGTTCCGCAAGCGGATTATCGGAGGACTCGTCGATCACGCCCCACATGCGTCCTCCCCTGCTATACGTATTGCGCACTTTTAGTCGTGTTAAATTACACGCATTGCAATTTCTTTTTGTCAAGTTTTCCGCCGTGTCAATCACTATAATTCGAGAAAAATATGGTACATGGTACCTCCAAGAACGACGGGGGCCTGAAGCAGAATCCGTGAAAATCGGGGAACATCTCTATAATCCCATGACAGAGTAGTGGTATGTTCTAGAACGCGTTGAGATATGGCGTGATCTTTTGTATAAACAGGAAGGCGATACCGTGACCACATCACCAGCCGGCGATAAGCTCCTAACGTCAATGGACTGCGAGACGCAAAGCCGCGTCACAGCCTTGGCTATCGAGTGCAGCATCGTGCGAGGACGATAGTCGCTTCGGTCATCGCGGCGATGCTGGTGTTCTCGGGAACCGCAGCGGCCGCAACATGGCTGGATGTGAATGGCATCATCAAAGACCATTCGGTCGAAATCATCGGACAAGGCTCACTTGACGCCAACACCTCGATCATCGATCCCAACTCCGGCAAACCCATCGAATTCGTACTTATCGGGCAGGATTCCCGCGATGGCGAAGAGAACCAGCCGTTGGAGGCAACTTCGACGACGTGGTAGGCAACCATCAGGCCGACACCACAATGGTGGCGCAGATTTCCGCGGACCGCACCAAAATCAATCTCGTTTCCATTCCGCGCGACTCCCTAGTGGACATACCGCAGTGCGAAACGACCAACGGCACGATTCCCGCGCAATACAATGTGATGTTCAACTCGATTTTCGCGAACGCATACCAGACCGGCGGCGATCTCGCTTCAGCCGCAAGCTGCACCCTGAATGCAGTGAACAGCCTCACCGGACTGAACATTCAAAACTTCATCGTCGTGGATTTCGCAGGACTGGTCAAAATGATCAATGCCGTAGGCGGAGTCGACCTGTGCATCCCACAGGACGTCGACGACCCCTACACCAGCCTGCAACTCACCAAGGGCCTGCACCATCTGGACGGACACCAGGCAACGCAGTACGCACGAACCCGCCATGGTCTGGGAGACGGATCCGACACATCACGAACAACCAGACAGCAATACCTCATCAAACAGTTGATGAACGAAGCGCTCAGCAAGAACCTCTTTACTGACACCGCACAGCTCTACCAGCTAGCGAAATCAGCCTTGCAATCACTCTATATCTCGCAAGGCATGGCCGATACCGCAGCGCTTGCAGGTCTTGCCATGAGCCTCAAGGATTTCAATCTGTCCAACCTGTATTCGCAGACCGTTCCGGTAGTATCCGCGCCGTCGGACCCGAATCGTTCGGTCTGGACCGATGAGGCGGAGACGCTATGGGAGAAGATGCGCGCGGACAAGCCGATTTATGGTTCCGACGAATCCGACGCGAACACGGATGCCAATACCGCAGGCAATTCCGACGGTTCTTCCGATAATTCGACGGATGGCACTGACAATACGGATAATATGGGCACTGACAACACGGGTTCCCAGGAAGCCGCACAGACGCCTGATCCGGTCACTGGTCTGATCACGCAAGCCGATGGCACGCTTATCGATCCGAACACCGGTGGCACCGTCGATCCGGAAGATGGCTCCATCCATGACGCTCTTACCGGGCAGTACATCGGACTTGCCGATCGTTACCTCAACGCGACAGTTTGTGCCGTTCCCGCAAAGAACTAGACCGCTTTCACCGAATCCGTTCCTACACGGTGTAAATGGTGTAGGAACGGATTTCTTTTTTGGAGGATATTGTATGAGTGAAGAGAACGGCGGCAAGGACCCCATGCCCGCACCACCGAGCTTCATCCCGTCCGCAGGACGGAAGAAGACGGAATCACAGCCTCACAAATCCACAATTCCTTCTCAATCCGGCTCTCCGTCAATTCCGAGTTTTTCGCCTGCCGCACAGCCAGCGCGCTCAAGTGCCCCGCACGCCAGCAGGCGTACAGCGCAACCATCATCCGTAACTCCATCCGGTTCCAGCGCTCCACAGAGTTTCCGTCCTGCCGCAAACTCCACCAGCAGACCACGTAAGTCGGCATCATCGTCTCCTGCATCGTTTGCTCCTGCTTCAGCTCCGAACAATCACCGTGCGTCTCAGCAGGTACGAGGATCCTCCTCCATACCCACTGGCATGCCACGAACAACGCGACAGAACACGCCTAGACAACCTTTGTCCGGCAATAGCACAACAGGATCCAATCCACTGCGAAAGCCGTGCTCCCCCACAGAAAACGACATATGGGGCGGGTCATTCTCGCGTTTTTTCCTTGCTGTGATTCTCGCCTTGGGACTGTCGATATTCTCCGCATGGAATTGGGTGGATGGACAGCTCAACAAACAGTCTTGGTTGACGAACAAAGCCGATACCGCTGGCGAAAGCTGGCTGATCCTCGGTTCCGACGAACGCGAAGGCACCGTTGGTGACGCTGGCGACGTGACCGGTTTCAGAACAGACACCATTCTGGTACTCACCAAACCGAAATCCGGACCTTCCTCACTGATTTCCATTCCGCGTGATTCCTTGGTGGAAATGACCAGAGTTACATGAAAATCAACGCCGTCGCCCAACTGTACAACGGCAAACAACTGGTTAACGAAGTCGAAGACATCACCGGGCAAAAAATCAACCACGTGGCAATGGTGCAATTCGGGGGTCTGGTCAAAGTGGTCGACGCTTTAGGAGGCGTCGAATTATGCTACGACCAGGATGTAAGCGATCCGTACTCCCAGTTGAACTGGACTGCCGGCTGCCATACCGCCGACGGCACCACCGCGCTTGCGTTTTCTCGTATGCGTTACGCCGACGCGCAAGGCGATTTCGGTCGTGCGGCCCGTCAGCGCCAGGTCATCAACGCCATAGTGAAAAAGGGCGCATCCAAGAATACGCTGCTGAACTTCGGCAAGGTCAAAAAAGTTGCGGAGGCTGCGTTGGGCTCCGTGACCGTGGATGAAAAGGCTTCGACCTCATCGCTGATGCGCATGGCTTTGGCGTTCAAAAGCGCTTCTGGGGATCAAGGCATTTCAGGAAGCGTTTATTGGACCGATCCCGCTACTACGTTGATGGTGTCGGCTCAAGCGTGCTGTTGGATGAGGAGAAGAATCTCGAATTGTTCTCCGATTGGCTAAGGGGACCCATCGGGCTGGCACTGTAGGCACGCTTGCCGAACAGCAGGGCTGATATTCCGGTCGGAGGATGTGGATAACTCATCCTCGACCACAACCCTGGTTTCAGCTTGCACCCGCTCATCCGCATTGCCCACTATGGCGGGTATGAAGGGCAAGAACAAACGCAAGCATACCGATGGATTCAATGAAGACCGGCTGATGCTCATCAGTTGGTCCGCACCTGTGCTGGCACAGCTCGTCATGCTGTCATATGATCGCGCAACGGCAATGGCTATATGTGGCCATGCTTGCTCCTGGACTCATCAGCAGCGCGTTGTCTCTGGCATCCATGGCGTTGCGTTCCAATCAGAAGCAGCAGCATGACGAACCTGTCTCCACCACCTATGCAAAGGTGGTGGAGACCGCAAGGCAAAACAGCCATTCGCCGTTCGCCGCAATGCCCCATATGTGTTTCGAGCGGTTCTACGCTCTGGACGAGGACGCGCTGCCTTGGCGCACCATCACACGAACATGGCTTTCCTCCACATCATCCTGCCCTATAGGAGTCACGGAGCATGGCTTGTTTCGCACGGATCTGCAACGATCAGGACCGCATGCCATGGTAGCAGGCACCACGGGTTCGGGAAAATCGGAATTGCTCATCAGTTGGTGCTTGTCGCTCGCCATGCAATACAGCCCTGATGATCTGCATTTTGTGTTTTTGGATTTCAAAGGAGGATCGACATTCAACGCTTTGGAACATCTTCCCCACACCGTTGGCAATGTCTGCGATCTTGATTTGTTCCACGCGATTCGCGCGTTGAATGCCATTGAACAGGAATTGGTGCGTCGTGAGGCTCTGGTCAGCGCCGAACGTGTTTCCAGATTCGACCAATTGGTCCGCCTCCGGCACGACTGGTTGTGGTCATCGATGAATTCCATGCGCTTCGAGACCGTCTGCCCGACTACATGCAACGGCTGAATCGTCTTGCGTCACTTGGCCGTTCCCTTGGCATGCATCTGATCGTCTGCACGCAATATCCCATGGGCCAAGTCCATGCCGACATGAAAGCCAATATCTCGCTGAGCATATGCTTACGGGTTACAGACCAAATGCAGTCGAACGAATTGATCGGCATACGTGACGCAGCGCTGATTCCTCCCAGCATTCCCGGTGCAGCCTATTGCAATGACGGACAACACACCACACCTTTCCTATGCAGCGCGGTGCGCGATGTCAACCGACTTGTCCGCAATATTGGAACGGCCGCACGATTCCACGCCTGCAAACGCCCCGATCCCCTGTTTTCCGAGCCTCTCACGCAACATGCAACGCGATCCGATCTTTCCATCCCATCAAACCAGTCATGGCATAACGTTCCCTTTGCGCTTGCCGACGATGGCGTATTGGTGTATACCGCCATTCTTGACGTGAGCCAACAGAATATCGCCATCATCGGTGCCTACGGCAGCGGCAAAACCAATCTACTGTTGCATTGCGCACGCTGGCTATATGACACGGGTTGCGCCAATATTCGTTTCACACGCAAAACCGAACATGGCATGGTGACGGGATGACGGCAAACCCTTACCGTCGCATAAGCGAACCATCTGGATTGTGGATGATGCGGACGAAGCGCTTAATCCCTTTTCCTCTGCGCCTGAAGCGAACGAATTGCGTGAGGCGTTGGTCAATCCCAATATCACAGTGATTGCCGCGGTGGAAAAACCTATTTCCGCACTGCTGGACCGATGTCCGACTCGTGTGGCGTTCCCCTGCGGAGAACGTTCCAACGATCTGATGCTCGGCATTCCCGGCGCAATTCTGGACGGGTTCGCAGCCGACGACTATACCCTCCCAGGTCGTGGCGTGCTCATGCAACAGGCCAAAGCATGCCCTATTCAGTGCGTGGAATTCCAAGGTTTTTAACGATTCGTGGGATTCTTTTCGCGAAGACTCTTGAAAAGTCGCGCGATTCGTGGTTATCTGAGTAACGGACTTACATGCCGTACATGGCAAGAGGAAGGCGATTACATGAGCAGTGCTTTGACTGGCGCGCCAAGGCCGCATGCCGCGACAAGGATCCGGAGCTGTTTTTCCCGGTCGGCAATACAGGCGCCGCCTATCAGCAGATCGAAGAGCCAAGGCCGTCTGCCGCACCTGCAAGGTGATTGACGCGTGCCTGAAGTGCGCGCTTGACACCAATCAGGATTACGGTGTTTGGGGCGGTTTGAGCGAAGACGAACGTCGTGCGCTCAAGCGCCGTGCCATGCGTGCCCGCCGCTCCCAAGCCATGCAGATGCAGATCTGAAATTTTCAAAGATCCATCATTGCATACGCTCTGCGAATAAATAGCAACTTACAACGAAAAATGTCCGGTTGACTTCCCCTGGCCAACCGGACATTTTCGTATCTTTCCTATCGTTCCTGCGCCGCACGCAGCTTCATATCGAGTACTACTCGGGTGCCACCGCCACGACGGGGCTCCCAACGGACCGTGCCTCCGAAATCGTTGTTGACGAACGTGCTGATGATCTGCGTTCCCAAACCGGATCCGGAGGAACGTGCCATACCATCATGCTCCTCATTGGCCAAGCCCGTGCCATCGTCTTCGACCACAACATTGAGGTTGTTGCCACCGCGTCCCACGGAAATCGTGATATGACCTTCTTTGCGACCTTCGAAGCCATGTTCCACGGAATTGGTGATCAGCTCGGTCAGCACCAATGACAACGGCGTGGCATCCTGCGCCGGCATCATGCCGAATCTGCCGATGAAGTCGATGTCGATATGCTGGTCACGCATGGTGGCCAAATCCACCGCCATCTTCAACAGGCTGGAAATGACCTTGTCGTAATCGACGATTTCATCGGCGGTCTGGCTCAAGCTTCATGGACCATGGCGATGGTTTGTACACGACGCTGCGCCTCTTTCAGCTCTTTCTTGACCTCTTCGGACTTGGTCTTACGTGCCTGCAGTCGCAGCAATGCGGAAACCGCCTGAAGGTTGTTCTTGACGCGATGGTGGATTTCGGAAATCGTCGCATCCTTGGTCTGCAGTTCCTTTTCACGACGGCGAAGCTCAGTCACGTCGCGACATAGCACAACAGCGCCAACGCGGCCATTGGCATCCATCAACGGCAGCGAACGCATGGACACCGCGGACTTGTTGGCATCGAGTTCGGAATCGACGGCGGCTTTGCCACTGAGCACCAGAGGCAAGGTTTCCAGCACGGGATCGTTCTCGCGCAGCAATTTTGGTGCCGATTTTCGCTCAGATACTCCCCCCTGCATGGTGCTGACCGATCCCCAAACGTCGGAAGCAGCTGATGGCATTCGGCGAAGCATATCGCACGATACCTTCGACGGTGAGCACGATGAAGCCGTCCGCCACACGCGCATTGTGACGCTGGTTCATAATCGGATTACGATATGGGAACTGACCGCGAGGAATCATCTCATACAGCTGCTTACCTGCGCTGATGCTTTCGGATTCGTAACGTCCGTTCGACTCCCGGGTGGCCATATTCGTCTCACGTACCACCAAGCCCAGCGTCTTGCCATTATGACGCACCGGCGCATACACATTGCACACCGTGGACTCGCCCACAGTGCGGAGCACCGTGGAACGGAACACCGATTCGGAAGCCATCGCGGCATCCAATTCAGCGCTCATTTCCTCCTCGACAACGTCGCCGACCACATCGTCGGCCCTCAGGCTCATCACCGTGGATGGACGACACTGTTCGGCAATAATGTATTTGCCCTCGCCATTTTGCAGAATGAGCAGCAGATCAGCAAAACTCAGGTCGGCGATCACCTGCCAGTCGGCGACCAGATGATGCAGCCATTCACGATCTTCGTCATCGAAAATCGGGACGGGGTCGTCAAGATATGTGAGAAATCAGCCATGCGCTCCATCATACGCATCACACCAGAGGTTTTTGCACGCACGACGCATATTGCAGGAAAAGCAATATTGACATATCCATGAGTTACGGTAACGTAGGTTACGGTTCCGTAACTTACAGTGGAGGCACACAGATGGCGAAAACCCACAGACGAGAGATCGAGGAAAAACGAGCGATCATCGCCGAGGCACGCGAACAGGCCCTTCAAGCCAAGGCCGATATTATTCGCGTGAAGGCACGCAACAAGGCCGAGAACATCCGCAAGAAGGCCGACGGCAAGGCGAAAATGGCTATAGCCAAGGGCGAAGCTCGTGCCGCGAAAATAGAAGGCATCACTCCGGCGGAGATCGAACGTAAGATTCGTCTTGACGTGCATGGTCGCCCCAAGCCGGCAATGCGCGGCTGGATTCATGCCGTGGCCACTCCTCTGGCATTGGCGGCCGGCATCGTGCTGATCTGCCTGGCACACGGTACCGGTTTGAAGTGGGCCTGCGCCGTGTTCATGACGTGTTCGCTGGTATTGTTCGGCAATTCCGCCTGCTACCATTTGGGCGATTGGTCACCTCGCGTCACGGATGTGCTACGACGCATCGACCATATGAATATCTTCCTGCTGATCGCAGGCACTTATACGCCGGTCTCCTTTGCACTCGAACCGTTCTGGCGCAATTCAATCATCGCGGGCATGTGGATCTGTACTACCGTGGCTCTCATCATTCACGTCATCTGGATCAGCGCCCCACGCTGGCTTTACGTGATTGTGTATATTATTTTCGGTGTTTCCGGAGTGGCATTCATGGGATTGTTCTGGATTTCGCCATATGCCGGTCCGGCGGTTGTGGTGCTGTTGGCCGCAGGCGGAGCCTGCTATATCGCCGGAGCCATCGTATACGCGCTACGTAAGCCCGATCCATGGCCGAAGGTGTTCGGCTTCCATGAGATTTTCCACTGCGGCACCGTTGCCGGTTACGCATGCCATATGGTGGCGATCTACATGGTGATCGTGCAGCTATGGCCGTAAGTTCAGATCATATCTGATTGCAGTTTGACGAAATATACGAAAAGGCTGGTTCATCCGTTGTATTCGATGAACCAGCCTTGTATTTATATCGCTGGAATATCAGATTCAGCTTATGACGAACATCACTCAGGCGAGCGGCTTGGCTTCCTTGATGGTCACGGAAATCTCACGTCCGTTCGGAGCCGTATACGACACCGTGTCTCCCTCGTGAGCGCCGTTGATGGCCGCGCGATCGGGGATTCCGGGCTGATGATGCTGTAGTCCGTGGCGATGGACAGGTCACGCGTGCCAAGCACGTAGACCATTTCACGTCCGTTGACATCCAGCGTCACCAAAGAACCGTCGCCGACTTCGCCGGCCTTGGGCGCGGTCAGAATCTTCGCGTTGCGCAGCTTGACGGTCAGTTCCTCGATGCGGCCCTGATTTACTCGCTGAGCCTCACGAGCGGCCTGATAGCCGCCGTTTTCGCTCAAATCGCCCTCGGCGCGTGCCGCGGAAACCTTGGAAAGGATTTCGTCGCGATACTCGCCTTCGCGCCAAGCGAGCTCTTCCTTCATCTTGTCATAAGCTTCCTGCGTCAGCAGAAGCGTTTTTTCTTCGGCCATGTTGCCTCCTTGACCTTGGAAGTTACTCTATGCCGCTTAGTTTCAGCGGGTGGAGATGATGTCGATCACGAACACCAGAGTGTCTTCGCCGCCGATGCCGGCCTGCGGAACGCCACGGGAACCATAGCCATACTCCGGCGGAATGATACCACCAAGCGGGAACCGACGTTGTGCCCCGGAACGGTCTGGTCCCAACCTTGATGACCTGGCCGACACCGATGCCGAAGCTGGCCGCTGGTGACGGTCGAAGCTGG
>ENA-OQCD01000266-OQCD01000266.1-human-gut-metagenome-genome-assembly--contig:-NODE-266-length-14453-cov-2.499372_pt1 | contig 14453 bp, 19 predicted proteins | sample MGYA00242755_ERZ504571 | MGnify/ENA primary metagenome ERZ504571 (study PRJEB26092, sample SAMD00036274) | human gut metagenome | host: Homo sapiens | study: EMG produced TPA metagenomics assembly of...
TTCATTTTAACTTCTTGATTCATACTTTACCTCCAAAGCTTCTATTTCTAAAATTTTTATCATTTATTTTTACTAAAAAAGAAGAAAAACTCCTAAAAAAAAAGACAATATATATATGGAAGAAATCTATATGAACAAAATAGAGAGAATTTTATAAAATATTCAAATGATTTATGTTTTCATCAATTTGCTTGTAGAAAACGAAAGAATAAGGACTCTTATTTGTCAAGAACTCGTTTCAGACAGGAAAATTATTTCTATTAAATTAAAGAATGCGCAACAATTATGGTAAAAGCTATTACGAAAAGAAATTTTATTTTTAGCTATTGATGATATCGGTGATATCTACAACATTGAACTACAAAGCTATGGTTTAAACGAAGAGATACTTGTTCGTTTTGAACTTTATAATGCTGAAACTTTTAAGACAACAAGTAAAACAGGGAGAAGATTATACTAGTGCTCATGTTGTAAGATCATTAATTATTAGTTATGGGCATATTTTTAGACAATGCTCCTCTTTTATAAAATATCACTTTTAGAATAGTTTGATGACGAACATCATATTGTCTATCCCTTTTAATTGTGCTGAGATAACAATTATTCAACTTGAATATATCAATCAAGCAAATCAAATGAAAATGACGAGTTTTTAATCAGTTGATGTATCTCTTTAAAAAATGAAAAAACCATATGATAAAATTGAGATAGATTATAGAATAAAGGAAGCGATACAAATGCATGACAGATATATATCTTCTGATGAATCATACCAAGAATATCTAGATCGTTTGGATAATGAGATATTACTTCATTCTCATGATAGAAAGATTTAGGAAGCAAATAAAAAATTTGAAAAAGCAAGTAATGAAATAGATAGTTTGCATAGTAAAGCAAATGAAAATATTATTAATTATATTAAAATGCAATTTCACGAAGATATCAGTAATTTTATAAGCACCCTTTCTAAACAACAAATTCTTGATATTCAAGATCGTTTATTTGATTATACAAGTATTGAAGAATTAAAAAAGAGCGTAAAAAAACATCAATAACAAAATATTGATATTTTATTTTATCTTATCTTTCCAAAAATCAACCGGTTCATATTCTTGTAACTGTGCAAGAAATCCAGCTTTTTGAAGTTCTTCTTGAATTTCATCAAGAATCTCTTCACTGTCTGCATGAACTGTATGATAATGATATCCTGATGTGACATTTTTTTTTAGTAAGCTTGAATGTCCTGTTTTGTAGATTTTGTCATATAATTTTTTTAAAGATTTTTTTGTACTTGTTTTTCATGATATTCATCAGTTGTTCTCATTGAATCGATCATACGATGTATCCATCATATCCCAAATATTTTTAACTACACCTGCAACTTGATCTACATATTGCTTAGGTTCAATTCCTGCTTCTTTAGCTTTAATTTCAATTTTTTTTGTCCATGTTCATCTGTTCCTGTTTGGAATCGAACATTGTACCCTTCTTGTCTTTTAAAACGAGCAATTGCATCAGCTAAAATAATTTCATAAGTATTTCCAATATGAGGTTTACCTGAAGTATAAGTAATTGCTGTTGTAAGATAATAATCTTTTTTCGTCTTTTCATCTTCTAATCTCCTTTATTAAAAATAAAAAAACGCCCTTATAAAAGGACGAATAATCGCGGTACCACCTTTTTTACACATTGCTGTGTCACTCAAACTTTAACGCAGTTAACGATTATTTCTAACTATTTGAAATAACTACTCCTGGGCCATCTCTTTAAAGTTTAACATACTGATTTTCACCAGCCATCAGCTCTCTAAATGTTTTGCTTTAACATCTTCCATTCTTCGTATTTTATTGTATCCTTATTAACTTTATCAAACCCTTAAATCAATGTCAATGAGTTGTTTGAATAAAAATATGTTTCACGTGAAACAAAAAACGGATAAGAAAAAATACGGAGAATGCAAAATGCTTTACCGAAAAAAGAGCGGGAGCGCTTCAGAAGCCGCAGTACCGCAGGATGTGAAAGTCAATGCAGATTCACTGAAAAACACAGAAACACAAGCTCCGGAAGCAGAACGCCCACAAACTCAAAATACAAAATCTGGAATATCCGGGATGATCCGAGAGCACGTCTGGCAGAAGAATTTCGAAGTCTCCTGTAATATTCCGGGAATCGCAACAGAAGAGAGGAAAGAATAACCATGAAAATACCTGATAATATTTACATGAACATATGCAAAGTATTTCAGGAAATATACAAAAATAAATTTGAACTGAATGAGCTGAATATTGCAGAGGTAGGCAGCCGCGGAAAAAATATGACATGCAGATACCGCATTACCGTTCCGGAAGAAATGGAGAGCGTGACATTTTCCTACTATGACGCGGTTGTTTATGATGCGGTCTACACCCTGTACAGAGCAAACTGTTCCAAATTTGCGCTGACAGATTTACTCCGGGTAATGTCCGGAGACGAGAAGGTACGTTTTTACAGCACAAAAGGCAGGATACAGAAAAGAGAGCAGAGGCTTCGGGATTCCCTGGAAAAACTTCGGAATACTACCATCGCCATTGACTACAGTGAAGAGGTACAGATGCGGGAGCTGAAAGATGACAAAGGGAAGCCACTGGAAGGTTTTGTGGCAGATTATCTGCTTCCTGTAGCAGTGGAAAAAAACGGGAAAGCATACTGGTTTCTGGAAGGTAGAGAGCTCCCGGTCTATAAATATGCGGAAGATATCGGACAGATGATCAGCGTGCCCCGGGAACTGCTTGATCCGGCAGCTCTCCTTAAAACAATGTTTCCGGATCAGGAATTTCAGGACAGTGAAGAAGGGAAAAAACTTCTGGAGAATGTAAAGTTTTCAAGTACAGATGAGATGATACTCCTGAAAAGGATCCTGATCCAGCGTCTTGAGATCATGAGAAATTCCAGAAACAATGCAGACGGCCGGCGAATTCGCTACTATGCCATGAAAGCAGATGAGGGAATCCTGCCCATGGCAGATATCCGCAGAGAAAAATTTTGAGCAGGTATCCGGTTTGTCAGCGACAGGGGAAAAGTACGGTTCGAGAGCCGGGGCTGGAAGAATAAAGTACATGCGGTAAACAAAAAACTGTGTGCGATCCTGGATATCTACAAAAAATGCGGTTATGTGACAGAATATGAGCTTTTACGAAATGAACCGAGATCTCTGGTGAGAGGGTTGGAGATCCTGGGAGAGATCAAAAAGGTTGAAATCAGAAAAAACCGGGAAACGGAAACATCTGCGGAAAAAACTGCAGAACAGAAATGATTTGTGATATAATCTCCACAGCAAACAAAAGAAAGGAGAAGGGAAAGGGCGGAGTGTGTAAGGGAAAACACTCCGGAGAGTAACTGACAACAGTATAAGATAAACGAAGGAGAAAAAATGAGCGAAAAAAACAAAACCCCAGGTAACTGCGGCAGATGACGATTATTCCATGGAAGCAGTGCCGGAAAGTGCGAGAAAAGGGTTCCGCAGCATGTTTTTTGTAATGCTGGGATTTACTTTCTTTTCCGCAAGTATGAGTGTCGGCGCGAAACTTGGAAACGGACTGGATCTGAACGGGTTTGCGGCAGCCTGCGTCATTGGTGGCGTGATCCTGTCCGCATACTGCGGAATTCTCGCGTATATCGGCTCTGATACAGGAATGAGCATGGATCTTCTGTGCAGAAGAGCTTTTGGAAAAAAAAAGGTTCTTATCTTTCCTCACTGGTACTTGGCCTCACACAGATCGGATGGTTTGGTGTCGGTGTTGCCATGTTTTCCATTCCAACTGCAGAATTACTGGGAATCAATAAATGGGTTCTGACGATCGTGGCAGGTCTTCTGATGACCATTACTGCAGCAACAGGAATGAAAGCGCTGGAGATTGTAAGTACGATTTCCGTACCGCTGATTGTGATCCTGGGGGTATATTCCATGGTAACAGCGGCAGCAGACGGCGGTGGCCTGGCGGCAGTATTTAATCAGTCTGCAGGATCAATTACTTTATTTACCGGTGTGGGATATGTAATCGGGTCTTTTTATTTCCGGTGGTACGGCAACCCCGAATTTTATCCGTTTTGCGAAGAATAATAAAGTTGCCGTATGGACAACCGTGATCGCATTTTTCCTTGGAAATACCCTGATGTTCTGTTTCGGAGCTATCGGCGGCGCGTTTACAGGAAAAGATGATATCTTTTATGTTATGATTGCACAGGGCCTTGCGATTCCGGCAATTATCGTGCTGGGAGCCAATATCTGGACAACCAACAACAATGCACTGTACACCGGCGGTCTTGCAATCTCGAACATCACCAATGCAAGAATGAAGATCGCTACCTGTATTTCCGGTGTGATCGGTACAGCACTTGCGATCTGGTTATACTATAACTTCACAGGATGGCTGAATATCCTCAACTGTGCCCTGCCACCTATCGGCATCACAGTAATTCTGGACTTCTTCCTCCGACGTGACAAATATAAAGAAAAAAATGTACCGCTGCAGACAGCCAACTGGTTTAATCTGGCAGGTGTTGTGGCAGGTGCGGTGGCAGCCAACCTGATCCATGCAGGAATTGCGGCAGTAAATGCATGGTAGTGGCAGCAGTGTTCTATCTGATCGGATTTGCGGCAACAAAACAGAAATAATCCTCAAAAACAGGCGAATGTATCTTTTTGAAAACATCTATTGAAATGTAAACATGCACTATAGTAACAACGTAGATACTATAGTGCATGTTTTTTTGCTGCTCTGCATTCAACACAGAGCAGCAGTCAGGAGCAGAAATGCAGAAAATAGAATACGATAAAGTACGACAATTGGATAAAATCGTATTCCTTGCGCTGGGGCTTATTCTGGTAGCTTTGGTTATTCAGATGGCGATTCTGAACTGGATCAATAACAGGAATATATCGAAAATGTCAGAGGTATTGCTGGATCGTGTAGTCAACGTGATTGAGAAGAATGAACAAGACGAGAAGGATATGATAGCTTCTCTGAAAGAGGACTATATTGTGCGTGCCAAGGCAGTGGCCTATATTATCAATGCGAATCCGGAAGCAGAGAAAGATGTGGACGAACTGAAAAAGATCGCCAAACTTATGGCAGTAGATGAGATTCATCTGCTTGATGCTACTGGAAAGATCTACAGTGGAACCATACCGGAATATTACGGATACAGTTTTGATTCCGGAGAGCAGATGGAATATTTCAAACCAATGCTGGAAGATAAAACTCTTACCATGTGTCAGGATGTCACGCCGAATACCTCCGAGGGAAAAAAGATCATGTATGCCATTACCTGGGATGAAACCGGTACCCGTATGATCCAGGTTGGGATTGAACCGGTGCGGCTTCTGAATGAGGTGAAGCAGAATGAAATGTCTTCTGTTGTAACAAATATGCCGGTATACGAGGGAATCCGTATTTTTGTGGCAGATAAAGAATCCGGAAAGATTTATGGAGCGACAGATTCTTCTGATATCGGGAAAAAACTGGATGATATCGGCATAACAAAAAGGGTGATGAGGAAGGTAAAATATTCACTGGTATCAATGAGATCGATGGTGAAAATTATCGCTGTTCTTTTTATATCACAGGAGATTATGCGGTGGGAGTTGCCTGCTCCAATTCTTCCAATGCGGAAAGTAATGCCATTGCGCTGCTGATCGTCGGGATTTATCTTACGCTGGCAGCAGTGGGAATTATTTATATGTATGTAAAGGTTAACAAGGCAAAAATCGATGAACTGACCGGCTGTTTGAATCGAAGAGCCTACAAGGATGACCTGAGCGGAATCTCTCTTGCATCGGAGTTTGTTTATGCAGCTCTGGATGTAAACGGGTTAAAAGGTGTGAATGATACATTGGGGCATAACGCAGGTGATGAGCTGATCCACGGTGCGGCGGAATGCATGAAGCAGTGTTTTGGAAGCTATGGAAAGGTTTATCGGATTGGCGGAGATGAATTTGTCAGTATCATTTTTGTAGATGAAAGTGAACTCAAAAAAATAAGAGAAGACTTTGACGAAGTGATAAGCCACTGGTCAGGGGCAATGGTCAATAAAATATCCATATCCTGCGGATATGTTTACAGCAGGGAAAAGAACTGGGAATCTTTCGAAGAAATTGCCAGTGAAGCAGACATTCGAATGTATGAAGCAAAAGAAAAATATTATAGCGTAGAAGGCAGAGACAGAAGAAAATAAAAATACCGGCAGGTGAATGAGTACATAAAAACTCATTTATCTGCCGGTATTTTGTTATTAAGGCTGTTTTTTCGTCGATCATGGAGAGATATTCATAAATCGGATGAAAATCGCGGTCGCTGCACTGGCGGTAATATTGCAGGAAGATCCTTTCCATGATATTGGGAATCTGTGTTTCAATCGGCTCGAACAATATGATCAGATATTGCATGGAACTGTAGCGGGTACAGATATCCACGCGGCGGATTTTTTCACAGATGGCCTGCTCCATGCATTTCAGAGCGTGCTCAATGGCTTCGATGTTAGGCAAGGTATCAATGACTGTCTCCATGGTAACCATGACGAGGTAACAGCGGCAGTTACTGCGGTTGACAAGCTGGCTCATGTATTCATAATGGCGGGCAAAATCACGGTAATTCAGATCAAGTGCACCACGGTAGCTGCCACTTTCACGGAGAGAGTTCGCGATCAGCTTCAGATCTTTTCCAACGCTTGAGCTGGAAAGATCTCTGCGGTCCATCTGCTGATAGAAGAAAAACTGATTTTTACCATTTTGTTTTACGTAGTACAGTGTCTTATCTGCCTTTAGGTAGCAGCTTTCGAAGGAGTCCTCACAGGTGCACATGCAAAGGCCGGCAGAAAGTGTTGCGCACTGGATTTCCACATCGTTTTTGATAATGGAATGAAATTCCTGAAAAAGTTTGTGCATCTGTTCTGCAACTGCTTCATGAGAAACATCCGGCATGAAAATGAGAAATTCATCTCCGCCAAGACGGCTGGCAATGCCATGTCCTGTGTACTTGGCGAGCATATTGCCCAGAAGTTTCAGTGCCCGGTCTCCGGCGGTGTGGCCATAAATGTCATTGATCCGTTTGAGATTATCCATATCAAGGAAGATCAGGCAACCATTATGTTCCTGCATAAGTTCCGCGGCGAGACGTTCACCGAGGCTCCGCATGGGAAGCCCTGTGAGAAAATCGTAATTCTTGGTATCGGCCTGTGCCTTGATAGTAGTTACTACATCAGAGATGAACTTGCTGACGGTAAGCTGCATATCAGGAAAATTGTAGGAATCCGTATCTTCTGAATCGGAATCCCATTTTGGCAGCCGGTTTTCATCCATCAGTTTCAGGAATATATCGGTGATTTCAGGATCAAACTGAAGACCGCGGTTTTTGCGGATCTCTTCGTAAATGACATCACGGGAAAGTGCACTGCGGTAAATACGCCGGGAACTCATAGCGTCATAGCTGTCAGCCATGGCAACGATCCGTGCGTGAACAGGAATCTCTTTTCCGGCAAGTCCATCAGGATATCCATTGCCATCGTAACGTTCGTGATGGCCGCGGGTAACTTCGAGAACATGGGGAAGAAGAGTAACGTCTTTCAGGATCTCAGCACCAATAACAGGGTGCTTCTTAATAAGGCTGTATTCGTCATCTGTAAGCCGGGATGGTTTATTCAGGATTGAATCCGGAATACCGATCTTGCCGATATCATGTAAAAGTGCAGAATGTTTCAGTACCTGTATCTCTTCCGGTGACCAACCCAGTTCAGAGGCGATCAGTGCGGCGTATTCAGCAACCCGGTAAGAATGTCCACGGGTGTACTCATCTTTGGCTTCAATGGTTGTGGAGAGTGTCTGCATCATCTGAAGAGACATTTTTTCGGTTTGTTTTCGCCTTTTTTCAAGTTCGATCTGATGTCGCTGGATTTCTGTATCCTGGACATTTTTTAAGGTTCTTATAATGTTGACAAAAAGCAGGATCAGCATTCCGATTCCCATAAAAAATTCCGGACAGGGATGTTACAAAATATACGGAGATCCCTTCAACGCAGGTACATATGATGGAGGTAAGCAGACCTAGCAGAAGAATACGGTCTGCCTTATTCTGCCCGGCCCGTATATATTGAAAAAGATGTATAAATATAAGGATAAGTGTAAATGCAAGGAGCAGCTGCCCAACGGGAAGCGTTTCCATATAATCTGCTTTTTTTCGTTACAGCCAGAACAGAACAGGCTGCAAAATTGGCAAGTGCGATCCAGCCGAGACATGCGTAAGAACGGTGGTGCTGCTCTTTCTGTATGCTGTCCGCATAAAGGATGATCGGAAGCGGGCTTAACAGGATCATAACGAAACACAGAGATCCCAGGGCGGAAGCGTTGGGAACCAGGAGCTGACGCATTTTTGATTCTCCAAGCATCCATATGGCACCCATGACCATACACCATCCCAGATATTCCATATCAAATCTTTTTTTGTATACCATTCCAAGGGCAAAGCTGAACAGAATGGAAATAATCCCGGAAAACAGAATAAAAAAGGCAATACCGGTGGACAATCCATATTCAGCGAAAATGGAAAGCCAGATATCGGATTTATTTCCACAGTAAATGGTATTTACAACCCCGGAATAATTGGAAGTATATGTAGTCAGCTCAATGCGGAGCTGTTTTCCGGCATCGCTGGAAGAAACCGGACAGAATATATAACGGCTGGCAGATTTTGCCGGCCAGCCGGGTTTCACGTGTACTGTAACTGGTGCGGAGTTCATTATTAATATAGACGTTTACATCCTGCAGGGAAGAACGGATGGCGATGTCCGTTTCCTGGAGAGTGTCCGGAAGCTGTGAGATGAGGACCATTGTTTCACCGGCAGGAACTTTGTATTTTCCGGGAACAGTAATTTTCTCGGAAGTTCCGTCAGATTTCTGCCAGATAAAGGTACCGGAATAAATAACGGGACCGGAAGACATTTCCTGAGAACGCTCATCTGCACCAAAAAACTGCATGAAAAGGAACCAGCCCAAAATGGCGATCATCAGGATATAAAAAAGGTATCGTTTTCCTCTGTCGAGGGTAAAGGCTTTTTCTTTCATAGGATATCCTCCTTGCGTCTGGGAGTTCAAAGTATGAGGGATAGTCACCTAATTATAGCTTTATTATAACAGAAGAAGTATTATAGCGGTTGTAATATTTGAGGTTTCGTAGTGAACTACTCGGCAACTGAGTTACCTGAGCATCTGAGCAAGGCGCGTCAGCGCCTTGTTCTCAGGGTGCGTCCATAACACCACTACTGCTTGCTTTTCAGCTATACAGCTACTTTTATTATTTCTGGATTTTTCAGTCCCTTTACGGACAGTTCCTTTTGTTCTCCGGTTACGGAAAGATATTTCCTCAGGATATTAAACGCCCCTACTGCATCCGCATTGTAAGTTTCCGTATTGTCTCTGTACAGCCCTCTTTTTTTTTCGATTTGATGGGGCTGCATATTTTTTTTGTAACTTCCGGTGACAACGGACTGCACTGACTGGTATACGCTTCTTTCTGTTTTACAAAACATATCCCATACATCTTTAATTTATATTCCAGCATAATATAAATCCTGTTATATGGAAGTCCATGGAATTTCTGGTTTGTCATATGGCCCATGTCCTTATTTTTCCTGATATTTCCGATATCTCCCACAATCACGCAGGTGATCCCCTGTTTTTTACAGTACTCAGTAAGATACATTGTGATCTTGTGAAGATAATCGGTTACCGCATCCTGTTTTTTCTTATAAAGACGCTGGATATGTTTGGAAGACCGTGGATACTTTATCCCTTTTGCTGACTGCTGTCCATACCATACAGACTGTATCCGGGCAACCTCCTTATGAAAATATCTCTCCAGCGCAAGATATTTTCTCCCCAGGATAAAAGTCTTTCCGTTTCCGGAATCATAACAGGTCATAAGATTATGAAGTCCCAGGTCTATCGCCAGGTAATGGCCTTTATCCGGAAGTATTTCCGGGTCTGGGATCTCATAAACAACAATGATCCTGCTGGTCCCTTTCTCCGGTGGATAGATACGGATCTGCTTGATCTGGTCCATGCTCCTGAAGATCTTATTTTCAAGATAGAGAAATTTTTTCATGGATACCAAATGTTTTTTTCCATATATATCTTCAACGCTTTGGGAAGTGACAGGCGTACGCTTCCGGAACCTTGTTCATGAACGATCCCCATCTGCATATAGGCGACAGGAATATTTTCTTTTTTAAAACGTGGCGGCTTTGGTGCCTGTATGCCCCCGGATTTTTTTCAAGGCATAGAAAGAACTTCCACGCCTTATCCAGCTGCTTGCAGACTTCCTGTGCGGTCTGGGCTGGAAGCTGTTTATACCACAGTTCGTTCTTATGTACTTTTTTCTGATAATACCAGTCCGGATATTGTTCCAATCCCAGTTCTTTATAATGATATCTTTCGTAATTACAGACATTCCAGAGCTTGGATGCCGCATAACACATGTGCCCTATAAAATTTGCCTGATCCTCTGTAAATTTTATGCTTGATCTACGTGAAAGCAGCATTTTCCCACTCCGTTCTTAATATGACTTACTCTGATGTTCTATATACCTGCGTATATTTTCCTCCGAAACAGATCCGATCGTTTCCACATAATAGGAATGGTTCCACAGCTCTCCTTTCCACAGCTGGTTTCTTATCTCAGGAAAACGTTCGAACAGTTTTCTCCCTGTGATCCCTTTCAGATATTTAACAATCGCAGTGATCGATAATTTAGGTGGCGCTGACACAAAACAATGGACATGATCTCCCTCACCACATTCAAACAGATGGACTGTAAAGCCCTTGTCAGCAGCGATCTGCTGTACCAGCTCTTTTAAATATGCCTCGATCTCCGCATTTAATATCTTTCGTCTATATTTAACAGACCACACCATATGGTAATTGATATTACATACACAAGTACGGTAATGTATTAGATTTTCTTTCATACATATAGTATATCACATAGTCACAAAAGCATCAATAAAAACCGAACATATTTTCTTTTTTGTTCAGGCTGACTACAGCCATTTATCCTGTGCAGACATGCACGATATGGCGCTTTCATCTCGGCAATTGAATTACCGAGGATTCCCGCTTATCGTCCTAAAATAGTAAATAAGGTATAAATTGCCGTATAAAACGGCAGAAAAATGCACTATGACATAATTAAAATGCACATAAGCACCCCCTGTTTTAACCGAATCAAGTAAGTCCCCTGCTTCAATTGCGAAAAGCAATAAGCAGTGAGTGGGGATTTGCACAAAACTGCAGGACAGGGGATGTGACTGTGTTTATGAGCATGTAGCATAGCGGAATGGAATGTCCGCTTTATGAGGGATTATGGAGTGAATTATAGCTATGATATATGCGGTTTTACTATGCAATAAAGAATGGAACATCGTGAAAATAAAGCAAAACGTATCGGGGCTGTCTTTGAAACCGGGTGACTGTCTGGCGGATGTGGTGCAGGATGCAGATGAGCTTACAGAAAACGATGAGAAGCAGTATTCGCTGTTTCTGACATTCAGAGAAAACGGGATGACATTATCAACTCTTGTACGGAGCTTTCAGGAGGGGAATCTGGTCATCCTTTCTCATGTCCGGAGTGATGCGGATTTTGTAGAATTTAATAATGAATACCTGGATTTTGTGGAATGGGTGGAGAATCATAGAGAAATCTTGAAATGGCACTGGAAGAAAATAAAAAGATAAACCGGAAAATATCCGAAGCCAGACAGGCTGCAGAACAGGCGAGCCGGTCAAAAACGCAGTTTCTGGCAAATATGAGTCATGATATCCGGACTCCGATGAATGCAATTGTTGGATTAACGAAACTTATGCAGTATAGTCTGAATGATCCGGAAACTCTGGACAGTTACATTCAGAAGTTACAGTCTTCCAGCGAGTATCTGCTTGGACTGATCAATGATATTCTGGATCTGAGCAAGATTGAGAGTGGTTTCATAGAATTAAAAAAAAGTCTATGAATCTCAGAAAAGTGGCGGAACAGATTGCCGCGATCATTCGCCCGAATGTACTGTCCGGTGGAAAGAAGTTCAGGATTTCTGAGGAGTCTTTCTGCCATGAGCATGTGCTGGGAGATTCGATCCGTATTCGTCAGGTATTGATGAATTTATTATCAAATGCTGTGAAATATACACCGGAAGGCGGAGAGATCAGCCTGCGTGTGGAAGAATTATCCAGTGATAAAAAATATGCGAAATACAGATTTACAGTGGAAGATACCGGAATAGGAATGACAGAAGAGTTTTTGCAGCATATTTTTGAGCCTTTTGCACGAGCTGAAATGCTGGAAAGGGAGATTCAGGGGACCGGTCTTGGAATGGCGATCACGAAGAGTATTGTAGATTCCATGAGGGGAACCATAGAGGTCTATAGCACCATAGGAAAAGGCAGCCGGGAACGAAGCAGAAGACAGTATGGAAGAAACAAAAGGTTCGATCCTCAATGGCATGCATTTTCTCTGTGCGGAAGATAATGATCTGAATGCGGAAATCCTGAGGTCCATGTTGGATCTGAAGGGAGCGTCCTGTGTGATCTGCTCCAATGGCAAACAGGTTGTGGAGGCTTTTGAGGAGTCAGAACCAGATCAGTATGATGCAGTTCTGATGGATGTGCAGATGCCGGTAATGAATGGTTATGAAGCGTCCAGAAGGATCCGCACCAGCAGGAGACCTTTTGGAAAAACGATTCCGATCATTGCGCTGACTGCCAATGCTTTTGCGGAAGATATTGTCCGATCATCGGAAGCGGGAATGGATGCTCATATTACAAAGCCAATTGATGAGAATAAATTAAAAAGAGTGTATGCTGCGGCTGCTTGCAAGTCGATGAGATACCTGGAAAATATAATGTTTCACGTGAAAACATACGAAGAAAGTCCGGAGAAAATCCGGGCTTTTTTTTGAGAAAAGTGTGAAGTGAACAGGAACGATTGTGGCTATGAGTGAGCTGCAAAACGGAATAAGAATGTCCGGTTTATATATAGATGTGGTATAATGCAGGTAGTGACTGCGGAGTAAAAATCATATATCTTTGCAGAATGGGAGGTAACATGAATATACAGATTTTTGGAACAAAAAAGAACTTTGACAGTAAGAAAGCAGAGCGTTATTTCAAGGAGCGCGGAATCAAATATCAGTTTGTCGATATGAAAGAAAAAAGGCCTGAGCAAAGGAGAATTTACCTCGGTGTGTCAGGCAGTGGGCGGATATGAGAAGCTGATCGATGAGAAATGTAAAGACAGGGATCTTCTGGCTCTGATCAAATATATTGCGGAGGAAGACCGTGCAGAGAAAATCCTGGAAAATCAGAAAGTTCTGAAGCTTCCGATTGTCAGAAACGGCAAACAGGCAACAGTCGGCTATGAACCGGATATCTGGAAAAACTGGAAATAAAAGAGTATAAAGAAAGTAAAAAAGGAACTCAAAAATAATAACAAATAAATTTGAGATTAAGGAAAGAATACTGAGTGAGAAGATGATAGATTACAACCGAGAAGACCAATTCCTGCGGCAGCGCCTGCAGAAAGAAATCCCGATTTTACGGGCATTAATACAAAATCTATATGAAGAAATGGACAGAAAACTCCATTTAAACGGGGCAAAAGTACCGATAACATTTGGATATGATACGGACACACTGGGATCTTACACTAGACGAAGTGCACATGAAAAGAGCATTTTCATTTTTCGCTGTTGTTTATTGCATATGGTGTGAAGAATCCGCTGTCCAAAGAAGACCGCATAGATCTGTTTAAGCATGAGTATGCCCATTACATGCAGTACAATATGCAGATTCCCGAAAAGTATAAATGGCAGGCGGGAACACACGGAAGTGCGTGGAAATACTGCTGTTCTCTTATCGGAGCGGCGCCGACGCCGTATTATAAGGCGGGCGAAGCGCTTATGAATCATGACTACGATAAGGTATTAAAGAACAGGATTCATGATAAGTCCGTGCCGGTCCGGGATACTTATCAGCAACTGAAGACTGCACAGAAGAGAAAGGATGAAGTGGTACAGTATAAGCTTGGCGATGCGGTGACACATCCGAAAATTCGGACATGGAATTGTGGAGAAGATTAATCAGAGATCTGGCGGTGTGCATTTACATATCCGGTTGATGGGGAAGTGAAGTGTATTGATCAGAAATGCTGTCGCGGAAGAAGTATACGTAATAAGAAATATATAAAAGCTTTCTCTCATGCGTTTTATTTTAACATAAAACAGATAGACAAACTACGGGGCGGATTTACAATCGTGCTATTTTTTGACTATTCGTGACAGAGCGATTGAAAATGAGAAGTGTTTTTTTTATAATAAAAAGCAGTAGATGACAAAAGGCTGGGAAAAAAGGAGGGGAAAGTATAAAATAAAAGGAA
>ENA-OQCD01000267-OQCD01000267.1-human-gut-metagenome-genome-assembly--contig:-NODE-267-length-14409-cov-2.253046_pt1 | contig 14409 bp, 19 predicted proteins | sample MGYA00242755_ERZ504571 | MGnify/ENA primary metagenome ERZ504571 (study PRJEB26092, sample SAMD00036274) | human gut metagenome | host: Homo sapiens | study: EMG produced TPA metagenomics assembly of...
GTAAGTCAACCTAATGTCTTTGTGTCATTCGGTGCAAAGGAAGGTTTGGAAAACACACAGTACGTGCCATACAGGAAGACCATGACGGCTATATATGGATAAGCACCAATGGTGGCATTTCTCGTCTAGATGAAAAAAACAAAAAGATTCTACAATTATAATTATCATGACGGTATACCTATGGGTGATTTCATGGATGGTTCCACTTGCATCACTCCAGACGGTACTCTGTTTTTCGGCTCCCAAAACGGGGCATGTTATTTCAATCCGCGTGAACTATCATCACCACGCGAAGTTTCCCCTGTTACCATCACCCAATTCTTTATCTATAATAAACAGACAGAAAGCAGGGATACCCGGTTACCGGTTCCAATCAGTAACAGAATTGTTGAGCTAACCTTATAATCAAAACACTTTCAACATATCTTTCAATGTGTTGGATTATACACAAAGTTCACAAGTAGAATTTTCATATATGCTGGAAGGACTTGAGAATGCATGGTACAGCACCCAAGGAGATAATCAGGTCACCTTCCGTAACATACCGCACGGCAACTATGTGTTTAAAGTGAAAACCCGATTTCGCAATCAGGAATGGAACGAGAATGCAGCACAACTGACAGTGGTAATTGCTCCTCCCCTTTGGCTTACCTGGTATGCCAAATTGGGTTATGTCATATTGTTTATCTTCGCATTATATGCATTGCTCCGTTTTTATAAACGTAAACTGGACTTAGAGAGTTCACTAGAAGTGGAGCGCAAGCAAAGTCTGAACAAACAAGAACTGAATGAAGAACGCCTGCGCTTCTACACCAACATCACCCATGAACTGCGTACTCCGCTCACGCTGATTCTAGGTCCATTGGAAGACCTGTTGAGTGATGCCACCTTATCTCCCAAACACGCCAACAAAATCAGCATCATTCATGATAGCGCCACCCGTCTGCTGAATCTGATAAACCGCATACTGGAATTCCGCAAGACCGAGACCCAGAACCGTAAATTATCTGTAGCCAAGGGAGATCTGGGACAATTGGTACAGGAAGTGGGATTACGTTACAAAGAGTTGAATCCCAATAACAAAGTAAATTATCATATTCATATCGAAACAGAAGATACGGAAATCTTCTATGACGCGGACATGATCACCATCATACTGGACAACCTGATGAGCAATGCCGCCAAATATACTTCCGAGGGAGATATCACCTTATCACTCCGTTCAGTAGAAGAGAACCAGATAAAAATACACGGAAATCAGTGTCAGTGATACCGGTCATGGCATTGACGCCGAAGCGTTACCACACATTTTTCGACCGCTATTATCAGGCAAAAAGCAAATATCAGGCATCGGGTTCGGGAATCGGGCTCGCTCTGGTCAAAGGTTTGAGCGAATTGCACGAAGGAATCCTGAAAGTAGAAAGCACAGTAGATACGGGAACCACATTCACACTGCGTCTGCTCACCGAGAATACGTATCCCAACGCTATCCATGCCCAACATGATATGGAAAAGAAGCCGATGGATGCAGAGGAAACCACCATTACCGATACACCAACCGAGAATCATCCCATTGTACTGGTGGTAGAAGACAATACAGACATACGGGAATATATCCGGAGTTCTTTTACTGAACTCTATGAAGTAATCACTGCCAAGATGGTAAAGAAGGCTGGGAACTGGCACAGGCACGAATTCCCAACATCATTGTCAGTGATATCATGATGCCGGTCATGGACGGTATCGAACTTTGCAAGCGAATAAAAGAGGATATGCGCACCAGCCATATCCCTGTAATCTTACTGACGGCTAAAGATTCTTTACAAGACAAGGAAGAAGGATATGCATCCGGAGCAGATTCCTATCTTACCAAACCGTTCAGTGCCAAGCTGTTGCACAGTCGCATCAACAATCTGTTGGAAACCCGTAAGAAAATAGCCTCTCTGCTGGCACTGGCCGATACGCAGCCCAAACAGGAAAGTGCCGTGAGTTCGTTAAACAAACTGGATAATGAATTCCTGCAGAAAATCACGCAAATAATCGAAGAGAATCTGGAAATGGAAAAGATGGATATCGCTTTCATTGCCGACAAGATGTGCATGAGTCACTCCACCCTTTACCGCAAGATAAAAGGACTGACAGATATGTCCGCCAACGAATTTATCCGTAAGGTAAAAATGCGCAAGGGAGTGGAACTGCTGATGTCCGGACAATATACTATTTCAGAAATAGCCTATATGATAGGATTCAGCAGTGTGGCCTATTTCCGCCAATGTTTCAAGGACGAATACGGAATGTCGCCTTCGGATTATGTGAAACAGAAACAGTAGACTCCCTGGCGGATTCTGATCATTGCTTGGTATCATCCTGAGCAGTTCTTCTTTAGAGTTTTATATTTCTGCTACCACCCTTCCTGCTGAAATGCCGATGAAAAGTGGTAGCAGTGGAGCAACAATATAAAGCTCGTTTGTTGTAGAACTCTTGGATCAAGTTATAACTGTCACAATCGAATTCAAGTCCAGCCTGAACATTCTGTTTCTATTTTTCTTCCAAAGAAAGCAGTATCCCGATCACTTCCGCATAATTCTTTCTACCGGAAGGAATGTTGTTACCCTTTAAAAACAGGTTATAAATTTTATTCTGCACTTCACCCAACAGGGTACTATAACGCTCATGCCAATACATACGTTTATATTCATAATCCTTCACCACTTCGGGACGGATCGTCTTAATCCATTCACGGAATTCCTCTTCCGTCAACACAGAAGATGCATTGACCAGCACATAGGGCAACAGACCGAAATAGGCACTATAACGCACCGCCGGCCGCTTTGAAGAGCGACAAACCCTGTAAGCCCAATAATTCGCTTCCGCCTCATTACTTACCCCCAACAGGTGAGACAGTTCATGGGCATACGTAAATGGCAATTGTACAGGAAGCAATTCTTCATTCAATTGCGACTCCGCAAAAAAAAAGGTCCCATATATCCCAATACCCCCACACCCGAATAAAACGGATTGAACCACACCTGCTTGGGATGCTGATAATCCCGGGGAAGAGCCAAACCATACATAGACGGAACCTGCCGGTAAATCTCCTTTATCTCCTGCCGCATCCTTTCAGGGTCCGTTTTCACCTCAGCCGTATAGGACTGATTCAGACTATCTGTATAGGAAGCAAGGAAACGATGGAAAGCCTGTTCATCGTAACCGGCAGGCTCCACCTCCATCCGCCGGTAAATATCGTAACGGAAATAATTCAAGCCCCATCCCAGATAAAACCAGATATAGACCCATGCCAGCAACTCCACTTCCCTGCCCACAATGAATCTCCAGCTTTTCTTCTTCCGGCGTTTAAGAAAAGGATAAATAATCATCCATAAAATGATTACGACCACCAGCACCTCCTCTAAAGAAAAAGGGAAAACAGAAGCTATAGCGGACACGCCGCCGACAGCCACGGATAAATATGACGAGCATACCCTTCGGCCATGACGGGAAAAAAAACGGCAAAGTACAATGCACAGAAGAAGCAATGCAAGTACTATATATCTCAGAATAGGGAGAAGTTTTGTTTTCATGGATACAAAGCTACTATCTTTTTGCCATTTTCAGATACAGATGACACAAAGCTTTTATTTTTTAAACACGAACAACGCAGATGATACGGATAAGTATAAAAACAACTTCGTATCATCTGCGGCGTTCGGATTTAAAAGCAATCAGAATAAATCCCAAGTGCGTATATCATCACTCCAGTGATGGTCTTTCGGGAAAGGCTGTCCGCCCCATCCTTGGCTTGTGTGCAAGGTTGTGCGGCATCTGTCCAGAACGGATGTGCGGCAGGAAGCCCCAGCGGAAGGAACGCCAATGATGTCATATAAAGACTGCCGTTATTGGTGTACCAATCCGCCACATTGGGCTGACGGCCTGCAAAACCGATGGTCAGGAAGCCCGCCTCATTGAAGTTCTCGGTGTTGTCATACATCCGGTGCATCACAGAAGTCAGTGCGGCACGCGCCTGTCCGTTGCTCACCCCTTCGGGCAACTGCTGATACCAAGCCATCAGCGCCAAGGGTTGCATAGTGGCCAAACGGTAAGGAATGGAACGGCCGAATACCGGGAAAGTACCCTCAGGAGAAATCAAGCGTTCCAGTACAAGGCTGAATTTCCTGGCACGTTTCAAGGCGCGGTCATAATATTTTTTATAATGAATACGAGTGTATTTCCCTGCATCCTTCATGCCCTGCAACGTTTCCAGATACATGGGATGGAAGACATAACTGCTATAATAGTCGAAAGCGAAAGAAGGGCCGTCCGCATACCAGCCATCTCCCGTGTACCATTCCTCCACCTTGCGGATAGCCGAATTGATACGATATTCGTCACATTCCGCTCCTGCCTTTGCCAGGAAACTCTCGATGGTAGAAGAAAACAGCAGCCAGTTGGTGTAAGGCGGGTCCACACGGCGCAACTGGGTAAATTCTTCAAAATAACGTTTCTTGGTTGTATCATCCAAAGGCATCCAAAGCTGGTCGTAAGCACGCAGAAAACTTTCGGCCACGTATGCCGCATCCACCAAGGCCTGTCCGTGTCCTCTCCACAACAGATAGTCGGGATTGGCAGGGTCCACCGCATTGGCATAGCTTTTCAATGCCCATTCACGGAGTTGCTTACGCATCTGTCCTTCTTCCGTATCATCATCGGGAAGTGTCAACCAGGGAGCGACACCTGCCATAAGGCGTCCGAAGGTTTCCATATAAGTCACCCCTTTGTTACGTCCATCCCAATTAGGGCTCACCTCTACCAGCATATTCTTTTTCAGATTACCTTCCGCCATATTGCTCAGTACGGGAGCTGCCATCTTATAAAGCAGATTGCACCAGTAGGCGCGATCCTGATTTTCAGGAGCTTCCAGATAACGGACATATTCACAAGCAGCCAATAGAAAAGCGCCTACCCCGAAATTAGCTTCAGAATCAGCATCGACTACTTGTCCCGGAATGGCCTTCTCACCAATCGGCTGTACGTAACCAATCTTACCATTCTTCTGCAAAGCAGTCTTTGCCAAATAGTTCCATGCTTTATCTATCACCGGTTTATACACTGCCTCATCCAGATAGCCATTATTGATTCCCCAAAGGAAGCCGTAAGTAAAGAAAGCCGTTCCGCTGGTTTCCGGTCCGGGAGCATGAGTGGGATCCATCATGCTACGGGTCCAATAGCCTTCCGGTTGCTGGATAGCTGCGACTGCTTCGGCCAGTTTCACATACTTGTTTACGAAAAAAAGAACGATGCTCGTAATCAGCGGGAAGATCTTTCAGCACCTTCGCCAGTCCGGCAAGCACCCATCCGTCACCACGTGCCCAAAAGTCCTTCTTTCCGCTGGAAGTCTTGTGTTTAGGATAAACATATTTGGCATCCCGATAATACAGGCCGGTTTCCCGGTCGAGCATGATACTATCCGAATATACAATATATTCATACAATTTATCCAAATAGAGATGATTGCCCGTCACCTTATACAGTTTGGTCATGACAGGCATTACCATATACAGACCATCGCTCCACCACCAGTAATCATGATTGGGTGTACTCATCTCATACTCCATCACTTCGCGGGCACGGGCTATCTTATAGTTGTCCGGAAGAATAGTATAAAGGTCGATATATGTCTGAAAACAAACCTGATAATCTCCGAACAATACATATTCATCACTCTCACCGTAAGAGTATTTCCATTTAGACTTATCCTTTTCCTTGGCTCCCTTCCATTCATTGTGTATAGCCCAGGTTTCAGAATATGCACGGTAGTTTTCATTACCGGTCAGAAAGTATGCCTCCATGTTTCCGGTGTGGTAAGCGGCATTGTCCCAAAACGAACGGACTTCGGGCTTGTTATGCGTTTGCCAATAAGTGTTTACCTTGTCTATAATCCCCCGTACTTCCTTGGCTTCGGAAGAAGGTTTGGCGGCAACCTGCATGGAAAGCAGCAAGGTACCTGCACAAACAAGGGTTTGTTTCAATAATTTGTTCATCATATTAATAATTTATCAATTTGCCAATTTACTAATGTGTTAATGTGCTTGCGCTATATGCCGCATGGTCATTGGCAAATCAGCACATTATTTACAATTCCAACACATAAACCATTTGCGGTTCTGTTTCCACCTGCTTCTCGCCATCTCCCTGTCGGGTATCCTGTACATAAATATGAAGTTGCTTCTTCATTTTCCATAACTCCGTGTCATGACTGGGTTCCCACGCATTTACGGCAAAATCCGTCAGGTCTTTCACGTGCCATTCACCAAACTGTATGTCTTTGGTATAGTACATGGAAACTTTGCTTCCACGTTCCTGGTCACGGAACAGATAGTACACTTCTCCATTGTCCACCACCATCCGGGGACGGGACATGGGAATCATCTTGGTTCCTCCCCCTTTGAGTGAGAAAGGGGTCTTGCGTTCGGAAACCTGTCGGTTGTGCCAGTCACGCCATCATGCCAAACGATGCGGTATTGGGGAACATCACTATCGGGATTGCGCCAGTAGGTAGCGATGTACGGATGACCTCCGGCATCCGTACTCATACTGGTCTGGTTTATCAGTTCGGCATTCTGAGGAATACGGCAGGCATATTCGGCATTGCCCAGGCGGATAGGAAGCTCATATTTCTGTCCGTTGGTCTTATACCAGGTTTTACCTCCGTCAAAAGAACGGGCGTAGCATAAATCATGATTGGTTTCCACATGCCAGGTTTCACGCCACACCCAGGAAAGATGGATGGTTCCTGATTGGTCCACATACAACTGCCAATAGGCATTCCGCTCGTTTTCTCCATCTACAAGGACATCCTGCACACGCTCCCACTTACGGGATTTCACATCATATCGGTTCATTACCATATTTCCTCTTCCGGAAGCGCCCGAGCGATATACAAAAAGCAAACCGCCATCAGCCAACAAATGAAATTCAGGATAGGTCACATCCTCTTCTTCGTTGCCTATCATCGGCTCTTTATCTCCCAAAACAAGTGTATCGGGGGCAATGCTGCGGCAATAGTTCAGTTTATGTCCGTGGTGGTCAAAAGAAAGATGAAGATAGCCGTCGCCGTCCACCATCATACTGATAATGTTATGTGCATCTTTTACATGTCCTTTGTATTGGGTACGGTGCAAAATCCATTCCCCAGTGCCCAGACGGCGTTTGCCTAACATCAGCCATCCTTCAGCGTCATAATAAGAAATGTATTGTGTGTTTCCATGCGTCACAATGGAGTTATTACGGAATACAGTAGTATTTACCGAAGTACTGCTAAAAGCCTTTCCCCACTTCAACCAGACGTTGGGCACGAACAGAAAAAGCCACACAGCATAATGCGATTAGTAGAAATAAGTTCCTCATAGCAATTCTATTGATAACATTGCAAAAGTAACTGATTTCTGTAATAACACGGGATAATAATTCGGCAGGAGGAGTCAGAAAACGGTCAAAACCGATTATTATATCTATTTTAAAGAAAAATTCAGAGAAATAATAAAGAAGAAAGATTCTATGATTACATTTACCATAGAGGCAGACTATGTGAAGGATCATTCCCCAAAGGATCTTTGCCATTCATGTTTCCATGCAGCATATATAGAAATCCCACCCGGATGAAATGGGCATTTCACCCTGGTGAGAGCGTAGTTCCACCTTTGTGAAATGGCAGTTCCACCCAGGTGGGACAATATACCTATACAGGTGCAAACAGCACATTTAATAGTTACTTTGGACTTTTGACACATTCATCCTCCTACTGTGAATGAAACTGCCAACCGGTTAACTATAATATTTCCTGAAGCTGGCCCAACTTCATACTGTTGGAACCTTTAATCAGAATATAATATCCTTTCGGCTTATATCTTTCCAACGACTCTTTCAATGCAACCACATCTTTAAAATGTTCAAAGGACGGAATCACTTTGCCAAACTCCTCTCCTGCCAAAAGTATCCGGTCAAATTTACAATTCATCCAGATAATCCGCAATCTTCTGATGTTCCTCATGACTGGTTTCTCCCAGTTCTTTCATATCACCCAGAATAACCATTTTATGAGCGACATTCATCAACCGGAAATTCTCCAAAGCCGCCATCATACTGGTAGGATTCGCATTGTATGCATCAACTATCAGTTTATTATCCGTGGTTTCCGTCAATTGCGAACGGTTATTATGAGGAACATACGCCTCCAGTGCCTCACAAATCTGCCGGGACGGTACACTGAAGAACCGGCCCACCGTAATGGCGGCCAATGCATTCTTCATGTTATAACTGCCGATAAGGTGGGTATTCACCTCGAACTTCTGTCCCTCGTGTTCCCACTCAAACGAAAGAAACGGAGCACAAGCGCCCAGCTTGCCGCTGATATAAAGTCCCTCTCCTCCTTCCATACCATAACAAATACGGGTAAGGCCCTGAGAGATAGCTGTGAGATACTCATTGTCCTTGTCTATGAAAATAATATGCTTGCCATTGTAACGCAGATGCTCATACAACTCACCTTTAGTCTTGATGACCCCTTCAAAAGACCCGAAGCCTTCCAAATGCGCCTTGCCCACATTAGTGATCATACCGTAATCCGGTTCTACAATACGGGTCAGTGCCTTGATTTCACCCGGATGGTTCGCTCCCATCTCGATGACAGCCAGTTCATGCTCGGGAGTCAGCCTCAGCAAAGTCAGAGGAACACCGATATGGTTATTCAAGTTACCCTGTGTATAAAGCACTTCATATCTTTTTTGCAGCACTGAGGCTATCAATTCCTTGGTAGTAGTCTTCCCATTGGTTCCCGTGATGCCGATGATTCGGGTACCCATTTTATGCCGGTGATAATTAGCCAGTTCCTGCAATGCTTTCAAGCAATCGTCTACTAACAAGATACGCGGATGCCCATCGGCGGCATATTCTTTTTCATCTACTACGGCATACTGGCAACCTTTTTCCAGCGCCTGAAGCGCATATGCATTTCCATTGAATGTTTCCCCTTTCAGAGCTATGAACATAGAACCCTCGGGGCAGTTACGGCTGTCGGTAGTTACCTTGCCGCATTCCGTAAAACACTTATATAAAGCTGAAATATCCATCTTTCGCTTTGCTTTTAAATTAAGTTGCAACAAAGATAACTGAAAAATAGTTCATGAAATAACAAAAACTCAAGAATTGTGCGTACTTTTGTACGACCTAAATGACAAGCCGTAAACAATGGAAACCAAAACCGTCAAATATATTAATGTTAATGGGAAACTGATGGATCTCTCCCATCCGCAAGTAATGGGAATCCTGAATGTGACACCCGATTCTTTCTATGCCGGCAGCCGGCAGCAAACGGAAAAAGATATTATCAACCGTACCTCCCAAATAATAGAAGAAGGAGCTTCCATCATTGATATAGGTGCCTATTCCTCACGTCCCAATGCCGAGCACATCAGCCCCGAGGAAGAGATGCGCCGTCTGCGTACCGGACTGGAAATCATCAATCGCTATCATCCCGGTTGTGTGGTGTCCGTGGACACTTTCCGTGCGGATGTAGCCCAGATGTGTGTAGAGGAGTACGGAGTGGCAATCATCAATGACATTGCCGCCGGAGAAATGGACCCGCAGATGTTCGACATGATTGCCAGGCTGGGAGTACCTTATATTATTATGCATATGCAAGGCACGCCGCAAAATATGCAAATGAATCCGCATTATGACAATCTGTTGAAAGAAGTCTTTCTCTATTTCTCGGAAAAAGTACAGAAATTACGCGACTTAGGAGTAAAAGATATTATTCTGGATCCTGGTTTCGGTTTCGGAAAAACAGTGGAACATAATTACCAGTTGATGAATCATTTGGAAGAATTCAGCCTGTTCGAACTACCATTACTGGTCGGCATATCACGTAAATCAATGATTTACAAGCTACTAGGCGGAACCCCTGATGATGCCTTGAACGGAACAACAGTGCTGGATACCATTTCCCTACTAAAAGGAGCGGATATTCTCAGAGTGCACGATGTAAAAGCTGCTGTAGAAACCGTGAAGATAGTACAGAAGATGAAAGACTCCGCTGCCTTTTAATTCTTATTTTCAATTTTTAATTCTAGAAAGATGTTTATTGATTTTAGTATAAAAGACCTCATCGATATCCTGCTGGTAGCCTATCTGCTTTATCAGACTTACCGTCTGATGAAAGATTCGGGTTCTATCAATATCTTCATCGGTATCCTGGTATTTATAGGTATCTGGCTGATTGTATCTCAGGTTTGGAAATGAAACTGCTAGGGTCTATCTTCGATAAATTAGTCAGTGTAGGTGTCCTAGCCCTGATTATTCTTTTTCAGGATGATATACGCCGGTTCCTTGTCACACTGGGCTCGCATAAACAGTTGGGACGTTTTTTCCGCTTCCTGACGGGAAACAAGCAGGAAAAGACGGAAAAAGCGGATATTATGCCGATTGTACTTGCCTGTATGAGCATGAGCAAAGGGAAGGTGGGGGCACTGATTGTCATCGAAAAAAGTGTACCTCTGAATGACATCATCCGTACAGGAGAAATTATCAACGCCAATGTGAACCAACGACTGATAGAAAATATTTTCTTCAAAAACAGTCCATTACATGACGGAGCCATGATTATCCGCCATAAACGGATAGAAGCAGCCGGTTGTATTCTCCCGGTATCTCACGACTTGAATATCCCTAAAGAATTGGGATTAAGGCATCGGGCTGCCATGGGCGTATCGCAGGAAACAGATGCATTGGCCATTATCGTTTCAGAAGAAACAGGTGGCATATCCGTGGCTTATAAAGGACAATTCCATCTCAGACTGACTGCAGAAGAGCTGGAACGTATTCTGACAAAAGAAGACTAATAACCTATCCGGATTTTTACTCCACAGATTATCAATCTTAAACATAGAAATTCAACCTATGCAACCAGTAATGAAAATCAATTCAGCATCAAACTCATAATAAGGATGCTCCGCTTCCAGTAACAACCGGGTAAAACCATCCAACGTATAAGTGTGATATTTTTTTTCCGGTATTCTCTCACGAAAGCAGATACCACCCCGTACCGTATAATAGCCGTTATTCTCCTGAATAGCTTCATCCCCCTCAATATGTATATAAAGTTCGGATGCCGGATACTTATGGGCGAAAACCTTCAACAACTCCTCTGCACGGATAACTCTTGCCATCCCCAAAAACAAAGTATCGGCAGAGACGGAATGAAATAATCCATACGCTGTACCTTATATATATGGGCCGCTTCATACAATAAAGTATCCTGCACCGCATCCGTATCTGCCAGCAATTCCTTTATATATAATGTATCATCCCCCATTACCGTAAATGCCATCCCCACTATTTTATCCGCTTCCCAGGCAACCAGCAATTTACCATTACCCAGTCTTAAATCGGCCATAATAACCAGAAAATCTTCTTTAGGATGCTGAATGCAACTCCTGCGTCCATGCATACGGGAATCAAAATAATGATAATGTTCCACACCGGGAAATTCGCATACCTCTATCCGGCAACCGGGCGCAGGGCGTAATCTGTCTACCCTTACCTGCTCAACCGCATACCCAAAAACTGGAGCATATCCCGACCTAGCATAATAACCGAACAACCATTCCTCTGCAGGAATCAACGAAGCCAGCAAAACTCCATCTTCATACATACACCGATGTGTTTCCTTCAGCAGGCGTTTCATGGCTCCATGCTTCCTGTAATCCGGATGCGTACAAGCACCCGATATATACGAAGTAGAAATCACCTCATCACAAAAAAGTCATAGGATAAGGTATCATCTGCAATGCGGAAATAATCTTTCCGTCTTCACGAATCACCCTGTTCACTTCATCCTTATATCTCATCTTGAAATATAAGTCGGTAAACTCATCGCTATCATTGAAGCAGAGTTTCCATAATGTTTTCACTTCATCCTTTGTAGTCATTGAGCTCTGCTATACATTTCTCGAGTAAAATAACGGGCTGATAAGAAAGTTTTGCTTTGCGCAAACCTTCCAGACCAAGGTCTTCCTCGCGGTTTACATATATATATTGTTCGTCGATATGATTTGCATATTCATAGTTAATCATGGCATACGACCCTTCTATTCCCGTATCCGCCTTTTCAACACAAGTATCCCATGTTTCATGATTGATGGGAGCACCGTATGTAAAAGCGGCAATCTTCCCGTTGACATGAAGCACGCCGCCCGTCAAACCCAACGCCTCCATATGGTTCAAGGCATATGTCATGGACTTACGTTCTGCCCCCAATGCCAATTGTTCCTCGCAGTTATTGGCACGACACCATTCCTCTTCCAGCTTCAAACATTCGGGAACCAGATCTGGAGTCAACGGTTTGTATTCATAATCAGGATACTGCTTCTTGAACTTGTTGATATGATTACGTTTGGCTTGAAACTTCTTTCCTTTCAAGGTTGCCAGGTCAGTACGCAAGTAGATATAATCAAAGTAATCCCGGTCTTCTGTAAAAGTGACGTCCGGGCATCGCCGCCTCTATATCTGCTTTCATCCCCCACGCATACCCCCCAGCATACGCAATTTTGCCCCCATCTCTTCAGCATCCTTTATCAATGCTTCAAGAACTGGTTTCACATCTCCAGTTCCGACGGGCATCATGTAGGCCAATTCTTCTCCCGCATAGAAACGCAGCAACAGGTAATTATCCATCACGGCATATTTAGTCTGGTACAGGAAAATCCAACTACACAGATTGGCAAACGACAAAGTCGCAATTACGACGCAAACTGCCTAAGGTAAAGGACTGTATCAAGTCTTTATCCGCTAAAGTTATATCTTTAAATTCTATCATAAAATATGGGTTGCTTGTTTTCTCACCACAAATCACAGAATCTTCATTTCATTCAAAGTGACAATAGTTATCAGACTGCTGTAAGAATGCTCTGTTACTACTAAATGCGGATAGACTTTTTATAAGCAATGCTCACCCCAATGACCATACCTATTGAAAATCAAATCAATCCTCTATAATCTGTGATGATTTTCTATATATAACAAAGATAACAGCTTTTTTGTTAAATCACACCTAATAATCTAAGAATTGTCGGTGTGAAAATCGCTGTCATAATTCCGTTCAAAGTCAAGCCCAAACTAGCGTATGCTCCATATTTTCCACTGATTTCCATTGCTGTAGAAGTACCGACCGCATGAGTAGCCGTACCCATAGAAAGACCTTGCGCAATAGGACTCCCCACATGACCTACCCGAAGTACCTTGAAACCGAACACCGCCCCGAACAGACCGACTACCACCACAACGGCGGCCGTCAAAGACGGAATTCCTCCCGTGGCTTTCGAAACTTCCATAGCAATAGGAGTAGTCACAGATTTAGGAGCCAATGAACAAATAATCTCCGGAGTAGCTCCCAGCAATTTGGCAATGACCACCACAGCCACCAATCCCACCAAACAACCTGCCAACTGTGAAATAACAATCGGAAGCAACTGTTTCTTTATCATCTCCAACTGCAAATAAAAGTGGCACGCCCAACGCTACCACCGCTGGTTTCAACCAAAATTCAATCAGGTGACCTCCTTCATTATATATTTCATAAACTGATGCCGGTAAATTTCAAAAACAGAATCAACACGGGCAATGGTAAGCAGAATCGGGTTTAACACTACCCATCCAGTCTTTTTCTGCAAGACACGTGACAAAAAAAAACACCCCGAAGGTGAATGCCAGCAAAAAGAACTTATTTTCTAAATATTCCATTTGATTTTCTAACTATTGGTGAACCCATCCTGTTACGACCAGTACCAAAACCGTACTGACCACTGTCGCAATTACTATCGGCCAAAACTGTGCTTCAATGACATCAAAATAAAGCATCAGTGCCACACCGGGCGGAACGAAGAAAAAGCCCAGATTAGCAACCAAGAAATCGGACAGCCCCTGCACCCATTGCAGTTTTATCCAACCCAATTTGAGAAAAAGGGTGAGCAACAGCATTCCTATAATGCTGGACGGAAGCTTGATACCCGTCAAAAAACAATCAATTCACCCAAAGCCAAACAGCCAAATAAAATGGCGCACTGACGAATCATACCTTATAAATTTATTAAATACTTATTGAAAACTGCGCAAAGTTAAGGAAACATCCTGTTTGGTGTTCAATAACATACACTTTTAGCATACTTTAAACCAAAATAATATTGATTTGCAATGTAGATATTGCAAATTAGCTAATTTTGCATCGTGAAAAACAACACTCGTCTTTAGAACGTACATAATTAATATATTATCATGGATTTAATTTCTCAAATCGTTGAGCGCGCGAAAGCAAACAAACAGCGCATTGTTCTTCCGGAAGGAACAGAAGGAACGTAC
>ENA-OQCD01000268-OQCD01000268.1-human-gut-metagenome-genome-assembly--contig:-NODE-268-length-14409-cov-1.323414_pt1 | contig 14409 bp, 19 predicted proteins | sample MGYA00242755_ERZ504571 | MGnify/ENA primary metagenome ERZ504571 (study PRJEB26092, sample SAMD00036274) | human gut metagenome | host: Homo sapiens | study: EMG produced TPA metagenomics assembly of...
ATAAAATATAATCTTATTATTCTGTTGGTAAGTTCGCTGGCGTCGTGGGCTGAAATTGGCGGTCGTGTTGCAACAAACACTACAACATTTAACAGGGAATTGCTGATTGTAGAAAAAAGAAAATGATGGAAAACCTTTTGACCTTCATACGTCCTATGAAGATAGGGCAAATTATTACAGTAATTTGCGAAATCCCTGGCTTTTTATTAATGCTTATGCCCGCGGCATTTGCTACTGTAAATCGGTCTGTTATTTTAGGCATAGTTGCTGTGATTTTTCTAATCCCTGTCATTATATACCAGTTGCAAATTATGAAAAAATAGGCATGAAGCGAAGATGAAGGAGTGGTGATTCAGGATAACAAGGTTGGTTTAGTTGATGCAATGTAATACACTGTCGTTTGAGGGTTAGTAGCCCGTTCTTAAACTTGTGGGCAGTTTGTTGCTGATGATATAAATATTAGAGAAAATTAATTGAAAGTTAAAAAAAGAAAGTAATAAGTAAACAAAGGCTCAATTGTAAACATGTATTGGGAACGCTATAATGGAAATAAGGACAGGAGGTGTGAACAATGCGTATTGGTGAGCAGATAAAAAACTATCGAAAAACTGCGGGATTAACACAAGAACAGGTGGCAAATTATCTGGGTGTTTCTACTCCAGCGGTAAATAAATGGGAAAAGGGAAATACATATCCCGATATCTCATTACTTCCAGCTTTGGCACGACTATTGAAAATTGATATGAATGAATTGTTTTCGTTTCATGAAGAATTGACAGAAAAAAGAGATTGGACAATTTTGTGAATGAACTTTCGGAAGTTTTCATTGGACAGCTTTACCGAGGCTTTCGAGATGGCATCTCGTAAAAATACAGGAGTATCCTCATTGCGACTTATTAATATATACGATCGCAACCGTTCTGAACGGATCTTTGACTTTGTCAGATCTTAATGACGAAGAACGAATGGAATATAATACAGCTATTATTGAGTGGCTGGAACGAACAGCAGATAGTCAGGATGAAAGAGTGAGAAATTCAAGCGTTTTTATACTTGCAACAAAATATGTCCAAATGGAGAAATATGAAGAAGCAAATGCCCTTTTGAAAAAAATTCCTGATACTGTAATTGATGCAAACGATTATGAAAACAAGTGTATTAGCACATCAGGAAGGAACAGACACTGCTGCGTTATTCCTGGAGGGGAAACTGCTACAGGCAGTTGTCAATATTCAAAGCTACTTGTATAAGTTAATTGAAATGGAAGAAGAGACAGGAAATCATGATAAAGCAGAGAAAATTGCTGAGATTACAGATCACATGATATCGTTGTTTGGACTATGGAATTACGGCAACACAGTGCCATATCTGCTGATTGCTGGATATCGAAAAGATGTAGAAAAATGTGTTCAGTTAATTAAGCAATTATTAAGTGAATCACAGAAGCCTTGGAATATGACACAATCCCCTTTGTATTACAGGTATGAAGATACTGCACAGGGAAAAGCCTTTTCAGGAGTTGGAAAAAAAAATTTTGTTCGTGAATTATATTCGGAAATTGAAAATAAGAAAGAGTATGAATTCTTGAGAGGGAATAAGGAACTCGAATCAATTTTTGAGGAACACTTGAAATAGGTTGTAAAAATGTATGGAAATAGATATAGTTGAGAAAGAAGAAAATTTTTTGACATTGTCACATATGCGTGCTAATATGATTATAGAAAAAGAGTGCTACCGATAGACGGTTAGTCCGTTTTACTATTTAGAATATCTATCAAAGATAACCGCTTAGTTTGCAGACAGGGCGGTTATTTTTTGTGGTTTATGATTATCTTTGCCTAATGTATATCTGATACTAAAGCAGGTTAAGCCGAAGCTCACTACTGCTATGAAGTCAACAATACTCATTGGCTTAGTTCTTCTTTCCATTGGATTCCTTTACAGGTTTCTATGTAATCAGAAGGTCACAGGTCTCCGTTTCACTTCGGTCGTTGCAAAACGAGTGCCACTGGCACTCTGCAACCCTCTGGAGAAGGACTAACCGTTTACCGTTATGGTAGCACCCATGTTCTGATTATAACCGTCTGAAACTGTCGGCGCAATATGAAGTTGACAGATGAGAGTAGGGCAACTGTAGAAAAGAATCTTTTCGACCAGGGATTCCGGTGCCAAAACGGTGCCAAGAAATCAGGCAAATAAAAAATAGATGGTGCAAATCAGCGTTTTTCACTGTATTTGGATAGAAAACCATAAAAAATATGAGGTAAAACGGGATTAAAGTATCGCGAGGGTGGACGTACTGTAGGATCAGGACGTGTTGCTACAGTTATCGAGTAATCCTTAATTAGTATAACATCCTAATTTAATATATATTGAGTACCGCAAGGTACATTGTGTCCAAACGTAAGATACCCCGGAACCGCAAGTTCCGGGGTTTTTCTGTACTCTAAGAAAAGAATTGTTCGTAAATTTATCAGCAAGATGAAATACGGATAAATTTAAAATTGAAAAATAAGGCTTGCGGTGCCAAAACGGTGCCAAAAAGAAACTCCTGCGAAATGTTTGCTATTCACAGGAGTAATTTTTTACCAGCCTTTGATCTGTTTGATCTGTTCAGCACGTTCTGGATCACGATGATATTGTAGTTTCAGACGGATTGTTTCTACAATATCCAGCTTTTAAAAGATGACAAGGAGCAGGCAGTTAAAGATAAAGAGGAAGCTGAGAAGCGTGCGGAAAAAGCCGAGAAAGATCTGCATAGCCTGGAAGAACGCAGAGAACGGTTACAGCCGGTAATGGATAATGTCAGCAAAGAAATAAAGGAATATGGAACAGTGAAAACTCTACTTCCAGAAGCTGGTGCATTGGAACGTGCAACAACTTACCGGGATAAGAAAATAAAACCACTGTTTACTCAGGTGAAAAATAAAATTGCTGCGATGGCTGCACAGGTTAAAGAACTTGCCGAAGAAGTAGAAAAATGGAAACACAAATATCAGAAAACAAAGCAAGCATATAACCAAATACAAAGAGAGCTAGATACAGTGCGTGAAGAAAAAGAGCAGTTATTTGATGAAAAACAACAATTGCAGGATGTTTCTGATAGATATGACCGGGTAGTGCGTGTTCTTGGAGAAAATGCTGTAGATGATGCGGTACAACAGGATATACAGGAGCAGAAGGCATTAGAAGAAAAGCGACAAATGGAGCAAATGCCAACAGGAAGTATTCACGAAAGACTTGCCTGGGGAGCCAGAAAGAGCGAGATGGAGAATCAGCAGCGTAAAGAAAATAAATAAAAACAGAGGAATGGAGAGATAAGATGATGAAAAAGCACATTTATGATGAAAGCAATGGATTAAGTTACATACTGCATGGAGACTATTACCTGCCAGATCTGGCAGTGAATGAGGGAGAACCGACATATGGTAAATACGGAATGTTGCGGAAACAGTTCCTGAAAGAGTATAGACCGGCACGATACCAGTATTTATTGATGACTGGGGAGCTGACGGCACATCTGAACCGAGTCGATCAGGAGACCAGAGAGCATGTGGAAACCCTGGTAAAGCAGATTGAGGAAAAACAAGGTGTGACGGAACAACTGAAAATGCAGGATCTGATGAAATGGGTTGGATTGATAAATAATATAAAGGCATGTGCGGAGGAAATTGTGTTGAAAGAGAGCGTGTATATGTGAGCAGAAAGGGCAGTCGGAAGGCTGCTCTTTGGCAATCTAAGAATAGAGTTTTGGGATAGAATATGATAAAATGTAAGAGATAAATCGGAAGTTGTAGTAAAGGAGGTTTACAATGGGGTTTTGGATTTTTATGTTGATTATGGATTTGCTTCTTCCATTTACGATGATTGGTTTTGGAAGATATTTTACGAAAAAGGCTCCAAAGGAAATAAATTCAGTATTTGGATATCGGACTTCGATGTCTATGAAGAACAAAGACACATGGGAATTTGCTCATAAATATTGTGGTAAAGTCTGGTATGTCTGTGGAATGGTTATGTTGCCGATAACAGTAATATTCATGCTTTTAGTGATTGGAAAAAATGAAGATTGTGTTGGGAGTATAGGAGGAATTATCTGTGGTGTTCAACTTATTCCTTTAATTGGGTCTATTCTCCCAACAGAAATAGCATTAAAAAAAGAATTTTGATAAGAATGGAACAAGACGATAACTTCAAGTTGTACAGTGAAAAATTTAATATGGAGGCAGAGCATGTGGGAAAATACCCTATATGCTCTATTTAGTACCATAAAAGTGTAGTTGTTAGAGAGTAATTAACTCTGACAGCTGCACTTATTTTTATTATAATATAGGGGAGTAATTGGTCTGACGTAGCTCTATTTGGATCATTGCATCCGTCAAAAAAACCGTTAACCAACCCCTTATTATAAGCATTCGATTAAGCAGGTAGGGATTCGCTCCCGCGTAACTAACTAAACTGGATGGTAATAAGTGCGGCTGGAACAACTACTAATACAGTTTAAGGAGATTAAAAAATGATAAGCGTAGGTGTAGATGTATCGAAAGGAAAAAGCACAGTCTGCATACTTAAACCTTACGGAGAAGTAGTGAGCAGTCCTTTTGAGATACATCATGTAGAAAAGGACATGGAAGATCTTGATAATTTACTGAGCAAGCTGGATGGAGAGGTAAGGATAGTGATGGAGGCCACTGGTATTTACCATCTGCCCGTAGTGACATTTCTTCATGACAAAGGATATTTCGTATCTGTTGTTAATCCGTTCGCAATGAAAAAATATGCGAAAGACAACAGCATCAGGGGAGCAAAGACCGACAGACTTGATTCAATAATGATCGCAAACTACGGAATTGAGAAATGGTTTAAGTTGCAACGATATGAAGGCACTGAAGAAACCTATGCTGAACTCAAACTTTTGGGACGCCGTTATCGGTACTATATGGAGTTACATGTGAAAGCTTTACAGGAGCTGACACATGTTCTGGATTATGTGCTGCCGGGAATAAAGAAGATGTTTAACAGTTGGAATGAAGCTAATGGAAAAGATAAACTCAGCGACTTTGTAGAGAGATTCTGGCACTTTTGATTTGATCACATCTATGAGTCTCGAAAAGTTCACTGAGGAATATATTGCTTGGGCAAGAGAAAAGAAAATACCACAGAAGCAGATCTAAGGCTGAGGCAGTCTATGAATTAGCTTCAAGTGGTATTCCTACACTGTCTTCCAGCACCCCATCGACCAAAATGTTAGTACAGGAAGCAGTATCAGTATTGAGGGCTGTAGACAGCTCTCTGTCTCTTATTTTAACACGAATGCAAGAACTTGCGAAGTCCTTACCTGAATATTCGGTTGTCAGGGAAATGGGAGGAGTTGGTAATGTCCTTGCAGTGAAACTTATTGCGGAGATTGGAGATGTAAGAAAGCTGCACAATGCAAAAGCACTCATAGCATGGGCTGGGATTGATCCACCACCATATGAATCAGGACAGTTCATTGGTTCAAAAACGCAGGATAACAAAGAGGGGCTCATCAACGCTCAGAAAAGTCGGATATGAAGTGATGAGAGTGACTGAAAAGTCACTCTGACTCCGAAAGATGATGCCGTATACAATTATATTTTGAAAAAGGAAAGTGAAGGTAAAAGTAAAAAGCATGCAAAAATTGCCGGATTGAATAAATTCCTGCGTATTTATTATGCAAGGGTGATGGAAGTTTACCAGTAAAGAAGACAAAAATCATCTGATGTAATTATACAGACTGGAAATAACGCCAGTCTTCTTGTTGTACACAAAAATAGATTAAGGAAATAATTAAAAAAACCTGCTTAAAAGTACTTGACTTTTGTTAGCAGGTTTTTTTGCCCATTTCGGGAAAAGGTGATTAAAAAACGATTGACATTTTTGTTACTGGAGGAGCGCAAACATTCCTTCTGAATAACTGTGTAGCGAAGTGGATGATCTTATCCACTTGGCTTCAGTTAAAAGATGGAATATAGTATATTGTCGCACATTGACACTTTACCATGATAAGGTTAAAATAGAGATAAATTATGCACTGCAAGAGAAATTGGACAGTTGCAATATTATTCTGAATTTCGGTGGTTTGCCGGGATTATTTGGACAGGAGCGAATATGTTATGATAGCAGAAAAAATGAAACCTTATGTAAAAAATAATTCAGCCATTCGTATGATGTTTGAGGAGGGAAACCGTCTCAGAGCCATCTATGGGGCGGACAAAGTTTATGATTTCAGTCTTGGGAATCCGAGCGTTCCGGCACCGGAGTGTGTGAAGGAGGCTATTATTGATCTGGTGAACGAAGTGGAGCGACAGTGCTTCATGGTTATATGAGTAATGCAGGATTTGAGGATGTGCGCCAGACGATTGCGGAATCTCTGAATCGCCGCTTTGGAACTAAATTTGCGGCGAAGAATCTGATTATGACGGTTGGTGCAGCCAGTGGTCTGAATGTGATTTTCAAGACGATCCTGAATCCAGAGGAAGAAGTGATTGTTTTTGCACCATACTTTCTGGAATATGGTGCATATGTGCGCAATTTTGATGGCAAGCTTGTGGAAATCTCTCCGGATACAACCACATTCCAACCGAATCTTGAGGAGTTTGAGCAGAAGATTACAGCAAAGACAAGAGCAGTGATCGTAAATACACCTCACAATCCCACTGGTGTTGTATATTCCGAAGAAACCATTAAGAAGCTGGCTGCAATTCTTGAGAAAAAGCAGCAGGAATTCGGCAGTGTGATTTATCTGATCTCTGATGAGCCATATAGAGAGCTGGCTTATGACGGTGTAGAGGTTCCGTATTTGACAAAATATTATGACAATACTATTGTTGGTTATTCTTACAGTAAATCTCTGTCCCTTCCGGGAGAGCGTATTGGTTATCTGGTAATTCCGGATGAGGCAGATGGCAGCGAAGAACTTATTACTGCAGCGGCTATTGCCAACCGTACTATCGGATGTGTCAATGCCCCATCCCTGATGCAGAAGGTGATTGCCAAATGTGTAGATGCAGAAGTGGATGTAGCTGCATATGATAAGAACCGTCTGGCGTTATATAACGGATTGAAAGAATGCGGATTCGAGTGCATCAAACCCCAGGGTGCATTCTACCTTTTTGTGAAATCACCGGTAGTAGATGAAAAAGCGTTCTGCGAAGCTGGAAAGAAATATAATATTCTCATGGTTCCGGGAAGTTCCTTTGCCTGCCCGGGTTATGTGAGACTGGCTTATTGTGTATCTTATGATACTATTATTAATTCCCTGTCGGAGTTTAAGAAACTGGCAGAAGAGTTTGGACTGTGAAAACGGCGGGGATTGACATTGGGACAACAACGATAAGCGGTATTGTTCTGGAAAAAGAGGAAAACGGACAGGCAAAGATTCTGGAGGCAAAAACTGTAGAGAACGGTTGCTTTATCGAAAACCGGAAATGAATGGGGAAAGAATACAGTATGCAAAAGAAAATTGTAGAAAAGAGCAGTGAATCTGCTGGATTATTTCCTTGAGAAGTATCCGCATGTTGAGCGGATTGGGCTCACAGGCAGATGCATGGAATTGTCTATGTTGACAAAGAAGGAAATTGTGTCAGTCCGTTATATACATGGCAGGATGCCAGAGGAAGTATCTGCTATGGTGTTCTGAAGGGAATGAGTACAGAATTGTATCAGATGTATACGACTATTCAGAAAGAAACTGGTATAAAAATCAGACGCATGATTGGTTCAGGGAATGGACTGAGAAAAAATCCGGTACTGTGCGAAATTATTGAGGATATGTTTAAGGCAGAACTTGTTCTGGCAGAATGTGAAGAGGAAGCAGCGACAGGAGCGGCAATGAGCAGTAGTATGTATAACTATAGTAACTCCACCAGATAATAAAATGAAGCAGTGAAGTGGATTGTGAATAACCAATTGATTTTAATACTGGAATTTGAGGAAAGAGAGTGTCACGCAATCATTAAAAGATGGTTACGTGTTACTTTCTTCTGTTTTATTTTGCTTCCAGATGTTTAATCATACGATTTATAATCTGTTCTGCTTCTTTTGGAGAGTAATAAGTATCCGGATCCATATTTGTAAATTTCAGGTGATGTATCTATCATATAGCAAAAAAACTACAAATTATTCAGAATCTCCAATTGGTAGGGATTTGCTTGATTTGGTTAAATATGTATTGAGATAAGATAATATGTAAAATTTCAATAATGTGCTTTATTTGTAGTTGGAAAACAGGCTTGTTAGTAGTAAAATACAACTATAAATAAAAGAAGGGAGATTTCAGTTATGAAAAGAAAAAAAGTCCATATGCAAATCGTTATTTACTATCTGTTTGATTCTAGGATTGGCTTTTGTTTTACCAAACATTAAACCTGTTCCGGTTATTGCAGCGTCTAAGGCTTCTTATGAAAGTAATAAATAAAGAAGGAAATTAAAGAAAAATAATAAAAAACATGAGTGCAAAGTATCTTTATCAGTTACCACAGCTAAAGGGAAACAGTGCGGCAATTAAGAAAATTAATAAGTCTCTCAGAGCTGATTATAAGAAGACTCTTTCTGGTAAAGAGAGCTTGTTTGAGTATTTTGAGGGAGACAAATATAATTCTTTTCGTCAGGATTATGGTGAGAAATATTATGACACAGTGACATGTAAAGTTATGTTTAACCAAAATGGATATATCAGTTTTAGATATTCATGTAAATGGTATGCCGGTGGAGTAGGTAATGTTTGGGAATATGGATTGACTTATCGCCTCAAAGATGGGAAAAAGATGGGAATTCAGGATGTGCTTGCAGGAAGCAGAGATTCCGCAAAAACAAAGAATTGCCAGTACGTATGCGAATAAGATATCCAGCAGGGGATATGAACCAATTATGAAGATGAAATACTCTGAATTCTGTTTTTATATTAAACCAGGCAAGAAAGTTGTAGTATGTTTTGGACCGTATCAGCCAATGGGAGGAAATGGAAAATCTTCTATTACGATGAAGGGAAAAATAAATTAATATCAAGTTGGTATAGGGTGACAGAAGCATGGTATGAGTTTAAATCATATCATGCTTCTTTATTGTCCGATTTATTGTATGTTATTTTCCGGAATGGTCCGATATGTTTTAGAGCATGCCGGAAAATTTTATGAAAAATTGCAAGAAAAATCAGGAAAAAAAGACAGCATTTTAAACGCTATGGAAAAAATGCAATTTTTGAAAAAACAATTATTGTAATAATCTCCCGGACGTGACATAATAAGAATGGAAAAGTAAAGGGCAGGTTAAATTCTGATTAGAGACAGGTAAAATAACCTGCTTACATTATGCGCCGATTTCCTGGGATGAGGATGGAAATCAGGCAGACGACAAAGGAGAAAATAATGGGAATTTTTTCAATGATATTGTCATTACTGAGCGGAGTAGCGTTATTCCTGTTCGGTATGTCATTGATGGGCGATGGCCTGAAAATGGTTGCCGGAAATAAGCTGGAAGCTTTCCTTGTATCGAATGACAAACACACCGCTGAAGGGAGTTGCTCTGGGTACTGGTGTTACCAGCGTGATTCAGTCTTCTTCTGCCACAACCGTTATGGTCATTGGTTTTGTTAACTCAGGTATGATGAAACTGAAACAGGCCATCGGTATTATCATGGGAGCCAATATCGGAACCAGTATTACCGGATGGATCCTCTGTCTTTCTTATATTGACGGAAAGAACGGAATTGCGAAGATTTTATCTACAGCAACAATTTCAGCAGTAGTAGCGATTATTGGTATTATCCTTCGCATGGCATGTAAGCGTTCCGTGCATAAAAATATCGGTAATATCATGCTTGGTTTTGCAATCCTGATGACAGGTATGCAGACAATGAGCGGTGCTGTTTCACCACTGAAGGACAGCCCCACATTTACAAACATGCTGACAATGTTTTCCAACCCGCTGATAGGTATTCTGGTAGGTATTGCATTTACCGCAGTGCTACAGAGTGCATCTGCCACAGTCGGTGTATTGCAGGCGTTATCTGTAACAGGTATCCTGACATTCTCCAGTGCATTCCCGATCGTTCTTGGTATCGGTGTAGGTGCTGCCTGTCCGGTTCTGATTTCAGCAATCGGTGCGAATAAGAATGGTAAACGTACAGCACTTGTTTATCTGATCAATGACCTGTTTGGTCTTTATCCTCTGGTCAGTGATTTTCTTACACTGTAAATGCTGTTGTGCATTTCGGATTTATGGATATGATTATGTCACCGGTTGCAATTGCTTTACTGAATACTGTATTCCGTGTAGCAACAGTATGTGTTCTTTTCCCGTTCATACCGAAGATCGAGCAGCTGGTGTGCTGGCTTGTAAAAGACAGTGCAGAGGAACTGGAAGATGAAGCAGACTTTGATCTTCTGGAAGAACGTCTTCTGAATTATCCGGCACTTGCTATTGGACAGTGTCATCGTGCCATGAGCGGTATGGCAAGGAAGCTTCGCAAGAATGTCAACCGTGCCATGAACCTTCTGAATGAATATCAGCAGGATAAATTTGATAAGGTACAGAGAAAAGAGAACCTGATCGATAAATACGAAAGCCGTCTTGGGGAATATCTGATGAAGCTCACAAAGCATGAGATGAACAGTGCCCAGACAAGGCAGGCATCCCTTTATCTTCATACCATCAATGACTTTGAGAGAATCGGTGACCATGCATCCTACATTGCCTATATGTCCAGTGAAATGCATGATAATCACACTAATTTCTCACAGGAAGCCTGGGATGAGCTGAATGTAGTAATGGAAGCAGTTCGTGAGGAGATCAATCTTACCTGTCGTGCATTCCTCAATGATGACAAAGAGATGGCTCAGAGAGTTGCACCTCTTGGAATGATTATCACATCCTTATGCAATGAGCTGAAGATGCATCATGTAGAGCGTCTGAGTAATGGCAATTGCGGACTGGAAGAGGGAACTGTATATACAGATATTCTCAACAGCTTTAACCGTATTGCAGCACATTGTGCAAGTGCAATGGTAGCTCTCCTTAAGAGTGGAGACGAGAATCCGGATATGCATATCATGATTCCAAGATTTACCCATCTGACAGCGTGGAATATTATACATACTTCAAGGAATATCGCCAGAAGTATGAAATCGTAAAAGAACGAGGAACACATGCGAAGCATGGAACCGGAAGAGGTAGAATAATACTTTTTATACTACAAAGCAATAAATATATATGATATAATGACAGCAGATGATCTGGAAACGGATGTCTGCTGTTTTCTATTATAGTTACTGGGCATGCAAGATTGCAGGAATGATTTTTTTGAATACGTTCCGGAGTGTGCAGACTGAGGAGCCAGCAGGCAGGATCATTTTTGTAAATCAAATATAATTTATTCAGGCAGAGATTCTTCCTGTAGACCGGATCAGTTATAGCAGGTTGGAAATTGTGCAAACACAACACTCTGTAAACATAAACCCCCAAAGGAGAAAATTAATTATGTTATTCGACAGCAGAACAGTTTATCTCGGTGCATCCAGGGACAAATATGAGCAGTATTGTAAAGCCTTAGATTCAGAGAAAATCAAATACAAAACAAAGCGAGTTAACCACGATGAAAAAATGACAGCCCCGGGCAGGGGAACTGCCCGCAGCATGGGTGGGAATTTCGGAACAGATAAAACATTGTATGAAATCATGGTCGGAGAGAAAGATTATGACAATGCAATGGGGATTCTGACAGCACTGAAGTAGATTTTACAAAGTATAAATGCCAATTCTACCAGCAGTAGGGTGACTTTTCCCATGGTCTATGACATAATCAAAGTATAAAAAGTACAAGAAAGACATACAAGGGAGTACACACTATGGTAGACACACAGAAAGTTGGAGCATTCATTGCACAGTGCCGCAAAGAACATAACTGGACACAAAAAGAGCTGAGCGAGAAACTGGGAGTCACAGACAAGGCAGTTTCTAAGTGGGAAAATGGAGTTTCCCATAGTTAAAGATACCACACCAAACATAACAACACCACGCTTATATGGGACTTAGCACACCCCAAAGAACATACAGAAATCCCCCATAAGCAACAAGGTTTGCTTTATGGGGGATTTCTTGTTTAATTGTCGTTTTTGATATTATTCAACAGTCTCAATAGAATCCACAATGCTCATTCTTGCAATAGAACGCAGAGGAATTGCCGTTGCAAGCAGGCAGGCCACAATAGAAATAATCGCAGCTTCCACAATCGCCATAACCGGAACAGCGACAAGCTGTAAAGCATCGGTCTGTGCTGCTCCGACAAAGATACAGCAGACATAGCCAAACACTGCTCCAATCACTGACGCAATGATACCGTAATAAGCGCCCCTCCCACAGAAATGTTTTATAAAGGCTTGCGGCACTCATTCCAATAGCCCGCTGCATCCCGATTTCACCGACACGAGTATGAATATTGCTGTAAACGGTATTGATGATGTTCAGGATGCCAATGATACCGATAAAGATGATAAGCACCCAGCACAGCATTTTGATCTGTTCAAAGCTTTCTATCATCTCATTGCTGCTTTGGAGATAGGAAAGCCAATGTGTTCCTGGATAATTGCTGCACCAGCTATCCAACCAGCTTTCAAAGGTATCTGTATCGGCGTTATCCTGTAATGTAGGATAGACTTCTGAATAACTGTCGTTTCCGAGCAGTGAACAGTATATTTCGTCATTCACGATGAGTTGAACACCATTCGTAAAGCCATCATTATTGATTGTGATTGCTGTATCGATCAATCCTAATACAGGAAGTGTTCTGTCTCCCAGTTGAATGGTATCACCTACGGTAAGATCAGTCTGCTGAACAGTTGTATCTCCATAAGAAAAGGCAATGGGATTTTTTACAAGGCAGCCTGTTCCATCTTTCAAAGCCTGTTTATCCTGAGCAGACAAGTTAGGAGCATAGATTTGTAATTGTGCTTCATCCACATTTACAAGCTGCAAGGTTTCATGGCTCTGTACGGAAAGATCAGTTTCAAAGGGCAGTATATCACCGGCACCTGGCATAAATACAGAAAGCCGTGTAGTGGAAACACTTTCTACTGCGTCATTTTCCGCTAATGTTTTTACGGCTTCTGATGGGATGGCCAACGGTTTCATTTGTAACTGCATAGTCGCTGAAATACATGCCTGAACGGAACTGCTGGCATCAAGCAGCCCTGTAAAGCTCTGCAAGGCAACAAATACGGTAATACTCATAACCAAAAGACAGAATGGTAACTGCTGTTCTTCCACGCCCTCGTTTTAGGTTGAGCCTTGCATAATAGGCTTCAAAATTACGGATGTTGCGGTTCCTTTTTATCCTGCGTTTGATTTCACAGTCTGCCCCGACATAGCAACAGTAGGAGATACATGGGATGCGTACCGGGCAGCAGGAAAGGCAGCCAGCAGAGCAAACAGAAGTATGACTGCGATACTGGCAAAGAGCATCGGTAGTTTTACCGTACTGGCGGTGTTGATTGCAGAGTTCAATTTCGGAAGTGCTGTTTGCCATGAACAGATCGGGATTGAGAAGCCCCGTAGCCGCAATCAATACACCTTTTGCCGACAATATACCGAGCAGCAATCCGATAGGAATACCGGCTCCACAGAGAATCAAAAGCTGCAAAGAAACCAAACGATAGATTTGCCCTCGTTCTCCACCAATCGCACGAAGTGTTCCGTATTCTTTGATGCGTTTTTGTGATAGAGATTTTCAGAATGTTGTAGATTACCAGCCCAGCCGCCAGCAAGACCAGAACACCCACCAAAAATACACGCCGCAGTCATAAAATGAAAATCCCGTACCGGTATCGCTGTCTGCCGCTTCATCATAGGAAATACCAATAGCGTCAAGCAAAACCCAGTTATATTGGATATACCGTTCATCCACGTTCAAATCTTCTGCGAGAGCATAAATGATGCTTTGAAAATTCTGCTTGTCATAAGTCTTAAAATCTGTGGAATAAAGTAGATACTCTTCTGGCAACAGTTCTTCTGCGGTTCCCTCACCGACAATCCCCTCAACCGTACCAGATGCGTAGCCGATATAGCTGCTTTCCAGAATGCCCGCAATACAAAATCAGCAGAATATTCTAACTCTGACAGCGATCCATCCATAACGGAAACACTCAAATCCAGAGAAACGGTATCGCCAATTACAGCGTCCAATCCAAGATATTGAAGCGCATCCTCCGACAAGGCAATCTCAATCGCTTCCTCTGGTAATCGTCCCTCTTTTACGTTTCCGATTGCCGGGTACATAGATAATGCGTTAATCGTGATATTCCCGAAGATATAAAGATAAACTACTGTTGCCTAATGGTGTGCTGCCGATAAAAGATCGTATCGCCTACATCATATAGGCGATCATCTTCATGC
>ENA-OQCD01000269-OQCD01000269.1-human-gut-metagenome-genome-assembly--contig:-NODE-269-length-14369-cov-1.806347_pt1 | contig 14369 bp, 21 predicted proteins | sample MGYA00242755_ERZ504571 | MGnify/ENA primary metagenome ERZ504571 (study PRJEB26092, sample SAMD00036274) | human gut metagenome | host: Homo sapiens | study: EMG produced TPA metagenomics assembly of...
GCAGCCTGCTCGTTCCGCCGTGCCCGGGACAGCGCGTTGCCAATCATCCGCCCCCTCGAACATCGCCGCCCAGTCATGGTTCCGGGCGGGCAGACCGAAGATGCGGTACAGACCCACATTATCTATCAGCATACAGGACGCCTTGTCGGCCGACCTCCTCAGCCCACGTCCCACCTGTTGCAGGTATTTTCGCCAGGGAAAGCGTGGGACGTGCCAGCTGCACGAACTCCACATCGGGACAGTCGAAGCCTTCGGAAAAGATATCCACATTGACCAGCACTTTCACCTTCCCCCGTCTGAAATCCTCCACCAGTTCCCGGCGTTCCGAAGCCGGAGTCCTGCTGTCGATAGCCACAGCCTCCAGTCCGTGTGAGCTATAACAAGCCGCTATCCGGCGGGCATGGGCGATGCTGACAGCATATACGATTCCTTTCTTTCCGCAGGCATATCGTTCCACGCTCTCATACAGCCGGCCGATACTTGTCTCCCGGTTCAGCACCTCGTTCATCTCCTTTACCTGGTAGTCCCCGTCCGCACCCCGTTTCTTCAGCGAGTCTATCAACCGCTGTTCCCTGCTGTTCGCACGGATGGACACATAGTCAAAGGATGACAACCAACCCTTTCCGATGAATTCCGCGACAGTCCACGAAGTGATCAGGCTGTCGAACAAGTCCGTGAATCCCTTGCCGTTCAGCCGGCAGGGAGTGGCGGTCATGCCCAGTTTCCTTGCCTCCGGATAGTTCTCCCAAAGTATCCGGTAGGTTTCCGCCAGGGCGTGATGCGCCTCGTCGATAACGATCAGGTCCGGCTCTTCATCCATGTGCTTCCGGTTTCGTGACAGCCACTGGATGGACATCACCCTCACCCTTCCGTCCTCTTTGCTCATCCCGTGCCGGGACACGGTTTCCTCTATCTGCTCCACCAGCTCCCGGCGGTGCGCCACGATCCATACCCGGCTGCCGGAACCACGCAGGAATTCCCTTACTATGGCGGCCAGCAGATGCGTCTTGCCCGTACCGGTGGGCATCTGTACCATCACACTTCGGTGAAGCTCCCACTCCTTGAAAAGGCGGAGCTTCATCTCCTGCTGGTAGTCGCGAAGAGTGTCGTTCATGCAATACATTATGCGGATGCCGGTCGCTACCGGCAACAAAAAAGAGGGAAGGCCACATGCATCATTGCATGCAGCCTATAGTAAATATCTTATTCTTTACGGATTAATTTTTATCGAAAACCCAATTATCAATAAGTCCTATAAAAGCACAGACTTTAGGATACATTTCCTGAGTTGCTGCTAAATCAAAGTTCTTAAAGTCTTCATAATCGGCAGCTGAACGATTATTGAACAAAATAGAATAAAAGCGTCCCCATTCTTTAGGGAATTTACCTGTAAGAATAAAATGCTGGCTGAATTTTTGACGTACACCTTCATGACTCTTGACTCCGTCTATCTCCGACTGCAACAACAATCCACTCACAGCATAAAAACAGGCATAATACATCCTATTCATTGCCGTATTGTAATAACCACGCTCTATATGATCTTTTATTTCATCTAACAATGATTTGGCTGAATTCAGCCTATATAAAACAATATCAAACCGCTGTTCCGGAGTCATAACAATATCCCCTCCTTCATTATATTCTCATAAAACGGAGTGAAACGTTTTTTCCCCATTCTTTCATCGACTCTATAAACGGATTGATTTGAACACCGGTTTCTAACTCAATGTCATATAAAGGAGCAGTTAAAAGCATCTTGTCCTCCAAAGTAACCACATCCTTATCTATCAACAGCAACAGGTCTATATCACTATCACTACGCGCATCACCCCGCGCCTCACTTCCATAAAGTATCACCTTTATACCAGGAGCAACCTTATGTAAGGCATTTTGTATAGATTTCACGATTTCAGGACGCTTCATACTCCTTATCTTTAGATTGAATTTGTTGTTAACTGCAATCAAGCTTAATACAAAGAACGAAATTTTTCTTCAAACAAACAAATATTCAGCATCTTAATTGATATCCTATCGAAAAGTTCCTGTTCCATTATTTTTCGCTTTTACCGTCCCTGCAATGAAAGAGTTCTTACATCATATACGGCCTATTCTTCTATGACCCAATCCCCCAGGGTATGTTTCTCCATATCAAAATTGATCCCCACCTTCACCACTTGCAATCCGCTGAGGGAAAAGCGTTCGGGATACTGCTTCAGATTGATCTGGGCCATGGCCGCTTCCGCAGACCTACCCAGCTTCAATTCAATGACATACAGCTTACCGGCAACACGCATCACCACATCCACACGCCCCTTGGGGGTACGCACCTCCACATCGACATACATCCCGAACAGGGAGAAGATGATGTAGAACAATTGCTGGTAATGTCCCTCATAATTCGTGTTATCACAATACGTAACAGTAGAAAGGAATTCCTGAAGAAGACGCAAGGCCCCGTCCATATCTCCCCCGGCTATCGCAAGATACATACGGGCGATGGTCGTATTGCCTTTCAGCGTGTTATGGGCCAGATAGCCAGGCAGCAAGCTGCGCATCAGCCCGATCCGTATCTCACCGTTCGGAATGTCCAGCGTATACAGTTCGGCCAGCTTGTTGTAATCCTTTATCGTAAAGTAACCGCTCTGATAGAGCAGAGGAACAATGCCCTCCATTTTCTCCGTAGGCGCATCGAAATCAGCAGCCATAGCCTGCATACTTCCCCCTAACTGGGAGGGAAGGACGTGGAACTTGCGTAGCATCTCTATCAGATAAGTGGGCGTGCCGCTGCCAAACCAGTAATTGTTCAACTCGTCATTGGCAAAGGCATTCAGCAGGCTGAACGGATTATAGATATCGGGCGAAGGCCAGGTAAAATGATAACCGTCATATTTCTCCTTCAACTTCTGCAACGTTTCCTCTTTGCTCATTTCCTGCGAAACGGCAAGCATTCTATATAAGCTGTCATCTGTTCCTGCATTTCTTCCTGAGTGATGCCACAAATGGCGGCATAGGGCTTCAGCATACTGATATTCAAGATATTGTTCAGCTCGCTGAAGATGCTGAGTTGGGAGAATTTGGTAATGCCGGTCAGGAACACAAAGCGAAGATAAGGGTCGCACGCCTTCAACGGACTGTAAAAATTGCGCATCACGTTACGGAGAACGGGAAGATCCGTTTCCTCATGCATCACATCCAGCAAAGGCGCGTCATACTCGTCAATAAGGACTACCACCTGTCGGCCGGTCTGTTCGTTGGCACGCATGATGAGTGAAGTCATCCGGTCGTTCAGCTTCACAGCCTCCTCAGGCTTGCCATAAATTGTTCATATCCGCTAAGCTGGAAGCTCAGCATGCTTTCCAACGTATCCTTGTCCACATGCTTCGCCAGACTCATGTCGAAGTGCAGCACCGGATATTCCGTCCATTCGGTTTCCAGCTTCTCAATGGCCAATCCCCTGAAAAGGTCCTTCTTCCCGGCAAAGTAACTGTGCAACGTAGAAGTCAGCAATGACTTGCCGAACCGGCGGGGACGGCTCAGGAAACAATATTTGGAGGCGCCGTACGCCATCCGGTAAACATATTCCGTCTTATCTATATAGAGGTAACCCTTGTTGATTATTTCCTCAAAAGTCTGTATGCCTATCGGGCATTTCTTCAATTGCTGCTGTTCCATCATTTTTTCCATTTTAGCATTACCGCTACGAAGATAAACAAACTCCGCCACTTCCTGTTGCGTTTACCGCAAAATATGACTTCTTTTCTTCAGAAAAGAATTTTACGATATTGGTAAAGAAAAGCTATCCCATTATTAGGTTATCCGTCTTCAGATCATCCAGCATTCGTTTTATCGCTTGCTGCAATTGTGGTATGTCTTCCAGGCAAATACGATAAATCTCATCAGCATCTACATCGAAATAATGATGTACTATTATATCACGTACCCCCATCACATACCTCCATGGAATCTCCGGATATTGAGCCAATAATTCTTTGTTTGTCACCTTATCCAGATTTTTAATGCTTTCTCCAATCGCAGTCAGTTTCATGCAGATACTATCCAGTTTCATCATACCGCTTTCACTCAATAGAAAATCATCCGGACAGGAGATATCCGAAAAACGAAAACTTATTCTTTCCAGAGATTTCTGTATCAAATCCAATATATGGAAAGCGATCAACGTGTCATACATAAATGCCCTCCCTCTGAATTCTTTCACGTAAAAATGAATCCATTCTATCTCGCAGGCGTACAATATCCACTTTGCAGCAATAATTCTTCCAACTCTTGCTTTATACCCGCTAAAGCGAAAAAGCCATGCAGCTGACCTTCCACACACACATCCACATCACTATTTTCAGTCTGCTCGCCACGTGCCACAGACCCGAAAATACCCATACGCACAATGCCATATTTATGAGCATTCTCAGCCATATACTTACGCAATAATGCAATGTATTCAGATGTCGTTTTCATATTTTTCCTCCAAGTAGGTTTTCGCAAATATACAATTTATTTTTCTTCAGACAAAAATTTCTCATTAAAGAATTTACTCAAAGCATCCCCATTATCTCCCTCACTTTTCCCTTCCACTCCCCCAGTTCACGTTCCGCCTCCCGTGACAGCGGCGGGTTGACATACCTGTAAACTCGATACGCCTCTCATAGTGTTCTTCTATACCGCCTCACCTCGAAAAAAAGAAGAAGCGTCATGTTATTTTTTTTCCTTCCAGGCTGGTAAAAAAGCCATTAGCCACATGGAGCTTCGCTCCAACTCCCGTCTGTGCAGATTCAACTGGCCCAACGTTTCACTACCTCGGCAGCCAATTGCCGGGCCTGATCAACAGGATTCAAATGTTCCATCGGATTAAATCGTATTTTTTTTATATGAATACTCATTTACATGTCCTCATTCAGGACAAAAACACACGTATCTCGGTTATTATATCGAACTTGTAACATTGAAAAACAATAACCTGATTCATAAATATCAGGGCTTGCAAATTTAATAAATAAAAACGAATGAACCAATTTAAAATGTCACTGTTTCTGCCACCGATATCACCGGTAAAGGACAGTGCCACCGGACGAACCGTCCAGCCGCCCACCTTAACGCCCTACAAGGAAATAACCTTACAGGAAGTGTACAAACTGATCACATCCAGCGAACGCCTGAAAACACTGACCGAGACCGTGCGCCGGGCAGCGGAAAACGGGGATGAAAAAGCCTATCGTATGCTCAAGCAGCAGACACTGCCCTACGTTACCCCCTGCGGTGTCTTTTCCTACCGCAAAAGCGACAGCCTGACCGGACCGTCGGGCTTGATTGTGGTGGACATAGACCATCTTGATTCCCGTGGGGAAGCGGAAAAGCTGAAAAGACAATTGTTCGACGACCGCCTCCTGCACCCTGTACTGGCATTCACCAGCCCCAGCGGATACGGAGTAAAAGCGTTCATCCCCTACGACCTGGCACGCATACCCGACACCAGACAGAATACTTCCGAAAACATCCACTGGGCGATGAACTATGTACAAGCGATCTATGATTTCCACAGCAGCCACCCGGACGGGGAAGATAAGAAAACGAACCGCTCCGGCAAAGGCGTGGACCGTTCCGGCAAGGACCTGGTACGGGCCTGTTTCCTCTCGTATGACGAGGAAGCATTGATACGCCGGGAAATTTAAGAAGAATAGAAAGCATACTCAAAAGAATGCCGGACAAAATTTAAACAGGCACTCAAAAAACAACAAATATCATGAACATGAACAATCCTTTAGAAAACTTGCGGCAGCTGACCGAAGCTGTCCGCATGGCAGGCGCGGATATCGCTCCCACCTACATTGAATATGTACAACTGGCTTTCGCATCGCAAACGATTGCGGGGAAGCGGGACGCAATGATTTCCTCTCCCTCTGCTCCCTTTCCTCCAAATACGACGAAAAAAATGCACAAGCACTGTTCTCGAACGCGCTTCATGCCGATAAAGAAGATATACATCTGGGAACCGTGTTCCATCTGGCCGGGCAATGCGGAGTGAAGATTTCCGGCAGCGCCGGCTCTCACAAGGCAGGGACAATGGGGACAGCAGGGACAGCCCCGGATTTCCACACACGTGCGCGCGATATGATAAGGTGGAAAATGACATTTCCGATGATACCGACGAGGAGGAACAGCTCACCGAAGGCTCCGATCCTTATTCCCCCCTGCCTACCTTTCCACAGAACTATGTGTGGCCGGGACTGCTGGAGAGAATCATCTCCTTCGGTAAAAATCCCGAACAGCGTGATGTATTGCTCCTGGGAGCGTTTACCGTACTGGGCGCCTCCCTCTCCCACATAGTACGGTGCCAGTACGGCCGGAAGTGGCAGGCCCCCTGTATGCAGACTTTCGTCGTGGCCCCGTCTGCCTCGGGAAAAAGCGCGTTGACGTGGGTACGGCTCCTCATCGAACCCATACACGACAAGATACGCAGCGAGGTGAAAGAGGCGATGAAAACTTACCGCCAGGAAAAGGCTGCCTACGACTCTCTGGGCAAGGAACGGAAAAATCAGGAAGCTCCCGTATTGCCTCCCAACCGGATGTTCCTCATATCGGGAAACAACACCGGAACAGGCATCCTGCAAAATATCATGGATTCCAACGGAACGGGCATCATCTGCGAAAGTGAGGCGGACACCGTATCCACCGCCATAGGGACCGAATACGGAAACTGGAGCGACACGCTGCGCAAGGCGTTCGACCACGACCGCCTGTCCTACAACCGGCGTACTGACCGCGAATATCAGGAGGTGAGCAGAAGCTATCTCTCCGTGCTGCTCTCGGGTACGCCCGCACAGGTAAAGCCCCTGATCCCCACGCGGAGAACGGCCTGTTCTCCCGCCAGAACTTTTATTATATGCCACGCGTCACCCAGTGGGCGGACCAGTTCGGCGAGGATGAGGTGGATGTGGACGAGGAATTCCGCCTGATGGGCAACGAAATGGAAAAACACGCTGGACGAGCTGACGCTTCGGGGATTGTTTACCCTGAAGCTGACTCATGCCCAGCATAAACAGTTCAACTTCCTGTTCGACAAGCTGTTCCATCGTTCCGGCAAGATCAACGGGGACGAGATGAGCAGTTCCGTCATCCGTCTTGCCGTCAATGCGTGCCGCATGATGTCGATAGTCGCCATCCTGCGAAGCCTGGAAGACCCTTCTCTGGTGAAACCTGACGCGCATATTTCTTCCGATAATCTGAGGACCGTATCATCCCGCGCTGGAACCTGGCGATTACAGACGATGATTTCCATGCCGTACTTGCCTTGGTGGAGCCGCTTTATCTGCACGCCACCCATGTTCTTTCGTTTCTGTCCTCCTCCGTTATCAAGCGCCGGAGCACGGCGGACAAGGATATGCTCTTTGCCGAGATGGAGGACGAGTTTACCCGCCGGATGCTGCTGGAAAAAGCGCACGACAGGAGGATACCTGAATCCACCGCGCTGACCTGGCTCAAACGGCTCACCAAACAGGGGGGCGCTGGTGAGTGTGGACGGCAAGGGAACGTATCACAAGAACTGACGCGGCTCTCTATATGTACACGCATGTGTGTGTGAGGAAAAAAGGGGCTGTCCCCACTGTCCCCGTGTCCCCGTCGCTGCTCCGTGCGGCCGTTGTTCCCGGATAGCAAAAATCGTTTGTGGCAGTTCTTTGCGATTGTTCGGAAAACTCCGGATAAACTTTATATACGACACTCCATGCCGGTTAGTATAAAAACAATCGGGCACGCTTTATGCCGAAAGGGGATTTGAATAATTTGCCCATGTGTCAATGTACCGATTTATTGATTTGCTGCTATGTGCAATTTACCAATGCGCCAATGTGCCAATCGGGTCGCACTCTATACCGTAGGTGATTGGCCGTTGGTTCATTATCATCATCTATCAAACTCACGTTAAACAAGAAACCATTCATGAATAAGACCGAAACAGCCCTTCTCTATTTTCCGGACAGTACGCCGAAAGTAGCCGTGCGTCATCTGATGCGCTGGATCGCCCGGTGCGCACCGTTGCTCCACGCCCTGGAAGCCACTGGATACCATCCCTGTCAGAAATCCTTCACCTGCCGCCAGTTGCAACTCGTCTACCTCCACCTGGGAGAACCGTGATTCCCCCTGGAATCTGCCACAGACTGTCCGAGAACTCTTCCTCTCTCTTTGAGCGTGGATTACGCGGAAAGAATAAAGAGGGAAGCGTGAAATCCGCCCTGAAGTCACCACATGACGCAAGTGCTGGCCGAATTCCCGGACAGTTTCCCCAAAGGGTCAAAAGGGGTCGGAAGGGGTCACGCCGCACGGACGTGAAGTTATCTTTGCAGTGTCAGAAGGAAGAAGCCGCACCCCGGCACAAGATTACAAAAATCCTGGTACAAGATTCCGCGGATCTTGTACCAAGTTTCACCGGATGCCGCAGCAGTGTGCGCCTTGTTCCTTCCTGACACTTTTCTGATAATAACAACCCTTTAAAAACAAAAACGATGATCAATTATCACAACATTGTCTTCCCATTCCTCCACCGTCATGTTTGCCGACAAGAGGCTGATTCCACTTCCGTGACTTTGCGCGTACCAGCCAAATAAGGAGTAACATTCGTCAAAGTCGTTCTCTTCGCATTAACAATAAAAGTTGGAAAACAAATTCATTTCAAGTGAATTTAATGCCCATGTTGTCGGCTATCAAGTAGAGGTTGTGTCAAAACGTTGGCACAACCTCATATACTAACATGAAATCATACAAGGCAAAATTAATTTCGCCAACGAGTTATATTATACAGCCCTTACAACTGTCATTCCACAACACAAGAATATTTTTCTTTCAATCCCTCCAAACTCATCCCCGTAAAATAATCCTCTATAAACTCCCATCGCTGCTCGTTACTTAACTTCGTATTGCCAAAGAACAGCCGGAACAACTCTATCTGTTCCTGGAATATTTTCTCATTATTCTCCAGCACATGGTTCTGATAGTCCCCCGAGACAGCTTCCTTTTTCAATATCTCCGCATCACGGACACGTACTCCAACGGAAGGAACACCCCCCTCTACGGTAAAGTCCACCACATTGAGCATAGACAGCAAGTTGAGCAACATATTGAGATCGGAGAACGGAGTGACATAGAACAACAGCCGGTCTCCTTTCTTTCCTGTGATACGCTGGGCACACAACTTCTGGTAACGGGACAATAACAAATCAAAACCACGGGTAACGGTAAACATCAGCTTGTCCTCATCTTTCTTCTTGGCACTGGTGATGTAACTCACACTTCTGCCCTCCTCTACCCTGGACTCCAGTAACGAAGTGATAAAAACGCTTGGCAGAAGGAACATCCATATCATACGCCGCAAAAATACTACGCAAATCGTCCTCCTCGAACTTTCCTTTATTACCATACAGACTCACCGTCAACAAATCTTTCAAACTCTTCAAGAGACTTGCCAACTTGGAGCAGATATCCGCCGCGCTCTCTTTTAACAAGACATCATGCTTACCCACAGCTGCCGCACGAACTCCCTCAAAGAGATTTCCATTGTATAAATCGCGCTTAAACTCACGGTATCCCATCTCCGAGAAACAATTCTCCCACAAAGATTCAAAGCCACCTTATAGACTCCTTCAACCCCTTTCACGGGAACCATGTACTGCTTGTATTTTTTACGGAAAGCGGCATCACCCGTCTTTTCCTGCACATAGCCATCGGAAAACAACGTCTGTGAATTGATTTCAACAGGAGAACCGCCATGCCGGAAACTCAAATCCTCTTCTATCCATAACAAAGCCGTTTTGACGACTTGCTCCAAATCTGATTCATATTCCAGCTTGTTCTTTTTACGAGGCAACTTCACTGCAAATTCAAAATCGGATAAAGACATCTGCATTTCATCACTACAGCCTTTCATCAGATATATTTCCCCAAACTTTCTTCAGAATCATCCCCAACTGTTCCTGGGAGATGGCACCTGCAGAATGCAGGCGTTTTCATATAATAAAAGTCGCGCTCATTAAAATCCGTCACCGCCACACCCGTAATGTTCTTATCACGGGCAGCACGGCCAATCTCCTGAATATAATCGACAAAGGTACTGGATGGAGCCACATGATACACACGGTCAATATCGCTGATATCCACCCCCATACCGAAAGCTTTCGTAGCAACGATTATTTTTTTCTCACCCTCCTTAAAAGCTTGTATAATTTCGGCTTTTTGCTCTTTATCCTTTTTACCATAATAAGATGCCACCCAATGCCAGTTAGCCGGATACACCCAGGTCTTCAGTTTCATATCTATACCTCCGGCAAAAGGATAATAAATGATAGTCTTATGCCCGTCCAGAAAATCCTCCACCCGGGCGCAACAGTACGTTGCTTGGCCTTATCGTAGGTTTCCCCCTCCTCTATGGTCATGGCGGTAATGTCAAAGCCGATATTTTCACGCTTCACCGTGCCCACATACAAGGCACACGGAGCAAGATGCAACGACCGGATGGTATCAAATATCATATCGTTCCCGCCTTCGGGATTCCACACAGCAGTGGCCGTCAATGCAAAAACAGGGAATACATATCCCAAAGCATTCTTTAAAGTTTCCAAATGACGCCCTAGAAACCAATAATCCACCCGGAACTCTTTACCCCAAGTGGTCACGGTATGAGCCTCGTCAACCACTACCAGTCCGATGCGGCGTTCACCTACAAAATAACTGATATCATACGCCAACAATAATTCAGGGGAAAGATAAAAAAGATCAACCTCCCCTTCACGGACACGACGATATACTTCGTTCTTTTGTTCAGGTGAAAGATCGGACGAAGCATACGCCACACGTTCATACCCTAGTTCCCGCAACGCCTCAACCTGGTCCACTATCAATGCTTTCAGCGGAGAAACTACAAGAGTAAGAAGCTATATTCATTACCCAGATAAATAGCAGGGAGCTGAAACAACAATGATTTTCCGGCTCCGGTCGGAGCTGTCAGGAGCAAATTATGAGCAGACGAGTCACCCTTGATCCCTTTTTCGGCTTCCATAATGACCTCCTCAATTAATTGTCCTTGAGACAATTGCAATTTTTCCTTACCTCTGAACAAGTCATCATAAACTTCTAAATTACGGAAATCTTCATATCCGTACACTTCCTGCAAAAGGACTTTTACCGCTTCACGGCATTTAGACGGCAATACTCTTGCCACAATCTGTGACTCTATCATAAAAAAAGAACTCTTAAATAACGGTTGTACCAACCTTAAAACTAATATCAGCGCAAATATAATAAAAAAAGCGAGAAGAATGAAGATTTCTTCGTCCTTCTCGCTTTTCCGAGCCTCTTGTCGGATTCGAACCAACGACCCCGAGATTACAAATCACGTGCTCTGGCCAACTGAGCTAAAGAGGCGGGGGTGGGTAAGCTTACTATATCGCGCCGCTACAACCAACTACCTTTGCTGCGATCAAGCCCTGGAGGATTCATCAGGAGCTGGCCGTATAGGACTTACCCATTTTGTTTTGCGAGTGCAAGGTAGATATATTTTTGAAACTGCAATACTCTCATGCACTTTTTTTGATTTTAGCAGAAAAAATACATTTTCACCCCTAAATATAGCATGTATTCTTAATAAAAGCCGTACTTTTGTAGACTTATTAATTTTGTGCACTTATCAATAAAGAATGACTGAACGTAAACCAACTCTTCAAGAATGCGCAATGCGCTATGGCACGGGCATGGGACTGCTTTGGTCCTTTAAGTTCATGCTTTTTCCTTTAGGACTGAGAATACCTTTCCTATTACTCCTGTTTATTGTACTTACATTAGGTGTCCCTATTTTGGGCTATATTTTTGCTAAAAAATACAGAGAACGTTATTGCAACAATGCAATCAGCTTTGGGAAAGCATTGCTGTTTACAATATTTATGTATATGTTCGCATCCCTATTCGTAGCAGTAGTCCATTATATCTATTTCCATTTCATTGACGGCGGTTTTGTTTTTGAATTCTATCAGAATATGATTAACCAATTCAAGACAACTGCCCAAGCAGAACTTTTACCTTCTATCGACCAATTGCAGGAAGCCTTTGATATGGTGGCAGCACTGACTCCATTGCAAATCACTTTCCAGTTGATATCAAATAATATATTTTACGGCATGCTGATAGCAATCCCTACGGCATTGCTGATAATGCGTAAACCGAAAAACCAATAAGACACATGGATATATCTGTAGTTATTCCACTGTATAATGAAGAGGAATCTTTGCCGGAGCTCTTTGCCTGGATTCAACGCGTAATGGATGGCAACCATTTCAGCTATGAAGTAATATTTGTAAATGACGGCAGTACAGACCGCTCTTGGGAGGTAATAGAAAATCTACGCACCCAATCGGATAAAGTAAAAGGAATCAAATTCCGCCGTAATTACGGCAAATCCCCTGCACTCTATTGCGGATTCGAAAAGGCGCAAGGCAATGTGGTTATCACGATGGATGCCGATTTGCAAGACAGCCCGGACGAAATTCCCGAACTCTACAGAATGATTACCAAGGAAGGTTATGATTTGGTATCGGGCTACAAGCAAAAACGCTACGACCCCTTGTCAAAGACCATCCCCACCAAGCTTTTCAATGCTACAGCACGTGCCGTATCCGGCATCAACAACCTGCACGACTTCAATTGCGGGCTCAAAGCCTATCGCCGGGACGTGATCAAGAACATCGAAGTATACGGTGAAATGCACCGCTACATCCCCTATTTGGCAAAAAATGCCGGCTTCTCTAAAATCGGAGAAAAGATAGTGCACCATCAGGCACGCAAATTCGGAAAGACCAAATTGGCGGACTGAATCGTTTTTTTCAACGGATATCTTGACTTAATCACTTTGTGGTTTCTATCTAAATTTGGCGTCAAACCGATGCACATGTTCGGCTTCTTAGGATCACTGATGTTTATCTTCGGATTTATTTCCGTAGTCATCATCGGTGCTAACAAATTATACAACCTAACAAACGGCCTGCCTTATACCCTGATAACGGATTCGCCCTATTTCTATCTGGCTTTGACGTTAATGATACTGGGCACACAATTATTCCTTGCCGGATTCATCGGTGAGTTAATAGCACGCAACGCTCCCGAACGCAACAACTATAAAATAGAAGAAGAGTTTTGAGAATGAAGAAATTACCAATTATCATCCTATTGTTCCTGACTGCATCAGGATACTTATGGCAGGGATGCAGCGAAAGCGATTGTCCCCTGAGTACAACATCCCTTGCACATTTCGACTTACTGAGCAGTGACAGCCATTCGTCCGTCAAACTGACTTCCGAGGTCACCATTACAGGTACTACCGTGGCCGACGTTACAGTAAAAGACACATTGCCGGACGGAACCATAACAGATAAGTTGTGAAAGACTCTGTCTTGACAGACACCATTTACAACAAAGAAAGTGACTTGAGCAGCTTCAGCCTTCCACTCAGTTATACATCAAAAACTACTTATACGATACATTACAATGAAAAGCTGAAAGACGTGATTGAAATAACACATCGCAACATCCCTTTTTATTAGCGATATAGAGTGTGGCACCATGATGTTCTATCAGGTGGAAAAATATCAATTATACAACAAACTCACTGGATTCTGTAGTGATTGTAAACCCGGATATCAACAATGAAGAAAAGAGAAACTTTAATATATACTATACTATTAGGGAGTAGCTTACTGTTATGCCCCTTACGCTCTACAGCCCAAGAAAAGAAAACGGCAACAACAGAAGAAAAAGCCACCGTACCTCTGTATCAGGGCACGTATGTGGGCTTAGATGTATTGGCCTGGGAAGTAAAATATTCGGCAGTGACCTTACCAGTGCGAGGTGAGTGTGGAGGTAAACTTAAAAAACCGCTTCATCCCTATTATAGAAATCGGTTACGGTCATACAGACACCACCGATGACGAAACCAATATTCATTATAAGGCTTCAGCACCTTATTTTCGTATCGGTATGAATTACAATATTCTTTTCAAAAAGCCTCATCTCCCCGGTTATGCGTATGGAGGTATTACGCTAATGGTTTCACCTCTTTTCACATACGACGTCGATGCTCCCGTAATGGTCGATCCGACTTGGGGAAACATCACCGTTCCGTTTACCTACAATGGGGTAAAAAGCAATGCCGGATGGGTAGAACTGGTGGGAGGCTTACGACCAAGGTATACAAGAATTTTTATATGGGGCTTTCTGTGCGCTACCGGGTACGCACCAGCATGAAGAAAACAGGAAATACAGAACCCTGGTATATCCCCGGATTCGGCAAGAACAAAGCTAACCATTTACTATCGGAA
>ENA-OQCD01000270-OQCD01000270.1-human-gut-metagenome-genome-assembly--contig:-NODE-270-length-14344-cov-3.311599_pt1 | contig 14344 bp, 22 predicted proteins | sample MGYA00242755_ERZ504571 | MGnify/ENA primary metagenome ERZ504571 (study PRJEB26092, sample SAMD00036274) | human gut metagenome | host: Homo sapiens | study: EMG produced TPA metagenomics assembly of...
GTCGATGATATTCAGTTTATTATAGGAAAAGAATCCACACAGGAAGAATTTTTTCCATACATTTTAACAGTCTCCACAGTGCCAAAAAAACAGATCATCATATCTTCCGATAAACCTCCGAAAGATATGGAAATCCTGGAAGAACGTTTCCGTTCCCGGTTCGAATGGGGGTCTGATCGCAGATATTACGCTGCCAGATTATGAAACTCGAATGGCGATCCTTCATAAAAATGAAGAAATGAACGGTTACAGCATCAGTGAAGATGTTATCAAATACATCGCTACCAATATTAAATCCAACATCCGTGAGCTGGAAGGTGCTTTCAACAAGGTCATGGCCGGAGCCAAGCTTGAGAAAAAAAGAAGTTACACTTGAACTTGCAGAACAGGCACTGAAAGATATTATTTCTCCGGATGAAAAAAAGGTGATCACACCAGAATACATCATCTCCGTTGTTGCCGAACATTATGGAGTAACACCTGCGGACCTAAGCGGAAACAAACGAAACTCAAAAATCGTCATGCCACGCCAGGTTTCTATGTATCTCTGCCGCGAAATCATCTCCACACCTTTGAAAAATATCGGAAAAGCTCTTGGAAACCGTGACCATACTACTGTTATGCACGGTATCGAGAAGATTGAAAACGAATTGCAGACCGACGATAACTTAAAAAAATACCATTGATATATTGAAAAAGAAGATTAATCCACAAGGTTAGGGAAGTTTTCCACATTACTGGTGTATAACGTGTTGATTGTATGTGGAGAGATGTGTACAACTTTTTTGCGAAAAAACGGCGGTAATTTTATCCCCGGGTTATTCACATCCAAAACTACCACTTTTACACAAAGTTATCCCACCCGAAAAACCCTGAAAACACCGGCCTCGCGGGAGTTTTTCACAAAATCTGGCCCCCTACGGCGGTTACGGCGGATTTTTTCTATAAATATATTTATAAAAACCACAATTTATCCAGAAAGGGAGTTATACACATTATGAAAATTATCTGCTCCAAATCAAGTCTGTTAAAAAGTGTAAGTATCGCACTCAAAGCAGTTCCATCAAAAACCACCATGCCAATACTGGAATGTATCCTCATGGATGCAACAACAAACCAGATCAAATTTACCACCAACGATATGGAACTGGGAATTGAAACAATTGTTGAAGGTACTATTGAAGAAAAAGGAAGGGTTGCTCTTGATGCAAAAATATTCTATGAAATCATCCGACGACTTCCTGATAACGACATTACCATCAAAACAGACGAAAAATATACAGCAACGATTACCTGTGAAAAAGCAAAATTCAATATTCCTGGCAAATCCGGAGAAGATTTTGCATATTTACCAATGATCGAAAAAGATGAACCGCTGACAATTTCTCAGTACACGCTGAAAGAAATGATCAGACAAACCATTTTTTCTATCGCTGTTAATGAGAATAATAAACTGATGACAGGTGAACTTTTTGAGATTAAAAATAACTGTCTGAAGGTAGTTTCTCTGGATGGACATCGAATTGCGATCCGAAAAATGCCCCTTAAGAGAGAATATTCTGACCGTAAGGTGGTAGTTCCGGGAAAAACTTTAAGTGAGGTAAGCAAGATTCTTTCCGGTGAAGTTGACGATCAGGTAAGTATTTACTTCACAAAAAACCATATTTTGTTTGAATTTGACCAGACTATGGTAGTTTCTCGACTGATTGAAGGAGAATATTTCAGAATTGATCAGATGCTTTCCAGTGATTACGAGACGAAACTCAAAATCAACAAAAAAGAATTCCTGGATTGTATCGACCGTGCAACGCTGCTGGTTCGTGAAGTTGACAAGAAACCAATTATCATTAATATCACAGATGATGATATGGAACTTCGGATCGATTCTGCAATGGGTTCCATGAATGAAGAGATCGATATTGAAAAGAGGGTAAAGATATTATGATCGGTTTTAACCCGAAATTCCTGATCGATGCCCTTCGTGTTATTGATGATGAAACGGTAACAATTTATCTTGTGAACCCGAAAGCTCCCTGCTTTATCCGTGATGATGAAGAAAATTACACGTATCTGATTCTTCCGGTAAATATCAACCAGAATCAGGCAAGATAATAGTTTGTACAATATAATGGACAAAAAGACAGCAGGAGATTTTTCTCCATATGCTGAAAAACCATGTGGCCGGCGGCGTGTGTCCGCTGGTCGCGCACATTACAAAAATAAGATAACTAAAGGATAAACTCTGGAAACTGCCAGAAGGAGGTAATTTAAAATACCACCTTTTGGAAAACGCCGGGAATGGGGGTATTTAATTACCACCACTGAGCAATATATTGGAAAGTGTTAACCAAATCCAGGAAAGAAAATTTAAGAGGGAAAAAATTGGAGATCAGAATTAAAGACGAATTTATCAAACTTGGCCAAGCTCTGAAGCTGGCAGGAGTTGTGGAGGACGGCGTTGAGGCAAAATATGCGATCAATGACGGACTTGTTCTGGTAAACGGTGAGGTTGAGAACCGCCGTGGCCGTAAGATCCATCCGGGAGATACGATTTCCTACGATGGAAAAGATATTTATGTAATTGGGTGAAGGAATGTACATTGAATCCATCAGATTGAATAATTTCAGGAATTATGAGTTGCTGGAGATGAATTTTGATCAGGGAACCAATATTCTCTACGGTGACAACGCCCAGGGAAAAACCAATATTCTGGAGGCGGTTTATCTGGCCGGAACCAGTAAATCCCACAAAGGAAGCAAGGACCGGGAAATGATCCGCTTCGAGAATGAGGAATCCCATATCCGAATGATGGTAAAAAAGGGCGATCTTTCATACAAAATAGACATGCACCTCCGGAAAAACAAAGCAAAAGGAGTTGCCATTAACGGGCTGCCGATCCGCAAGGCAAGAGAGCTGCTCGGTGTGGTAAATCTTGTGTTTTTTTCTCCGGAGGATCTTAATATTATCAAGAATGGACCGGGCGAGAGAAAGACGTTTTCTGGATTCAGAGCTTTGTCAGCTGGATGGAGTTTATATCACGGAGCTGGCAAGCTATAATCACATTGTGAACCAGAGAAACCGTCTTCTCAAAGACTGTTATATGAACCCGGGATTAAAAAGTACGTTGGATATCTGGGATATGCAGATGGCAGATTACGGAAAAAAGATCATTGAAAAAAGAGAAGAGTTTGTGGAAGAACTGAATGAACTTGCAAAAGGCCTCCATAAAGGTCTGACCGGTGGGCTGGAAGAACTGGAGATCCTGTATGAACCAAGTGTAACTGCAGCAGAGTTTGAACAGAAACTGGCGCAGAACCGGGACAGGGATCTTCGGATGAAGCTGACATCTGTGGGACCGCACAGAGATGATTTCTGTGTAAAGGTAAACGGGATCGATATCCGGAAATACGGTTCCCAGGGGCAGCAGAGGACAGCAGCTCTTTCTCTGAAACTTTCTGAGATCTATCTTGTAAAAAAGAAGATCAAGGATACTCCGGTGCTTCTTCTGGATGATGTACTTTCGGAACTGGACAGTAACCGGCAGACTTATCTTCTGGAAAGTATACATGATATTCAGACTTTGATCACCTGTACAGGACTGGATGATTTTGTCAGTCATCAGTTTGAGATAAACAGGGTTTTTCAGGTGATAAAGGGGCATGTTTATATGCCTAAAGGGTTTTGACAAGCCCGTATGCATATGGTAAACTGATTCTGATTATGGAAAGTTGGTGAATATTTTGGATAAAGAGGAGTTTCGCGTCAAATTGGGACAGATCAACAAGCTGGTTGAAGCCCAGGATTACAAAGGCGCCATGCAGATCGTAGACAGCATTGACTGGCGTCGCGTAAAGAATGTCCGTACGCTTTGTGTTGTGGGCGAGATCTACGCAGCTAACAAGCGCTATGAAGAGAGCAAGGAAATTTTTCTTCTTGCTTATCACAGAGCGACGATCGGCAAGAACATACTTTACCGTCTGATCGAAGTTTCCCTGAAAATGGGACAGATCAGTGAAGCCACAGAATTCTTTGACGAGTACAGAGAGGTGGCAGGTAGTGATAACAGCCAGTATATACTGCGATATAAAAATTGCCAGAGCGAAGAATGCATCTCTGAATGAACAGATCCGTATCCTTGAGGAATATAAGGAGAAAGAGTTTACAGAGCGCTGGTCCTATGAACTGGCTAAACTCTACTATAAGGCAGGAGACAAGCAGAAGTGCCTGGATCTCTGCAATGAGATGATTCTCTGGTTCAATGACGGAACTTATGTGATGAAAGCCCTTGACCTGAAACAGCGTATGGGAGTTCTCACAGGAGAAGAAAAAGAGAAATACGAACAGCGTTTTATCCCGAAACTGATTCCGCCGGAAAAGGCTCAGGAGATCAGGGAGAGCAAGGAAACAGAAGCTGTTACAGAAACTGAATATGAGGAGTCCAGACCGGTTACAGATACGATCCAGGTAGATGACGAGCGTGATCTGAACAGTGCAGAGACTTTCCAGGAGAAGATTTCCAAGGGAATCCGTGATATCTTCGGTGGTCATAAGAAGGCTGCGGAAGAAACTGAGGACGTGGAAGAAGAACAGCAGGATGACACAGAAGAAACTTCTGAGACAGAAGCTGTTGAAGCTGCCAAGGATTCTGCAGATCAGGAGTCTGGTGAGGAGGAAACTCCGGAAGCTGAGACTGCTGCCACAGAAGAAAAGTCCGAAGAAGGACGCTTCTGAAGAAGAGGCGGCAGAAACTGCTGAGGCTGGAGATGGTGAGGAACTTCTGGCATCCGGTATTGATAATCTGTCTGCCGGAACCGTACAGTTAAATGCCCGGACACAGGAACCGCAGGACGAAGAGGAAGAAGCTTATCAGGAAGCGGAAGAGGCGGAAGCAGAGAAGGCGACGGAAAAGGAATTAGTTGAAAGTGTTTCTGAGATCGTTGAGGAAGATTCTGTGGAGGAACCGAAGGAAACTTCAGGAGTTCCCCTTAATGAAGACGGCAAGCCTGATTTTTCAGCAACGATCCGTATGCCGGAGCTTAAGATCCCGAAGTCTATGATCAATGTAGATCCGGAAAATGCAAGCAGCGCTGCCGGTATTCCGGACGCATCCGGAATTTTTGGAAGCATTGATGAGATCGCGGCGGAAGTTGCCAAGGATAAAAAAGCAGACGAGGAACCTGAGAAAGAGCAGGAATTCAATCTGGAAGATACCATTCTTGCAGCTGCAAGCGAGCAGGGAATCAATATTCCGGAGGAAGAGAAATCTCCGGATGTACAGCAGTCAGAAGTAACCGAGGAAACAGAAGACGAAGAAGATCTGGATATCGCGGCAGATGAATTTGTTCCGGAGGAGCCGGATGCAGCGGATATTGAGGATATCATGGCACAGATTTCCGCACAGCAGGCAGAAGATGTAAGTGAGTCGGCGCACAGGAGAATTCCGGATCTGGTTCTGGATGAAGATGAAGAGCCGGTTACAGAAGAAGATATGCAGGCTGCGGAAGCAGAATTCCTGAATGGTCCCACAGGCGTGCAGAAGCCTGATACCAAGGACGAATTCGACGGTTTTGATGATCTGGAAGAAGAGGAACAACTTAAGGAAATGCCGGAGGATCTTTCCCTTGAGGATGAAGACTTTTCTCTTGAGGATGAAAGTGACGATCGCAGAGCGGATAAACTGACAGACGATGTTGTGATACCTGTCGAAGATGAGACACCTCTTGATGAGGAAGAAGAATTCAGTGACGATGATTTCGGATTCAAAGATGAGCCGGAAGACGATGAAGAGGATGATTTTATCTCAAGTCTTACAGAAGATATGGAAGAAGACGATGAGGAAGAAGAACTCAGCGAGGAAGAACAGCTGGAGCGCTTTATCGAGGATATGCAGCCGGAGATCGATCCGAACACTATTATTTCCAGAAAGAGACAGCTTACAGATGAAGAGAAGCAGCTGTTCACATATTTTGTAGCAGTTCCGGGAATGAAAGAGCAGCTGGTGGATGTACTCTGCGATGTACAGAAAGGTGCGGCTGACAAAACTTCCCAGACTGGAAATGTGATCGTTATGGGCGGCAGAGAAACAGGAAAGACAAGACTGATCTCAAGCCTTATCCCGGCAATCTGCAGAGAGCTGAATATTGAGGCATCCAAGGTTGCCTACATATTTGCGGAAGACCTTAACGGAAAAAATATTGCAGAGATTGCATCCAAGCTTGCAGGAGGTTTCCTCGTTATTGAGAACGCAAACCAGCTTTCCCAGGAAACAGCAGATGAGCTTGATGAAGTAATGAATGGAAATACAAAGAGTATGATCGTGATCCTTGAGGATGAAAAGATCGGCATGCGTAAGCTGATCGCAAGATATCCGAAACTTGCGAAGAAATTTACATCCATGATCAATATTCCTGTATTTACAAATGATGAACTTGTTAATTTTGCCAAGGTTTATACCATGGAAAATGGATTCCGCATTGATCAGATGGGCATGCTTGCATTGTATAATCTGATCGGAATCAACCAGAAGGAAGATCAGCCGATGTGCATCGGAACTGTGAAGACCATGCTGGATAATGCCATGGCAAAAGCACAGGGCGGATTATTCAAACGCTCCAAGAAGCGTGTGGACCGTGATGGATTCACCGTACTTCTTGAAAAGGATTCAGCTGAAAATAAAACAGAAAAAGCAGAGGTAAAAAATATGGCCAGACCTTATCTTGGTAACCCGAAATATACCATTGAAGTCCTTCAAAAGTATCATTTTGTTTTCCAGAAAAGGTTTGGTCAGAATTTTCTGATCGATGAACATGTTCTGGAAAAGATCATTGATTCTTCCGGAATTACGAAGGATGATTTTATACTGGAGATTGGTCCCGGAATCGGAACCATGACACAGTATCTTGCGGAAGCGGCCAGAGAAGTGGCTGCTGTGGAGATCGACAGTTCCCTGATCCCGATTCTTAAGGATACCTTGAAAGAATGGGATAATGTAACGGTGATCAATAACGATATCCTGAAAACAGATATCAAAAAGATCGCCAATGAAAAAAAATGGCGGAAGCTGTAAAGGTGGTTGCGAACCTGCCGTATTATATTACGACACCGATCATTATGGGACTTTTTGAGAAGAATGTTCCTGTGGATTCCATTACGGTTATGGTACAGAAAGAGGTTGCAGACCGTATGCAGGTAGGACCTGGAACCAAGGATTACGGCGCGCTTTCCCTGGCTGTCCAGTATTATGCGAAGCCGGAGATTGTTGCAAACGTGCCGCCGAACTGTTTCATGCCACGGCCGAAGGTAGGAAGTGCGGTGATCAAACTGACACGTTATGAGAAACCGCCGGTTGAGGTGCAGGATGAACGCCTCATGTTCAGGCTGATCCGTGCGTCATTTAACCAGAGAAGAAAGACCCTTGTAAACGGCATCAAAAATTCCGGAGATTTTTCCCTTGGAAAAGAAGAGATCGAGAATATATTCGAGAAGTGCGGGCTTCCGCTGAATATCAGAGGAGAGGCGCTGACACTGGAGCAGTTTGCAATGCTTGCCAACTGTATCTCTGAAGAAAAGAATAATAAATAAAACATTACACAAAAAAAGAACCCGGGCAGCTGTTCCGGGTTCTTTTTTGCGTTTCCGGACGGGACAATTGGAGAGGTATCCCACCCGGATCTATATAACTTGTCATAGAAAGGAGGTTATGTCTGAGGTGTCAGACATAAGTAAGTAATGAAAAAATTTACAATATTTATTCTATAAAGGAGATGTTAGGAAAGTTTGTTGAAAATATGAAAAGATTGTGAATATATTTTCCGGGATATACATAAAGTCTGACCAGAAATATTGAAAAAAGGGAAAATTCCAGTTTACAGAAGGGTAGGGTGGTGTGTTATACTGAGTGGCGTTAAAAGGGAACTGAAAATTATGGAACTGGAAACAGTTGCAGATTACGTATAATGAGCCAAGGCTCTTTTGGAGGGATTTATTATGAAAAAAATGAACAGGATCACAGCACTGGTCGTTGCGGGAATTATCTCATGTACTTCACCAATGATGGTTATGGCATCAGATTCCAGCTCTGTTATGAGCCAGGCAGAGGAGATTCTTAAAGATAACGAGATTGAGTCTCTTGCGTCTGACCCGGATAAAGTTGGCGATATTATTGTTTATGTAAAAGGGCTTTTTTGATTCCAATCAGATTTCTGATGATGAGATTTCACAGGGAATTGATGAGGCAGCAGATCATTATGGTGTGACACTTTCTGAGGATGATAAGAATTCCCTCGTGAATATTATCAGCAAATTCAGAGGAATCGACATCAGTGATGACCAGATTAAAGGTTATGTAAGCGATGCATACAGTACTCTGAAAGATATGGGTGTTACAAAGTCTGATGTAAAGAATATTTTTGAGAAAGCGATCGAGTTTATTAAGGGTATGCTTTCCCGTCAGTAGGAGGAAGGTGTTCAGAATGGCACTTTTATTGGGATTATTATTCTTAAGTTTACTGGAAATGTACAAAATGTACAATATTTAGAACGCTTGTCAATAAAGCAAATGTGGCGTTTTTATAAAAAAAGAGGAAAAACAGAAAAGAAATTGTGCAAATACGCTAAAAGTTCACGAGCTGTTCATAATTTGTTCATATTTATCTGATACTATAATAACAGTTCGAAAGAACACTACGAAAGACGCTGTAATGGTGTGTATCTGTATCATTACACATACAATTTTTTCATAATAATCGCCCCGGTAAGCCACTACCGGGGCACTCCTCGTTTTATGGGGAAAAATATCAGAAATGTAGCCTCTGCCAATGTGCGGAGTTTTTTTGTATAAAGAGGCTGTTTTGCATTCAAAAAAATAATAGCGTCGGTGGTTTGCCCATGCTATAATAATTAAGATTAAAATGAAAATCCGGCAGAAAGAATAAGAAAAAGGCCGGAAGTAAATGATGAAAAGATGAAGCGTGAACGGAGGTCAGGAAATGGCGGAGTCTATGAAAGATTTTGAGCAGGAGCTGGAGGCTTCTTTTAAGAAAATTGAGGAAGGTGATATCATCGCCGGGACAGTGGTCAGTGTGGATGAGACAGGAGTTGTTCTTGATCTTAAATATTATGCTGAGGGATTTATTCCGGCAGAGGAATTTTCCAGAGAGCCGGGATTTAATATTAAAGAGGCAGTTCAGCCGGGAGAAGAGATCCAGGCAACCGTTCTTAGGAAAGATGACGGACAGGGAAATATTCTTCTTTCCAGAGCAGAGGCAGCAGATGTACTTGCATGGGATAAACTGAAGGAGCTTCAGGAATCCGGGGAAGCACTGGATGTTGTTGTAAAGGGAATCGTAAACGGCGGAGCATTGCTTATGTGGAAGGTGTTCGAGGTTTTATCCCGGCATCCAAACTTGCGCTGAATTATGTAGAGGATACAGAAGAGTACCTGAACAAGCCGCTTCAGGTTCAGGTAATTGATGTAGATAAAGAGAAAAAGAGACTGGTACTTTCTGCAAAGGAACTTCTCCGTGAGAAAGCAGAGAAGGAGCGCAGAAACAAGATTTCCAATATTGAGGTTGGTTTCGTGACAGAGGGAACGGTTGAGAGCCTGCAGCCTTATGGTGCGTTTGTTGATCTTGGAAACGGAATTTCCGGTCTGGTTCATATTTCCCAGATCTGCGAAAAAAGAATTAAGAAGCCATCAGAGGCGATAAGTGTGGGAGACAAGGTTAAGGTGAAAGTAATTGCGATCAAGGATGGCAAGCTGAGCCTGAGTATCAAAGAGGCATCGGATCTGATGGCGAAGGAAGTTGAGGAAGAGACTTTTGAACTGCCGGAGTCAGGAGAAGAGGCAACCACATCTCTTGGTTCACTTTTTGCGAACATCAAACTTGATTAATTGTTATATTTTTGGATGAAAAAGGATGGATGTGAATGAAGAAACAGGAGAGAATATTTGTAATCGGACATAAGAATCCGGATACGGATTCCATCTGTTCGGCGATCGCTTATGCGGATATTAAAAAACAGGACTACACAGAGTAAGAGATATATTCCGAAGAGAGCTGGTCAGATCAATGAGGAGACCAGATATGTGCTGAATCGTTTTGGTGTACAGCCGCCGGCTTATCTGGGAAATATCGGAACACAGGTCAAGGATATGGATATCCGTCTCAGTCCCCAGGCAGACAAAAACATGTCACTGAAAAATACCTGGGATCTGATGCAGGAGAACGGAATCGTATCCCTTCCGATCCGTGATAAGGAGGGATGCCTGGAAGGTCTTGTGACCATCGGAGATATTGCCAAGACTTATATGGATACCACAGACAGTTATCTGCTTTCCAATGCGCGGACACAGTATCAGAGGATTGCGGAGACGGTTGGCGGAGAAGTGGTGGAAGGAAATGGCCACGGATATTTTGTCAAGGGACGTGTTCTGGTTGGAACAGCCAATCCGAAGATGATGGAGGAATTTATTGAGGAGAATGATATGATCATCATGGGAGACCGTGAGGAGGATCATCTTCAGGCCATCAGCCAGAATGTAAGCTGTATCATCGTAGGGCTGAACATTGTGGTTTCCGAGAAGGTTGTGAAGCTTGCCCACGAAAAATATCGTGATCATCCGGTCACCTTATGATACCTTTAACATCGCCCGTCTGATCAATCAGAGTATTCCGGTCAGCTATGTTATGAAACGGGATAACATGGTTACGTTTAATACCGAGGATTTTACAGATGATATCCAGGATGTTATGGTCAAAACCGCCACAGAGCGTTCCCGGTTATCAATCCTCATGGAAAGTGTATCGGAACGATTTCCAGGCGTAATTTCCTGGACATGCACAAGAAAAAAAAGTTGTTCTTGTAGATCACAATGAGGTGGATCAGGCTGTTGATAATATTGAGAAGGCGGAGATTCTTGAGATTATTGACCATCATAAGCTTGGAACATTGCAGACCATGACACCGGTAGCGTTCCGTAATGAGCCTGTGGGATGTACGGGTACGATCCTTTATGAGATCTACGGAGAGCAGCGTCTGGAGATTCCGGAAAAAATTGCGGGACTTCTCTGTGCGGCCATTATTTCAGATACGCTGATGTTCCGTTCACCGACCTGTACACAGACGGATAAGATCGCTGCCAGTGCTCTTGCCCTGATCGCGGGAATCAAGATCGAGGATTTTGCCAGAGAGATGTTCTCAGCAGGAAGTAATCTGAAAGATAAATCCCCGGAGGAGATTTTTTACCAGGATTACAAGAAGTTATTGGCGAGGGCAATGTTTCCTTTGGTGTGGGCCAGATCAGTTCCATGGACAGCGAAGAGCTGAAAGAGATCAAGGAGAAGCTGATGCCGTTTATGGTCAGCGAGTGTGGACGTCACGATATCACGAGAGTTTACTTTATGTTGACGAATATTCTGGAGGAATCTACAGAGCTTCTGTTTTATGGTGAGGGCAGCCAGCAGATGGCTGAGATCGCTTTTGAGAAGAAGCCGGACGGAGATGCGTTCTGTCTGCCAGGTGTGGTTTCCAGAAAGAAACAGCTGATTCCGGCGATGATGGAGGCTGCTCAGCTGATGAACAGCGATTACGCATAAGGAGGCCGGATCAATGGCAAAACAGATTTGGAAACCGGGAAATATGATCTATCCGCTGCCGGCAGTGATGGTCAGTGTCACGGACGGAGAGGGCAACGACAATATTATTACCGTTGCGTGGACAGGAACGGTCTGTACGAATCCGGCGATGGCTTATATTTCAGTCCGACCATCCCGTTATTCTTATGGAATGCTGAAAAAACGGGAGAGTTTGTTATTAACCTTACAACAGAAAAACTGGCTTTTGCGACGGATTTCTGCGGAGTCCGGTCCGGCCGGGATGTTGACAAATTCGAAAAACTGAATCTTACAAAAGAGAAAGCACAGTATGTTTCTGCTCCGATGATCGGGGAAGCACCGGTTTCCATCGAGTGCAGAGTACGAGAGGTGAAGGAACTGGGATCGCATGATATGTTTCTTGCAGATGTACTTGCGGTTCATGCGGATGAAGCATATATGGACAAAAACAACAAGTTCCATCTCAATGATGCGGGACTCTGGTTTGTATTCCCATGGGGAATATCTGGCTGGTGGCCGGAAGGTGGGAACTTTTGGCTACAGCGTGAAGAAGAAAAAACGGTAAGAAGAAACGCTGAGAATAACACGGCACAGGAACGATTGTTGAGATTTTGTTACAGCTATGTTAAAAATGAAAGGACACAGTATGAATAATATTACACTGATAGGGATGCCTGGTGCGGGAAAAAGCAGCATCGGTGTTGTACTTGCGAAAGTGCTTGGTTACCAGTTTATTGACTCAGACCTGCTGATCCAGAAAGAAGAAAAGAGAACTTTAAGTGAGATCATTGAGCAGGATGGAATTGACGGATTCAAGGCGGTGGAGAATCGTGTGAATGCGTCTATCCAGGTTGAGAATACGGTCATTGCCACAGGTGGCAGTGTCGTGTATTGTGATGAGGCAATGCAGCATCTGAAATCAGAAGGAGTTGTGGTATATCTGAAGATTTCTCTGAAGCTGCTGTCCAAGCGTCTTGGCAATCTGAAAGACCGTGGAGTTGTTCTGAAAGAAGGGCAGACACTGGAGAGTCTTTATGAGGAACGGACAGTGCTGTATGAGAAATATGCGGATATTATTGTAGACGAAGAAGACAAAGATCTGGAGGGAAGCCTTCAGATCGTGCTTGATGCACTGAAACGGGGAGAGAAATAGTTTACAAATCCGAAATATGTGTTATAATATACAACTGACCTAAAAAACGGTGTTGCGGAACGTATGTTTCCGTCGTAAATTCAGAGAAAGTTTCTTGCTCATAGAGGAGTAAAATAATAGAGGTGTGTTATGGAACAGTATGTGATTAAAGGCGGCAATCCTCTGGTTGGAGAAGTGGATATTGCAGGTGCGAAGAATGCTGCTCTTGCAATATTATCAGCAGCCATTATGACTGATGAAACAATATTAATCGAGAATCTGCCAGATGTAAGGGACATCAATGTTCTGCTTGAGGCTATTTCAGAGATAGGTGCTCAGGTTGAGCGTGTCGATAAATCTACTGTAAAGATCAACGGTTCTACCATCGGCAATCTCAGTGTTGATTATGAATATATCAAGAAGATCCGTGCTTCTTATTATCTTCTTGGTGCTTTGCTTGGCAAGTACAAGCATGCGGAAGTTCCGCTTCCTGGCGGATGCAATATCGGCAGTAGACCGATCGATCAGCATCTGAAGGGATTCCGTGCTCTTGGTGCGGAGGTTGATATCCGTCATGGTGCTATTGTTGCCAAGGCTGAGAATCTTCATGGCAGCCACATTTTCCTGGATGTGGTTTCTGTTGGTGCTACGATTAATATTATGATGGCTGCTTCTATGGCAGCGGCCGTACCATTATTGAGAATGCTGCAAGGGAGCCTCATGTTGTTGACGTGGCCAATTTCCTGAACAGTATGGGTGCGAATATTAAGGGTGCTGGTACGGATGTGATCCGTATCCGTGGTGTTGAGAAGCTTCACCGTACAGAGTATTCTATTATTCCGGATCAGATTGAGGCAGGTACTTTTATGTTTGCTGCTGCGGCTACGGGTGGTGATGTTACGGTCCGTAATGTTATTCCGAAGCATCTGGAGGCTACGACTGCCAAGCTTGAGGAGATCGGCTGTGAGGTTGAGGAGTTTGATGATGCGGTTCGTGTTCGTGCACCGCATAAACTTCATCGTACTCATGTAAAGACTTTGCCTTATCCTGGTTATCCGACGGATATGCAGCCGCAGATCGCAGTTACTCTGGCTTTGGCTGAGGGTACGAGTATTGTTACGGAGAGTATTTTTGAGAACCGGTTTAAGTATGCGGATGAGCTTTCCCGTATGGGTGCCAACATTAAGGTGGAGGGGAACTCTGCTATTATTGATGGTGTGAAGAAGCTTACGGGTGCGCGTGTGAGTGCGCCGGATCTTCGTGCGGGTGCTGCGCTTGTTATTGCGGGGCTTGCTGCAGAGGGTGTTACGGTTGTCGATGATATTGTTTATATTCAGCGAGGGTATGAGAATTTTGAGGAGAAGCTCAGGAGTCTTGGTGCTGAGATCGAGAGGGTTTCCAGTGAGAAGGAGATTCAGAAGTTTCGGCTGCGTGTTGGATGATGACTGATAACGATTGATGATAATTGGATATTTGAGTTTTGGGAGAGTTCCTGGGTGTTTTGGGCTTGGGGGCTCTTTTTTTTTTTGTGTGGGGGAGGGAGGGACGGAATGGAGGGACGAACGGAGCAGTCTGCCAGCGGGGCGGCTGCATGGG
>ENA-OQCD01000271-OQCD01000271.1-human-gut-metagenome-genome-assembly--contig:-NODE-271-length-14322-cov-2.010990_pt1 | contig 14322 bp, 18 predicted proteins | sample MGYA00242755_ERZ504571 | MGnify/ENA primary metagenome ERZ504571 (study PRJEB26092, sample SAMD00036274) | human gut metagenome | host: Homo sapiens | study: EMG produced TPA metagenomics assembly of...
GCAAGAGTTGCAAACAACACAATGACAAGAATATCCTTCAACGTATGACGAACCTTTGTCTGCTGACGAGTATCTTCAATGTATTCCATCCACTCTAATAATTCCTGCATAAATAACACCCCTTTTTCTTTTATTTTACCAGAAAAGGGGTGTGTTCACAATTTATTTACTCATGCGTTTGTCGTGGCATTCGTAAAACTCCATCTATTTCTCCCATATTCCTTTACAAAATCCTTCATCTTACCCACGGAAAAGAACCTGGGAAAAATAACGGATCATTCCGTCGCTGGTCCAGCATAGCATTCCTGCAGCGTCTGCCATTTTCTGTGCATCCACACAGTAAGCGGACATGCAGGAATTATGTTTATAAGGTCCCGCACTCATGATCAGAAGATCAGTTATTCCCGCTTCTTTCATCTTCTCTGCCAGCTGTTCTGTCAGTTTGTTATGAGCAAGTTTTGCCTTTTTGTAGTCCATAAGGCCATCCTGCATTGTCTGGAGTATCAGCGTTTTTTCGTATTTCAGCGCATGCTCTTTCATCTCCTCTACAGTGCCGCTCTGTGGTGGACACTGCCGGGTTTTTATCATAATTCCCGCAAAGATTGTCCTCGCAGAAAACCCGGTATTCCGGCACAAATACAAGCTGATCGGTACTTATGACCGCTGCGTCGGAAAAACCAAGAGCTTTTGCTTCTTCAATAAGATTCATTTTTTTTTCTCTCCTGTGTTTTTCTTTTATAGTGCCACATTTTTATTTGTTTTACAAGCTCTGACTTTCACTCTGCCGCCAGACGGATAAACTCCTCCATCTCTCTCGTCTTAAACTTATTTTTATGGTAAAAGATCTGCCGGTACATGGATATCTCCACATCTTCCACATGTAAAAGGGCAATTCTTCCTTTCCGGATATCCCGCTCCACAGCCAGATAGGGAAGAAAGGAAAGTCCGTGGTTCTTTTCCAGCATGCGGATGATAAAAGCGGTATCACTGATCTCCAGTACCGGTGACAGGGCCTGCTTCTTAAGCGCCAGCTGCTGCTCCAGGGCCTGCCGATAATTGGCATTCTTTTCCGTGAGAAAAAAAGGCTCTTCCAGAATATCCTCCATCTTCAGCGTCTTTCCCGCAAACTCCGAATCTGCAGAGGCCACAAATACTACCGGCTCTGCCTTCTCCATGACCTTCACCCAGTTCTGGTCCCACCTTGGGGTATCCAGTATATAAATAAGATCCAGCCCGTTATGCTCCATCATCCGTATCAGCTGCTCCGGTGTATCAATAGTCACCTGCATATTTACTTTCGGGTGAAACTCACGAAATTTGCTGAGAACAGCCGGAAGCTTTGCTGTGCAGAGAGATTCAATCGTCCCGATATGTAATGGATTTTTCAGTTCCGCATCATCATTCATTGACTTTTTTGCTTTATTTACGTCATATAAGATCCGGCTTGCATGCCCCATAAACTCTTTTCCGGACGGAGTAAGCACCACACGCTTTCCGGTTCTGTCAAAAAGTCTTGTTTCCAGCTCATTTTCCAGAAGACGGATCTGGACAGTGATCGCTGACTGAGTGTATCCCAGAACCTCTGCTGCCCTGGAAAAGCTCTGAAGCTGTGCTACATGTACAAACGTCTCCAAACTGACGATTTCCATGATTTTCTCCCTTTTACTATGAAATTTTTTTTCATCGTGATGATGAAATCTGTGAATTTGCCTTATTTTTATGTCAATGTTACAATACAATCACGAGGACGTCAATCGTATTTTTGTGCAAAATGAATAAATTCATACTTAGGAGGAAAGAATCCAAATGGAAAAGAAAAAAATCAAGATCGGACTTGTGCCGAAGCTGATCATTGCCATCATCGTAGGTATCCTGTTCGGCCAGTTCCTTCCGGAAGGCTTTTGTCGCTTTGTTGTAACCCTTTCCGGATTTTTCAGTACCTTTCTGAAATTTGTCATCCCGCTGATGATCCTTGCCTATGTGACCATGGGTATTGCGGATCTTTCACAGGGTGCAGGGAAGCTTCTCCTGATCACAGTGGCTCTGGCTTATGGCTCCACTCTGATCGCAGGTTCCGCATCCTATCTGGTATCATCCAGCCTGTTCCCGCACTTTATGAGTGAAGGTGCACTGGATCAGATCGCAGCTACCGCAGACGCATCCCTGACACCGTATTTCAGTATTACCCTGAGTCCGGTCATGGATACCCTTTCCGCAGTTGCCCTTGCCTTTGTGATGGGACTCTGCCTCTCTTCCATGCGTGGAAAAGAGATGGGAAACAGCCTGTACAACGGAATGAGCGATTTTTCCAAGATCATTGACAAAGTTCTTCATACCATTATCATCCCGCTGCTTCCTCTTTACATCTGCGGAACTTTCACAGATATGACTATTTCCGGAAAAAACATTTGCCATCTTAAGCATTCTCTGGAAAGTATTCCTCGTTGTGATCATCATGCATCTGATCTGTATTACAATCCAGTTCGTGATCGCAGGTACCGTAAGCAAGAAGAATCCTTTCACCCTGATCAAAAATCAGATTCCGGGATATACCACCGCCCTTGGAACCCAGTCTTCCGCAGCTACCATCCGGTTAACCTGGAATGTGCAAAAAATGACGGTGTATGTGAGCAGATCCGCAACTTTGTAGTTCCTCTCTGCGCAAACATCCACATGGCAGGTTCCATGATCACCATCACAGCCTGTGCTACTGCAGTCTGTCTTATGAACCAGCTGCCTATCAGCCTCGGAACTGTAGTTCCATTTATCATGACTCTCGGTGTTGCCATGGTTGCTTCCCCTGGTGCTCCAGGTGGTTCCATCATGACTGCCCTTCCGTTTCTTTACATGGTATTCGGAGCCGAAGCCGGTGATCCGGACGGCGCTATCTGCGCTATTATGGTTGCCCTTTACATTACACAGGATTCCTTCGGAACTGCCTGCAACGTATCCGGTGACAATGCTATCGGCGTGATCGTTGATACGATCTATAAGAAATTTATTGTAAAAACACCACAGGAGAATTAAGAAAAATGTCTTTTATCAGTGTATTTGACGTTATGGGCCCGAATATGATCGGTCCTTCCAGTTCTCATACCGCAGGTGCGGCGCGGATCGCTTTCCTTGCCCAGAAAATGATCATGCCGCCCCTGAAAAAAGTGGAGTTCACCCTTTACGGTTCCTTTGCCAGAACATACAAAGGACACGGTACAGACCGTGCCCTCCTTGGCGGGATCATGGGCTTTTCCACAGATGACATGCGTATACGGAATTCTTTTGACATTGCCAGGGAACAGGGGATCGACTATTCCTTTACTCCAAATGAAACAGAAACCGATGTCCATCCCAACACTGTCGATATCCACATGGTCAATGACCAGGGACAGGAAATGACAGTCCGGGGGGAATCGCTGGGCGGCGGCAAGGTCCGTATTGTGGAGATCAACCACGTGAAAGTGGATTTCACCGGCGAATACAGTGCCATCATCGTGATCCATCAGGATACTCCCGGTGTTGTGGCCTACATCACCAGATGCTTAAGTGAACGTAACATTAACATTGCCTTCATGCGCCTCTTCCGTGAATCCAAAGGAACCACAGCCTATACGATCGTGGAATCCGACGGTCATCTCCCGGAAGATATCGTAGAAAGCATTCACCGGAACACCAACATCCATGATGTCATGGTTGTTCAGATGTAGGGAAAAGGAGGATGTGTTTTATGGATTTCAAAAATGCCAAGGAACTTCTTGCTCTCTGCCAGAAAAAAAGCTTCCGATTTCCGAAGTAATGCGCCAGCGTGAGATCCTTCTCGGTGAAACCACTGCTGAAATCGTGGACCAGCGCATGGACCGTGTTCTGGAGATCATGAAGGATGCTGCTTTTTCCCCCATCAAAGATCCGGTGATATCTATGGGCGGACTGATCGGCGGTGAAGCCCGAAAGCTCTGCGAATTTCATGACCTGGGAAAAAGCCTGTGCGGAAATGTTCTCGGAAAGGGTATCACCTACGCTATGGCAACCCTTGAGACCAACGCTTCCATGGGACTTATCGTTGCCTCTCCTACTGCCGGCAGTGCCGGGATCGTTCCCGGAATGATGCTTGCACTTCAGGAGGTCTACGGCTTTTCCGATAAAAAAATCCGCCAGGCACTATTTAATGCAGGCGCGATCGGCTATCTTGCCATGCGAAACGCCACAGTTGCCGGTGCTGTTGGCGGATGTCAGGCTGAGGTCGGAATCGCTTCCGCAATGGCTGCTTCTGCTGCTGTGGAACTTCTTGGCGGCACTCCGCTGCAGTGTACCTATGCGGCTTCCACCGTTCTTATGAATATGCTCGGTCTTGTATGTGACCCGGTAGGCGGCCTGGTGGAATATCCCTGCCAGAACCGTAATGCAGCCGGTGTTTCCAAATGCCCTTATCGCAGCCGAAATGTCTTTGGCCGGTATCACCCAATTCATCCCTCTGGATGAGATGATCGATGCCATGTATACCGTAGGCAAAAAGCTTCCTGCAGAGCTTCGTGAAACTGCTCTCGGCGGTTGTGCAGCCACACCGTCTGCCTGTGAGAAGTGTCATCTTTGCAGCTGATCAACAGAGTATAACCCATAATAAACAGAGCCCGACTGAAATGAACTCAAACAACAAAACGGAGAATTCCCGAACTTCTTTTTCCAGGAATTCTCCGTTTTCTTTTTTATAAATCCTAATTTATAATTTCATGTGTAAATATCTTTTATTTCTCCAGCACCGGGATATCTCCCACTCCATTCAGGATCAGTCTCGGTCTGTATGGGAACTTATCTACAGTTTCTCTTGTGGATACACCGGAAAGTACAAGAACTGTGTCAAGGCCTGTCTCAATACCGGCGATCACATCGGTATCCATACGGTCACCGATCATCACGCTCTATTGGAATGTACGCCCAGGATACGAAGTCCGGTACGCATCATCAGAGGGTTTGGTTTGCCGACGTAGTATGCCTGTTTGCCTGTAGTAGCTTCGATCGGTGCTACAAATGCACGGCAGGCCGGTGCGATCCCGCCTTCGATAGGGCCTGTGATATCTGTGTTGGTTGCGATCAGCTTGGCTCCCTTGTTTACCAGGTTCATGGCACGTAAGATATGTTCATATCCGTATGTGGTAGTCTCACCTACAACCACATAGTCCGGGGAAACATCATCGATAGTGATTCCTGCATCATACAATGCATTGTAAAGGCCATGATCTCCGATCACATAAGCGCTGCACCCAGGTGCCTGGCTCTGCAGGAATTTTGCAGTTGCAAGAGCGCTGGTATAAAAATGCTCTTCCCCGACGTCCAGTCCCATGCGGAGAAGCTTCTCGCGAAGTTCTCTTGGGGAACGGCTGCTTGCATTGGTAAGAAACAGAAAACTCTTGTCTTCTCTCTGAAGCCATTCCACGAATTCCTTTACTCCGTCGAGGAGCTTGTTTCCGTGGTAGATCACGCCATCCATATCACAGATAAATCCTTTTTTGGATCTTAATGTTTCCATAAATTCCTCCCTGTCTGATGCGGATATTCGCAGTCTGGATCCGCTGCTTAATTCATTTCTTTGTATCCGATCTTCTCGATCTTATTTCGCAATTTCAGCATTCTGTAATCCAGATTTGCAATTTTCTTCTGCATATTTTTTTAATTCTGCTTCAATTTCCGCATTGTCTCTTTTTTTTATAATACAATTCATATTCTAACACAGACCAGTAATCCATTGCAATGGTCCGAAGCTGTATTTCCACCAGTTCTTTCTGCTCGCCTTCCGCAGAATAGATTGGAACTTTTACGATGAGATGTAGCTTTTGTAGCCGTTTTTCTTGGGATTTCTGATATAGTCCTTGATCCGGATGATTTCGATATCTTTCTGCATTTCCAAGAATTCTGCCACCTGGTAAAGTTCATCCTCAAAAGGACAGACCACGCGGATGCCGATGAGATCTTTCAGATTTTTCCTGGCAGTCTCAAAATCCGGTTCCAGTCCTTTTTTCAGAAGTTTTGCATAAATACTCTCCGCACTTTTGATCCGGCTGGTGACCTGACTGATCACCGTACGTTTTTTTCTGCCCGGAAAGTCTGCATTGATCATCTTCAGTTTTGCCATAAGGATATCAATGGCTGCCTTGCAGCGGAGACGGTAGTCCGGATCTTTGATGTAGCTTGCAATGGCTGCTGTTTTTCTGCTGCCAGTCTCTGAATTTCCGGTTCCACGGGATCCGAAACTCTGTCCTGCCCGGTTTTCTGAGCCGGATCATACTTTTGGGGATTTTCCTTCTCCTGTTCCTCTTTGGCCTGTGTGAATCCTTCTTTCATGGATTTCTGTTTTTTACTTATTTTTTTCTTTTGATTTCTTTTTTGTCATTTTTGCCTTATCTGTTATTTTCAGTTTTCGTGTACATCTTATATATTATACCGAACACATGATATTTTTCATCAAATCAGCGTAAGGCTATTGTTAAATCTGTGGTAAAAAATCCTCCGAAAAGTCTCAGGATCCTATCTGCTGATATACCCGTGACTTCCCGAAGGATTTTTTCATACATGATTTTATTTTAACCGAATCAGGCAAATAGTGAAGTGGATCGCGAATATCCGCTTGACTAAAACAATTTACAGAAATTCCGACTGCAGCGCATCGTATCCGGTCTCGCCGGTACGGATACGGACAGCATTACGGATCTCATAGCTGAATATCTTGCCATCTCCGGGATCGCCGGTAAAGGCTGCTTTCTGTACGGCATCGATAACTTTGATCTCCCAGTCTTCCGATGATACTACAATTTCAAATTTAATCTTCGGTTTCAAAAATACATCAATCTTGGACCCCCGGACATACTCTGTGTAACCACGCTGTGTTCCGCAGCCCATGATCTGGGTTACTGTAAAACCGTTTACCTGGATCTCATTTAACGCAGCTTTGACATCTTCCATTTTTTTCTTCTCTTACAATTGCTTCTATTTTTTATAAGCATACGATTTCCTCCATTTTCACACGATCATTGCTATAGAAAATCTTTCTGTCATGATCAGTCAAATCCATTGAATGACGGATATGCATTTTTCTCCATGCTGGGATGCATCCAGACCAACCAGTTCTTCCTTCGGATCTACACGAAGCGGTGTAAAGATCCGCACGATTCCGATACAGATCAGCGTTCCCACAATGGCAACCGCAATGGTGATCACAATACTTAATACCTGTGCCAGAAACAGCCGGTAGTCCCCAAACACCAGGCCATCCCATTTTGCAACGGAATTAATAGAAGATTTTCCAAAAAGTCCCGTGGCGATTCCTCCCCAGATACCACCGATACCATGGCAGCCAAAAGCATCCAGCGCATCGTCAATTTTCAGTTTCTGCTTCAGCAGAATTACGGTAAAGTAACAGATCGGACTTACCAGGATTCCAATGATAAAGGATGCCCACACCGGTACAAAACCAGCCCCCGGTGTGATCGCTACCAGACCAATTACAAGACCTGTGGAGACACCAACCAGTGTGGGTTTTCCCTCACGGATCACCTCGATCAGCATCCATGTCAGAAGTGCACAGGCAGAAGAAATACTGCTGGTCATAAAAGCATGCGCTGCAAGACCGTCTGCTTTCAGTGCACTTCCCGCATTAAAACCAAACCATCCAAACCACAGCATGGCCGACCCAAGAAATACAAAGGGAATGTTATGTGTACGATAGGTTGCCTTTGCATAGCCACGTCTCTGCCCCAGATAAATGGCAAGAACCAGTGCACTGACACCGGAACTGATGTGTACCACATTTCCACCTGCAAAATCCACAGAGCCAATGGCTGCCAGAAATCCGCCGTCTCCCCAGACCATATGTGCCATCGGATAATACACGATCAAAGACCAGATCGCCACAAAGAAAAACAGCGCCTTAAAACGCATTCTTCCAACCACAGCGCCAGTGATCAGTGCCGGTGTGATCATGGCAAACATCATCTGGAACGCTACAAATACCAGATGCGGGATCGTATCTGCATAAGGTCCCGGCTCCCAGCCAACACCATTCAGCGCAAACCATCTCAGGTCTCCGATAATCCCTCCATGGTTTCCGCCAAATGCCAGCGAATATCCAAACAATGTCCACATAACAACGGACAGCCCCATGATCGCCCCACAGGCCATCATGGTATTACCACATTTTTTCTGCGGACCAGTCCTCCGTAGAAAAACGCAAGCCCAGGTGTCATAAAGAACACAAAGGCTGTACAGATCAGCATAAAGCCAGTATCTCCTGCATTCATCATCCATTTCCTCCTCGATTCCCTCACATTATTTCTGCAACGCAAAAAGCGCCTGGAAACTTAATTTCCAGACGCCTTTGTCATGTCAGTTAGCATAGCAGATAATTTTTCGGTTTTCAAGAGTTTTTTCTCTATTTTTCTGTTTTCTTACAGAATTACTATGTTTTATACGGATATGAGTTTTATTTTCGGCAATCTATCCGGTTATGCATAAGTGAGGCAGATATTCGTTACCTGTTCTCTTATGTATATTACTGTACTATAATCCGTACTATGCTCAGGATCAGAAGATGTGCCGGATAAAAAATATAGAAAAACCAATTTCGAAAACTTCGGTGCTTTTTCAGATTTTTTTTCCATTGTAGAAGTTCAGGATGATGATTCCCGACGCCACAATTCCTGCTGCAGACAGTAACGCATGTACCATTGCCGGTCCGGCTGCCATTTTTTCCGCATAGGACCATAATTAAACAGCACAAAAAGTACAGCACCGACTCCATAAGCGGTTATCATTCTCTTCCGGTTCCCCCATCCTGCATAAAACCAGATGGTAAAAACCGGTGCCAGGATCGCCCAGTCCGAAAAAACGGACAGCAAAAGAAGCAGGATCAGCAGAGGAATCCTCCACGGACTTGCCATCATTTTTTCCTGGATCACCAGGATCATGAAGCAGATAAATAATGTAAAGATCATGTTCAATTGGGAATATCCGAAGGCCATCGTATAAGGAACCTGAGAGATTCCGGCAAAGATCAGAAGTCTTTCGCCATATTTTCTCCGGGAATGGGTATAATAAAATCCCTCCACCAGAAAATAGCACATGGTAATGGCTGTAAAATACCCGATATCCACCAGAACTTCCCACAGGATCGTATTTTCCGGCAGAAGCACGTTGGCGATATGGTTCAGAAGCATGGTAAAAATCGCCAGATATTTAATGGCATCCCGGGTCAGGCCCGGCTTTTCTGTTGTTAGCATAATATTCTCCTTCTGTGCAGAAATATATCCGCGGTACACCCGGTATAAAGTCCGTCCGCCTCTTCGCTTATTCTGCACAATGTAATATCTCTATCTTACACTTCCCCTGAACCCCAGGCAACTGATTTATGTGATTTTGCCAGCCCGGATACATTTTTCCATAATATCTGCCATTCCAGACAGACATTACATTCTCTCTATTGATATTACGAAAATCCTTAAGAAAAGGACGTTGCCTTTTTTGTGATGTAAGCTTATACTGTAGGAAGCATGTTTTTATTTTTCATGGCAGCATCATCCGTGAACACTGCCAGACAATGAATTCGGAAAGGAATTATCGATCATGATCCAGGATATCGCACCGCATACCTATCACAATGAATACAAGCCTGTGGCCCCGGATAAAACAAGCCACATCCTCGCCTACGAAGAAGGCAAGATCCTTATGAAAAAAGACGGCGAGACCATGACTCTTCCAAGTTTTGGAGAACTGGAAGGAAAAATTGATCATCTTTATGAGAATTATATCTATCTCTTCTCTGTTGACGAAGAACATTTTTACCTGATCCCGGATCTGGATACCAGTCTTCTTCCCGGATATCAGTTTGAGATCACACGCGTACTCCGCACAGCTGAACCACAGTATCTGGCCTTCGCGGGAATTACCGGATACCAGCTTTTCCAGTGGTACAGCAAACGTCGTTTTCTGCGGCTGCTGCGGTAAACCCATGGTACATGACAAGGCGGAGCGCAAGATGATCTGCCTGCCTGCGGAAACGGAGAATATCCGGTACTTTCTCCGGCTGTGATCGTAGGAGTTACCAACGGCGACAAGCTGATACTCTCCAAATATGAAGGCCGAAACCACACCCGCTACGCCATGATCGCAGGCTTTGCGGAGATTGGTGAGACCATCGAGGAGACCGTTCACCGTGAAGTTATGGAAGAGATCGGCGTAAAGGTCAAAAATCTCCGCTACTACAAGAGCCAGCCATGGTCCTTCTCCGGAACCCTTCTGTTCGGCTTCTACTGCGACCTGGACGGCGATGATACTCTGACTGTAGACCACAGCGAACTTTCCATGGCCTCCTGGTTCAACCGGGAAGATATTCCGGATGAGGGTGACAATATCAGCCTTACCAAGGAAATGATGATGGCGTTTAAGCATGGAAAAGCCTGAATCATCCACTTATCTGATTTCATAAAAAACACCGGTCATTCATCTGTAACATGTCCTGTCCGGGTTGCCAGATCATCTCTGACATCTCAGACCCAGTACATATTTCCGATGAAATGCCGGTTGTTTTTTATTTTCTATTTTTTTCTATTTTTATATACGCGCCGAAGCAATCTGGCTGAGACTGTTTTTATTTCTCAGCTGTCAGATGCCAGATATCTCTGTTGTACTCTTCAATAGTTCTGTCTGAAGAGAAGTATCCTGCTTTTCCGATGTTCACAAGCATCTTCTCTGCCCATGCGGTTCTGTCCTCATAATCGGACAGTGCCTGGTCTTTTACTTTCGCATAATCCTCGAAATCAAGAAGTGTCATGAACCAGTCCTTGCTTACGATCTCATGATGCAGTCTTCTTAAATGCTCCTCACTTCCAATAGAAAGAAGCTCGTTTCCTACGATAAAATCTACTGCACGGCGGATGCGCTCATCTTTGTCATAGAAATCTTTTGCACAGTAATCCGCTTTCTCATAGTGCTTGATGACCTGCTCACTGGACTCACCGAAGATATAGATATTCTCCCTGCCTACCAGCTGGCTGATCTCCACGTTTGCACCATCCATGGTTCCCAGTGTTACCGCACCGTTGAGCATAAACTTCATGTTTCCGGTTCCGCTGGCCTCTTTGGATGCAAGAGAAATCTGCTCGGAGATATCGCAGGCCGGGATCAGCTTCTCTGCTGCACTTACGTTGTAGTTTTCCACCATAACAACCTTCATGTATGGAGAAACTTCCGGATCATTGTTGATAAGTTCCTGTAAGCAGAGGATCAGGTGGATAATGTCCTTTGCAATGATGTATGCAGGAGCTGCTTTTGCACCGAAGATAAAGGTTACCGGACGCTGCGGCTTCTCGCCGGCTTTGATCTTCAGGTAGCGGTCGATGATATAAAGTGCATTCAGCTGCTGACGTTTGTACTCATGGAGACGTTGATCTGGATATCATAAACACTGTGTGTGTTGATCTCCTCGCCTGTATTGGCCTTGATAAATTCTGCACATCTCTTCTTTGCGTCCTGTTTGATCTTCAGGATATTTGCAAGAACGTCCTGATTTCCCTTAAATTCAAGCATTTTATCAAGCTCAAAGGAATCTTTGCGGAAGCCGTCGCCGATCATGGATGTGATGTACTCGGTCAGCGGATGGTTACAGTGAAGGAGCCATCTGCGGAAGGTGATTCCATTTGTCTTATTATTAAATTTCTCCGGATAAATCTCATAGAACTGATGAAGCTCTGTCTCCTTCAGGATGTCTGTATGAAGGGATGCAACACCATTGATGGAAAATCCGTAATGGATGTCCATATGTGCCATGTGGACCAGGTCATTCTTGTCAATGATGGCAAGATTTTCCTGCGGGTATTTTGCCTTGATACGCTCATCCAGTTTGCGGATGATCGGCATCAGGTGCGGAACTACTTCCTCAAGATAGGAAACCGGCCATTTCTCAAGTGCCTCTGCAAGGATGGTATGGTTGGTGTAAGCGCATACATGAGATACGATCTCGCAGGCCTCCTCAAACTCAATTCCACGCTCTGTGAGAAGGCGAATCAGCTCCGGAATTACCATACTCGGATGTGTATCGTTGATCTGAATCACTGCGTAATCTGCAAGGTCATGAAGGTTGGAGCCTTTGGCAGTCGCCTCATCCAGGATCAGCTGTGCCGCATTGCTTACCATGAAGTACTGCTGGTAAATACGAAGCTTTCTTCCGGCGTCATCGCTGTCATCCGGATACAGGAACAGAGTCAGGTTGTGAAGAAGATCTTTTTTGTCAAAAGAGATTCCCTCTCCTACAATGCTCTCATCTGCAATATCAATATCAAAGAGACGAAGCTTGATAGCCTTATTCTCATATCCTGCCACATCAATATCATACAGTGTGGATTTTAGCATAAAGCCTTTAAACGGTACGTAATAGGAAACGCCTGCGTCTGTCAGCCAGCTCTCCGGCTCGATCCACGGGTTCGGTGTCTCAAACTGAAGATGATCTTTGAACTCCTGTTTGAAAAGTCCAAGGTGATAATTAAGTCCGATTCCTTCTCCCGGAAGTCCCAGAGTTGCGATGGAATCCAGGAAGCAGGCTGCCAGACGTCCAAGACCGCCGTTTCCAAGAGATGGCTCCGGCTCGATCTCCTCGATCATGGAAAGTTCTTTGCCGTTCTCTTTGAGATATCTTGCGACTTCGTCATAAACACTGAGATTGATCAGGTTGTTGGAGAGAAGTTTTCCGATAAGGAACTCTGCAGAAATATAATAAATCTTCTTTTTTCCTTCCTGATATCCGCGGCCTTTCAGCTGCTCCTTTGTCCAGGAGAGAAGTCCGTGATAGATTTCCTCGTTTGTACAGTCTTTGACATTTTTGTTATATTTGTCTTCGAATACTTTGCTTAACGTTTCCATTTTTGATCTCCTTTCATGGATCTTTATGGGATGAAATGTGTTTTTACAAGGTTGTTTGCTTTGTTTTTGATGGTATTAGGATATCACGCATCAAGATGCAAAAATATAACAATCCTGTCATGATATGCAAGATATTTGTCAGACTGACTGTCCCATGCTCTTTCTGTACTTATGTGGGGAAATCTCATTTGCCTGCTGGAATTTCTTGATAAAATAGCTTGTACTGTTGAATCCCACGTTCATGGCAATCTCTGTCACCGGTGCGTCCGAATGGGTCAGAAGATATTTTGCCTTCTCCATACGGAAATCATTGATGTACTCCACCAGAGTTTTTTTCCCGTATACTGGCGAAAAAAGCTTCATAAAATAATATTCACTGTAATTGGAAAGCCCGGAAAGTTCCGAAACTGTAAGATTTTTCCTGATAGTGAAGGCTGATATGATCCAGAACTTCCTTCACTGCCGCAAGGCTTTTTATTCTGCTCTGTACTTACCGGAATAATATAATGCCTGGTCAGCATTTCATAAAAGAAATCAAAGAACAGCATTTTCAGCTTCACATAAAAATATGGTTTCTTCTCTGTATGACAGGTATGGATCTCCAAAAAAATTTCCTTAAGCTTCTCATACCCGGAATCTCCTTCTTCTATATGATGGCAGAATTCTGCCCTGTTTTCCATCAGAGGGGTATACCACACATTCCTGGCAGATGTCTCCCGGCTGCCCGGCCAGAAATCCAAGTCCAAACACCACACTTTTAATAAATAGAGAGGATTGTTTAAATCTGTCCGCATACTGTGAAGAACCCCGCAGTTTACGATCCAGAATAATCCCCTTTTTTCAGTCGGAATACTCTCCCGGTTCAGTCTGGCAAAACCGCTGCCTTTCTCAATATACATGATCTCCATTTCACTGTGCCAGTGATCATACAGTGCATGAAAGATCTCACAGTTTCCCGTGTACGTTTCCACCGGCAGCTCAAAGGAACCGTGAGGACTTAATTCTTTTAAATTATCATCCACTTCGGATACGTGAAGCGGATTTTTTTCGGATATGTCTGTTCCTGGCATGATTTCCTCCGTGAGTCAAGCGGATATTCGCAATCCGCTTCGCTATTTGGTTAAATTCTGTTTGGCTGCTTTTAGTCTAACGGATATTTTCAGCCATGACAATTATTATATTTTCCTGTTTTATTTTTTATGACTGCCAAAAATCCACTTCCACAAACCGGAATCTTGACTTTTCCCATCCCAACTGCTATATATAATGTTTAGAATAAAACAATTTGATTTTAAAAGGAATGAAAACTGCCATGAATCCATTAAAAAAAGCTTACTGCCGTATTTTCCAGAACATCTTAAATTTGCACTTCCCGTACTTCCTTACCGCAATCCGAAGATCATCGAAGCGTCAGAGGTATCCCGGAAG
>ENA-OQCD01000272-OQCD01000272.1-human-gut-metagenome-genome-assembly--contig:-NODE-272-length-14300-cov-1.834192_pt1 | contig 14300 bp, 26 predicted proteins | sample MGYA00242755_ERZ504571 | MGnify/ENA primary metagenome ERZ504571 (study PRJEB26092, sample SAMD00036274) | human gut metagenome | host: Homo sapiens | study: EMG produced TPA metagenomics assembly of...
GGAAAGTTTTTAAAGAAAAAGGCAAAAGAGGGAAAAGATTATCCTTTGTATCTGTATTTCCACCAAGCTTAGTTCCTCATGCAGTCCGCAGAGATCGCAGCAAAGATGCTTGCAGAGAAGTATCCGGACATTCAGGTGAAGATCATTGACTCTCTGGCCTGTACGTTGATGCAGGGGCTTTATGTGCTGGAAGCCTGCAGACTTCGTGACCTGGGTTATACTCTGAAAGACAGCATTGAAAGAATGAACCAGCTGACAGATACCCAGAGGATCTTTTTTACGGTAGGAAATCTGGAATATCTGGAGCACGGCGGACGCATTGGAAAGGTTGCCAGCATTGCAGGTAAGCTTCTCAATGTGAAACCGCTGATTACCTTAAAGGACGGTGAGATTTATTCACCGGGGCTGAAAAGGGGCAGAAAAAAATCTATGGCAGGAACCATTGACCTGCTTCTTGATTACATGGAAGAGAACGGGTATACTCCAGAGAACTGTTCCCTGGTCATTGGTTACTGCTATGGATATGAAGAAGCGGAGAGCTTCCAGAAAATGCTGATGCAGAGCCTGGAAGAAAAATTCGGAACAACAGAGACAGTTCCCATTCACCGGATCGGAGCTACCATCGGTGTGCATACAGGCCCGTATGCCATTGGGATTGGAATCATCCGGCGGAGTGATATGGTATAAGTTTAAGAAAGAACAGGGCCGGCAGACGATTAATGTCTGTCGGTCCTGTTTTGGTATCTGCGGGTCCGGATGATAAACAAGCACTGCGATGAGAATAAGCAACGCTGTTGTGGACAGGCTGACAGGATAAACCATCATCAGGCTGGAAAAACTGCGGTGGTTCGGGAATACGGCATATACCCATGCAATCCTGGTTCCGCAGACACCGATGGTTGTAAGCAGTGCCGGGACAAAAGAAATCCCGAAACCCCGGAGATAGCCGGACATGATCTCATAGAGCAGACTGAAAATGTATGCGGAAAAGATAATGACCAGACGGGTATAACCGATGTCAATAACCTGGGGATCACTGTTAAACAGGGAGAGCAGGAATTTTCCGCTGGAGAGGATCAGGATGGCAGCTGCGGCAGTTGTTACCAGACCTTCGGCTACACATAACAGCAGAACTTTTTTGCATCGCCGGATCTGCTTTGCGCCATAATTCTGTCCCACGAATGTTGTGCAGGCCTGGCTGAATGAATTAAATACATAATATACCAGGATCTCAATATTGAAGGCTGCACTGGATGCTGCGATCACAAGAGTTCCAAGACTGTTGATAGCAGACTGGATCACCAGATTGGCGATTATTAAATACGGCACTCTGGATTCCGGCAGGAGTCCGATCCGCAGGATCTTCAGGAGACAGGCTCTGTCAATGGATAGTTTATGTAAGTCAAGATGTACCCATTTCTCTGTTTTGTCAGTTTGATAAAAAGAATGGAGGAGCTGACAATATTGGCGATCACTGTGGCTGTGGCAACTCCGTTCACATTCATTCCAAGGACGATTACAAAAAAGAGATTCAAAAGCACATTCAATACACCGCCGCAGAACAGGGCCAGAAGAGGTGTCCTGGTATCGCCGGTACTGCGGAAAATAGCAGCCTCAAAATTAAAGAGAAAGATCACAGGCAATCCCAGAAGATAAATACGGATATACAAAAGTGCATATGGAAAAACATCTGCCGGAACATTAAGCAGATTTAAGAAATTTCCGATCAGCCATTCTCCAAGCAAAGTAGTCAGGATACCTGCCAGAAAAGCGGCCAGAACGGAAGTGTGCACAGCTTTCTTGGACTTCATGCTCATCTTTTCTCCCGATAGCATTGGCAATGACAACATTGGTTCCCAGGGAGAGACCGATGAAAAGATTCAGGATCACGCCGATCACAGGGCTGTTGGCACCTACCGCAGCAATGGCAACAGTACGGTCTGTGCTGGCAAAAATTTCCTACGATCGCAATATCCGATGCGTTAAACAGCTGTTCCAGAATTCCGGTTGCTGCTACAGGGAGAGCGTACAGAGGAATCTTATTCCAGATAGAACCGTTCAGGATATCCAGCTTTGCGGTCTGTTTTTTTTGATTTCATAAAAGAACACCTCATTTGATTTTTAGTAAAAATGATAATGCAAACAGAAGCTTTTTTTTGCCTCATACCATATACAGTATATATCCTTGGAAAAATAATAGCAAATACCTATTAACTATGATATTATATAGCTAATAAGAATGATAGGAAGATGCTTATGGAAGTTCGTGAATTACGTTATTTTCTGGCAGTGGCAAGGGAAGAGAATATCACAAGGGCAGCAGAGAGCCTGCATATTGCACAGCCTTCTCTGTCAAAGCAACTGATGGAACTGGAGAAGAAACTTGGGAAAAAAACTTCTGATCCGTGGAAAACGGAAGATCACTCTGACAGAGGAGGGGGTTCTTTTTGCGCGAAGCGGGCAGAAGAAATCCTGGAACTGGTGGAGAAGACCCAGCAGGAAATCAGCTCAGATACGGAAGATGTCATCGGAGATATTTATATGGGTGGAGGTACGCCGCCATCGGTTCTGGGGCAGCTGCGAAGCTTCGGGAACGATATCCGGATGTGAAGTTTCATTTTTACAGTGGAGATGCCACAGACGTGTCGGAGCGATTGAACCATGGAACACTGGATTTTGCAGTTATGCTGCAGCCCATTGACAATATGAAATACGAATTTTTTTTTTCCCTGAAAGAAGATTTCACAATGGGGAATCCTTGCAAAGAAAGACGATCCATTTCCAGCGGAAAAGTGATAACAAAGAAGATATCAGGACAATGCCTCTCATCATGCATCAGAGAATTGGTCTTCAGAATGAGATTGCGCACTGGGCAGAAATGGATGTGGAGGACTTAAATATTGCGGCAACCTATAATGTGGTTCATGGAAGCCCCATTTCTTTTGTACAGCAGGGGTTAGGGTATTTTCTGACAACCAGAGAGATGCTGGCACCGGAACTGGATCCGGAAGTATGTTTTCTTCCGCTGGAACCCCAGCTTCCTACCAGACAGGCTCTGGTATGGAAAAAGCATGCGGTATTCAGTAAGGCAGCAGAGATATTTAAGAGTATAATTATAGAATAGATCAGGAGGAAAAAGTAATGAAAACAAGAAGATTAGGAAAAACAGAGCTTCAGGTCAGTGAGATCGGTTTTGGAGGAGAATGGCTGGAGCGCCATCCGGAGGAGGAAAGTATTGAGCTGATCCATTATGCATCTTCAAAAGGAATCAAATATCCTGGACTGCTGGATGCCGGACCCGAAATCCAGAAATATCATTGGGGAGGGAATTAAGGAGAACCGTGACAAATGGTTTATCCAGGGACATATCGGATCAACCTGGAAGGATGAGCAATATTACCGTACCAGAGAGATGGAGTATGTGCGTCCTGCATTCGAAGATCTTTTAAAAAAGACTCCAGACGGATTATATTGATCTTGGAATGATCCATTACGTAGATTCTGAGGAAGAATGGGATGATCTTCAGCAGTCTGAATATATGGATTACGTAATGGAACTGAAGAGAACAGGTGTGATCCGTCATATCGGTATGAGCTCCCATAATCCGAAAGTGGCGAAGAAAGCGGCAGAATCCGGCTATGTGGAGATGATCCTTTTCAGCATCAATCCTGCGTTTGACATGCTTCCTGCAAGTGAGAACATTGATACCATGTTTGCAGAAGAGTTTGACAGCAGTCTGAAGGGAATCGATGCAGACCGTGCCCGCCTGTACAAAGCATGCGAGGAAAATGATGTGGGAATCACAGTTATGAAGGGATTTGCAGGTGGAAGACTTTTTGATGAAAAAACGTTCTCCTTTCGGTGTAAGCCTGACACCGGTACAGTGCATCCATTACGCACTTACAAGGCCGGCAGTCTGTTCCATCATGTGCGGCTACGATACAAAAGAGCAGGTCAATGATGCCGTAGCATATGAAACAGCAACGGAGGAAGAAAAAGATTACGCGTCTGTGATCGCTAATGCACCATTCCATTCTTACAAAGGTGAGTGCACCTACTGCGGACACTGCAAGCCATGCGCGGCAGATCTGGACATTGCCATGATCAATAAATTCTACGATCTTGCAACGATGCAGCCGGAAGTCCCCGCAACCATAAGATCCCACTATGAACTTCTGGAGCACAAAGCCTCCGAATGCATCGGCTGCCAGGAATGCGAAACCCGCTGCCCGTTTGGAGTGCCGATCGCAGAGAGGATGGAGAAAACTGCGAAGTTGTTTGGGTGTTGATATCTGATACAGGAGGCCTTGGGAATGATGAAACAAAACATAGAAAAGTCAAGAGAACTGGAGTTTGCGATATTTTGTATTGAAAATATAGCAGCAAAACTGGGTGTAAGTGCAGAAAAGGTATATGATGCGCTGACAGAAAAAAAGTGATATTTTGAATGATTACATCATTCCGGAATATGAGATACTTCATACCCAGGGGAAAGAATATATTGTGGATGATATTATTGAGGTTATGAAAGAGAGAGGTGTTTTGTAATGATAGTATATCATGGCTCATGGCTTGAAGTGAAAAATCCAGATTTAAAACATTCCCGGTCAGATGTTGATTTTGGTAAAGGATTTTATGTGACACCTCTCAGAGACCAGGCTGTGAAATGGTGTGGAAAATTCAAACGGCGCGGTAAACAAGGGATTGTTACAACCTTTGAGTTTGAAGAAAACGCACAGGAAAATCTGAAAATTTTGAAATTTGATTCTTATTCTGAAGAATGGCTGGATTTTATTATGAATTGCAGAAGAGAAAAGAATGATTCAGATTATGATATTGTTATGGGCGGAGTGGCCAATGATAAAGTGTTCAATACGGTTGAACTGTATTTTGATCAGTTGATTGACAAAAATGAGGCAATTAGCAGACTGAAGTATGAAAAGCCGAATATGCAAATCTGTTTTCGCACAGAGGAGTCTTTGGAGCATCTTCATTATGAGAGGAGTTTTGAAGTATGAATGCTAATCCGATTTTGTTACAAAAAGAAATATGTACGGATAGTAGAATTATTTGCAGAAAAAATGGGGATTTCTGTTGAAACAGCATTGGGTATTTTTTATCATTCACAGCTGTATCAGTTGATAAGTGAGGGAATTTCAGATATGCATTGTATGAGTGATGGATATCTGGTGGAAGAGCTGGAAATAGAATATAACAAAAAACAGCCATGGAACATGGAATAAGTAACAAGGGGAAAAATTCATGCAGGTAGAACAATACGTAATGGCCTTATGGCATTGAGCAGGACAGGATCAGGGCAATCATTCCGGAGGGATTTGTTTCTCTGCGTCCGGTTCTCAGAATCAATGCAGAGATCCAGGACGACAGTAATGGTTATCTGGAATTTAACACACCGGTAGAAAAAGACAATGCGGGATGTTATTTCCTGAAAGAAACACCGGAATTAAAAAAAGCCGGAGACGATCGCCGAGAATAAAGAATTCTGTGACTGCACATTTCAGTGGAAGTTTACTGAAAAGGATGCCCATGGTGTCAGCATCGGAAAAACCCTTCCAGCCTATCCACAAGAGCCGGAAACGACCTATCCCAGAGATACATTTACAGCAGAAAATGCAGCAAAAATTCCATGCAGACAGGTGCTGGGAACATATAAAGTTATTTTTGAAAGATAGTAAAGTAAAGATAACGAAAAAACAGTCATAGCAGACAGAAAATAGACTAATACAGGGCAAGAGGAGGACTAGCTTATGTTTCGAAAAATGAGAAGATCCAAACAGGAATTAACCAAAGAAGAATGTATCGAAATCCTGAAAAAAGAACCAAGAGGCGTGCTTTCCGTGCAGGGAGAGGATGGATATCCCTATGGAATGCCTATGACCCACTGGTATAACGAGAAAGATGGAAAAATCTATTTCCACGGAGCAAAATCTGGTCATAAGATTGATGCCATCAAAAATTGTGACAAAGTTTCATTCTGTGTTATGGACGAGGGATATCGAAAGGAAGGAGAATGGGCACTAAACATTCGAAGTGTGATTGTGTTTGGACGCCTCCGTATAGTGGAAGAACCGGAAAAGGTCGTGGAAATCTGCACAAATTTATGCAAAAAATTCACGGATGATAAAGCATACGTGGAACATGAACTGAAACATTCCGGTCCTGCAGTTCTCTGCCTGGAGCTGGAACCGGAGCATATGACCGGAAAACTGGTAAATGAGCCTGAAAATCGCCTGCGGAGAAGAACATCATGGAAAATACAGAGAAGAAAATAAAAGTCCTGATAAAGCCACAGTGTGACGCGGAAATCCGAAACAGGTTTATAACAAAATTTGGAGAGAAATGTGAGTTTGTTTTTGAAGAAAATGAAATCAGGGACTCCATTACAACAGCAGAGGTTGTGATCGGAGAACCGGAAGAATCGGAACTTCGGAAAGCCGAAAATCTCCATTGGATCCAGCTGACCTGGGCTGGCGCAGACAAATATACAAAAATGAAAATATTCCCGGAAACTATTACATTGACTAATGCTTCCGGAGCTTTCGGAAAAATTATATCGGAATATGTGATCGGGAACATCATTGCCTTGTATCGAGGACTTCCTGTTTACTGGAAAAACAAGCAGGAATGTCTCTGGGTACAGAATAGATCATCAGACACCATATATGGAAAAAAATGTTCTTATCCTGGGAACCGGTGACATCGGAAAAAACATCGCTCACAGAATGCAAGCATTTGGAACCCATGTGACTGGAATAAAAAGAACAGCAGTCTCAGAACATTCGCAGCAGCTGAAAGACTTTGATGAGGTATACGATCTGACAGCACTGGATGATAAACTGCCACAGGCGGATATTGTGATCGGCTGCCTTCCGGGAACTTTGGAAACAAAAGGACTTCTGAATTACGACCGTCTGCATTCCATGAAAAAAGATGCAGTTCTAATCAATGTAGGAAGAGGAAGCCTTATTCCAACAGAAGACCTGATCCGGGCATTACAGGAGGGCCACTTAAAAGGCGCAGTCCTGGATGTATTTGAGACAGAACCACTTCCGTTCGATTCTCCGCTGTGGGAAATGGACCAGGTTATTCTCACCCCACACATCGCAGGCCCAAGTTTCGGAGGAAACGCAGAAGTTCAGGACATGATCTGGAACATTTGCATGGAAAATCTGGAACGATATCTGAACGGAAAAGAATTAAAGAATATTGTCCGGTTAAATGAGGGATATTAACAAAGGCGATGAATATCGGTGCAAGGCTCGTACCCGGAAGTATCTCAGGAAAATTTGCCGGGAAAATTAACGGATGATTTCGCTTCAGTTCGATATTGAGAGGGAGATTTTCCTACAAGTTTTTTAAAGATCCTGCAAAAAATAACTGACATTGTCATATCCGACTCTGACAGAAACGCTGGCTATTTTTGTCAGAGCTTTTCCCCTTAAATATTTTTGCAGGCGATGCTGATACGATATTGAATAAGATACTCGACCGGGGATATTCCGATATTTTCCCGGAAATAGCGTAAAGCGGTGTTGGGGCTGATATTCGCGGCAGCTGCAATATCTGTCAGTGATATTGGGGCGGCGTAGTGTGTCTGGATATACTCGAGCATTATTGGAATCATGCGTTCAGAGTGTGAAGGCAGAACACTTGATCTGGGAGTAAGCTGTTCCGGGGAAAGATGGTCTGTCATGATAAGCCAGATTTCACTTAAAAGGTTATGAATGAGAAGCTCCTGTCTTTCCGGTGAGGCCAGATTAAGAAACAATTGTCTGCAGAGATTCAGAATATGTTTTTGCCATGTTTGCTGCTTGAAAATAACGCAGGGAGCATGGCATTTTCTAATGGCAGAATATATTTTTTGTAAATAAGACTTTCACCTGGAGCAAGAAAAGTGGGGGAAAATACAATATTAGGCATGACGCCATAGTTTTCAGCTGTGAAATGATGCAGCATACCGCTGTTGATAAAAAATTCCTTCTCCGGAATGTAAAGTATAGGTTTTCTGCTCAACCTGGCAGGTAACAGTACCCTCTGAAACGCAGATGATCTCAAATTCCTTATGCCAGTGCCAGTTGATATCGTTTATTATAAAATTTCCGGGTATCATCTATATAAAATTCCAAAGGAAAATCAGGTCCGCCGTGTTTTGTGGTTTCCTGCAGATTGCTGTTTGTATGAATGTTCTGCATGAGATTACAGAATTCCTTTCTGTTATATATAGTGATATTGTACTATAAAAATGACAGAAAAGTGCAATTACAATTTTAAAATGTGGTGATATAATACAAAAGATTGAAAAGGAATTACAATAATATGGAGGAGGATTTCTGATGAAAGACAAATATCAGAAAACGGTATATGCCTGTTTTGTGGGTTACATCGTGCAGGCAATCGTAAATAACTTTGTGCCGCTGCTTTTTCTGACATTTGAAAAAAGCTACCATATTCCACTGAGCCAGATCACAATGCTGATCACATTCAATTTCGGGATCCAGCTGCTCATTGATCTTCTGTCTGCAAAATTTGTAGACCGGATCGGCTACCGGATTTCCATTGTTCTGGCTCATGTATTTTCAGCGGCAGGACTGATCTGCCTGGTGATCCTGCCGGATCTTTTTGCCTAATGCATTTGCGGGATTATTTATTTCCGTAGTGATCTATGCAGTAGGCGGCGGATTGATCGAAGTGCTGATCAGCCCTATTGTGGAGAGCTGCCCAAGTGATAATAAAGAAAAGGCAATGAGCTTCTGCATTCCTTTTACTGCTGGGGTCATGTGGCAGTGGTCCTGCTTTCCACGATCTTTTTCCGTATATTTGGAATTGAAAACTGGAAGATCATGGCACTGATCTGGGCGATTGTTCCTATTGTAAATGGTATTACATTTACAAAAGTTCCTATCGCAACTCTGATCGAAGAGGGCGAGACAGGAATGACAATAAGAGAATTATGCAGGAATAAGACATTCTGGATCCTGATGTTAATGATGCTGTGTGCCGGTGCAAGTGAACAGGGTGTCAGCCAGTGGGCTTCAACATTTGCGGAGCAGGGACTGGGCGTAAGTAAGACCATCGGAGACCTTGCAGGCCCCATGGCATTTGCAATCCTGATGGGAAGTTCCAGAGCCTTTTATGGAAAATTCGGAGACAGGATGGATCTGGATAAATTTATGATCGGCAGCAGCATTCTCTGCATTATTTCCTATCTGTGTATTTCGCTGGCACCATCTGCATTTGTGTCACTGGTTGGCTGTTCCATCTGCGGATTTTCCGTGGGAATCATGTGGCCGGGAAGTTTCAGCAAGGCGTCCATGGCACTGCGAAGAGGAGGTACATCCCTGTTTGCACTTCTGGCACTGGCCGGAGATGTAGGCTGTTCCGGCGGCCCCACACTGGTTGGATTTGTGTCAGGTGCTTTATCTGATGATCTGAAAAAGGGAATCCTGGCAGGAGTTATTTTCCCTGTACTTCTGCTTGTGGGAATATTGCTTCTGAAAAAAAGACAGAGCGCAGAATTAAAATATTATAATTGACTATTGACAATAGTAGATTTCGAACTAATATCTAAAAAGATAACGAAATCGTACTATTTTTTTTATTGCGGAGGGCAAAATGTTATTGATGAACCGGGATAAGATCAATCGGATTTATGAATCTGTACAGAAAGTGAATCAGGTATATGAGGTATGGGCCGGGAAACATAAGCTTACTTTATATGAAATGCTGATGTTTTATGAAATTTTCAGAAGGAAAAATATGGAGATCACCCAGAAAAGAACTGAGCATAAAACTGGAGGCACCGAAGACATCTGTCAACAGTATTATCAAGAAACAGCTGAATGCAGGATATATCGAAATGCGTGTCAACCCACAGAATAAGAGGGAAAAAATCATCTCGCTGACAGAAAACGGGGAGCGTTATGCAGAAAAGCTGATTCGGCCGCTGCTTCAGTATGAGGAAGAAGCGGTAGGAATGTTAGAGGACAGAGAAGTGGAAACAATTATTGCGGCACAGAATAAATTTGCAGATATCTTACTGAGTAAGATGGAAGACAGATAAAGAGAGGAGATATTTTTTGGACACACAGGTAAAATTGGAACATGAAGTCAGTTTTCGATGGCTGATCGTATTTGCACTGACAACCATCTTATCCAGCATTTTTTCCAGTCTGTATACGACTGTGGACGGGATTTTTGTGGCAAGATGGGTGGCTCCGATGGCGTTGCATCTCTGATGATCATCTGGTATGCCTAGGGATTATTCGGCGGACTGTTCCGTGGATATATCAATGGTGTTTCCTCTGTGATCAGCTATAATCTGGGACGAGGCGACAGGGGAACGGTTATCTTTATGATCGTGCCGGTACTGGTTCTGCCGGGGATTTTGGGTCATGGATGGAGTATGGATGTCCATTACAGCAGGTGAGGTTATGAGTATTCTTATGAGTGTTTTATTATTTCAGAAAAATACAGAAAACAGGTGGAGCGCAAAAGGCATAAAAAACAGGACAGAGCGACTTTGAAATTGAGGAGTCTGCTCTGTCTTTTTTTGTGGTATAATGAAATATCAATTTGATATGAGACAATGTAGGAGATAAACATGGAAAAATATTTCGCTCTTTTAACCAAATCAAGTAAGTCCCCTGCTTCAATTGCGAAAAGCAATAAAGCAGTGGGTGGGGACTTGCTGTATCAGGAAGAGTGCAAGCTCCTCCTGATAAACTGCGGAGCAGTTATTTGGTGTAGAGCTGCGTAGCGAAGCGGATTGCGAATATCCGCTTGACAAGAAGGCGGAGCAGACCTGGCCATGAAGATCCCGGCAAAGAGTATTCAGACTGCAGCGTGGACCGTGTACCGCTGTCAGTTCGGATATTATAAGGTAATCGGTTTCGGCAGCGGACCCTGCAAGAAATGTAAGAAGTGCAATCCGCAGTACTGTAATTTTCCGGATAAAACAGTTCCGGCTATGGAAGCGTGCGGCATAGATGTTTTTGCTACAGTCCGAAATAATGGACTGGAGATCCATATATTACGGGAAAAAGGTGAGATTCAGAATCATTTTGGATTGCTGATGGTAGAATGAGAGGATAAACAGATGGAAAAAAAGATCGTTCAGGTTCAGGAGAGAACTCCACAGCTGCTCCGGCAGTTATTAAAGGTCTGGGAAAGCGGCTGCTTCAGTACGGTATTGAAACTTATAAACATTCAGGAACTCACTGTAAATGAACAGAATCCCCCAGGCAGTGGGTTTTTTATGAACATATGGGGATTTCAGACTTATAAAAAGAACGGATCATGATGAGGAAGGGAATCCGTATCCGCTTTTGTATATGAGATTATCCAGATAAGCAAAGCGATTATTTGCCTATGGGTAAGTACAGGATGCGGGATTTATCAGTGCTATATTTAGACTGTGCTAATAAAGCAGAAAGGGAAGGATAAGAATGAACTGTCAGGAATTGACTGATCAGATAGAAGAATACAAGCCTTATAATGAGCAGGAAGAAAAAGACAAACGTCTGATCCTGGGCTGGATCAGAAACAATGAGAATGCTTTTTCCAGAGAAAATACAGTAGCCCATATGACGGCTTCCGCCTGGGTTGTGAACAGGGAGCGAACCAGAGTTCTTATGGTATATCACAATATTTACAACTCCTGGTCCTGGCTTGGAGGACATGCGGATGGGGAGACGGATCTTCTGTCTGTTGCAATCCGGGAGGTAAAGGAAGAAGCGGGGATTTCCAACGTTCATCCGGTGTCTGAGGAGATTTTTTCCATGGAATCCCTGACTGTAGACGGCCATGTGAAAAAAGGAAAATATGTATCCAGCCATCTGCACTTTAATATCACATATCTCCTTGAGGCAGACCCGGAAGAAGCGGTTTCCATAAAAGCAGACGAAAACAGCGGTGTAGCCTGGTTTTCACCGGAAGAAGCATTGGAGAGATCTACAGAACCGTGGTTTGTGGAGCATGTTTACAGCAAACTTCTGGAAAAAATGAATGATGTGAAGGAGAACGGTAAATGAAAATTGCACTTGTACAGATGAGTATGGGAAAGGAAATATGCGAGAACCTTGATAAAAGCCTGAAATACTGTGATATGGCAGAAAACTGTGATCTGGTCTTTTTTCCGGAAATACAGCTGACACCGTTTTTTCCCCAGTATCATGATATGTGCGTGGATCATTACTGTATAGATATGGATCATGATGCGCTGGCAGGATTGTGCCAGAAAGCAAAAAAGCATCATTATTATTTATCACCAAATGTCTATCTGGAATCAGAAGGATCCAGATACGATACTTCCTTATGGATCTCACCGGAGGGAAAAATCCAGGACACTGCAAAAATGGTCCACATTGCACAGAACGAAAATTTTTTATGAACAGGATTACTATACACCGGCAGAGGATGGCTTTAAAGTTTTTGACACACCGTTTGGAAAGGTTGGTATAGTAATATGTTTCGACAGACATATGCCGGAAAGCATCCGCTCCTGTGCATTAAAAGGCGCAGACCTGATCATAGTCCCGACTGCAAATACAAAAGTAGAGCCAATGGAAATGTTTGAATGGGAAATGCGGGTTCAGGCCATGCAGAACCAGGTTTTCATTGCCATGTGCAACCGTGTCGGAACAGAAGATAAAATGCAGTTTGCCGGGGAATCGATCGTGATCGATCCCAGAGGGAAAGTCCTTGCAAAAGCAGATGACAGAGAGCAGTTACTGGTGTGTGATATCGATCTGCAGGAGGTAAAAAAAAGTCAGAAGCAGTCTGGATTATTTATCACTTCGAAGACCTGAGCAGTATGATCAATAAAGGAGAAAACAAAAAAATGGCAAAACTATATTTCCGATACGGGGCGATGGGAAGCTCGAAATCTGCCAATATTCTGATGGTTCGTTATAATTATGAAGAACGTGGTCAGTATGCGATACTGTTAAACCAAGAACAGACGACCGGGATGGAGAGCATAAGATCCAGTCCCGGATAGGCTTGTCGGCTCCGGCTGAATATGTGGATGATTTTCTGAAAGAAATTTCAAAATTATGGAATGGAAAGGAAACAGAATATCTGTATCATGGCAAAAAAGTAAATGCCATTCTGGTGGATGAAGCACAGTTTCTTTCCCCGGAAGAAGTCGATACATTATCAGATATTGTGGATTTTTATGAGATTCCGGTTCTCTGCTATGGCCTTCGTACAGACTTTTTGAAACCACCTGTTTCCAGGTTCCAGACGTCTGATGGAAATAGCAGATGTTATCGAAGAAGTTCCCACTGTCTGCTGGTGCGGGAAGCGTGCACAGTGCAATACCCGATATTCCAACGGAAAGATTGTGCGGGAAGGTGCCCAGATCATGTTGGGATCAAATGAGAGCTATGTGGCGCTTTGCAGAAAACATTATAAAGAAGGGAAATTGTGGAAATGAGATAACATCCTGAACACAGGTCGCGAAGCGGATTGCGAATGTCCTCTTTACGCACGGAAGAATATGATACTTCAAAGCCAGATAAGTCAAAACGTCTTATCTGGCTTTTTTGCAATGAATCCGATTGTAATAAGGATTATCGTTAACACCCATGAGATCGGGAACGCATAATACAGAATATTTAACTGATGATAATGTCTGAAAACCGTACAGATCCATACAATGCGAAAACAGCAGGTTCCAATAATAGTAGCAACAGCCGGGTACAGGGAATGTCCGGTACCTCTTAATACGCCTGCCGGGATCTCGTACAGGTTGCACAGCGGTTCGAAAAAAAGAATGCACAGGATACGAAGGCAGGCATTTTGTATCACTGTTTGATCTGCAGAAAAAAATCCTGCAAAAAAAAAATTCCGGAATATGACAAGTGGTTCAATAAGGATCAGACTGCTCACAATAGAGAAGACCAGACATATCCGCAGAATTTTTTCTGCATCGGTAAAGCTGCCCGATCTGCTGAGCAACCAATACATTGACTCCTACAGATAATCCGGATGACAGAGCCACGATCAGGGCAATAATTTCTCCGTTGGTCCCTACGGCAGCAAGAGAAGACGATGTGTCGAATAATCCTACGATCGCAGTGTCGGCTGCATTTAAATATTGCTGCAGCATACTGGCTGAGGGCAATCGGATGGTAAAAAAAAGAATACTTCTGTTATAAAGAACCTGTGAGCATATCGATGTTTTTTTCTGAATAGCGCATATCTTTAAATCCTTTCCCAATAATCTTGAATCATTGTAACTCAATTATTATAATAGAAAAAACGAATATATTTGATA
>ENA-OQCD01000273-OQCD01000273.1-human-gut-metagenome-genome-assembly--contig:-NODE-273-length-14293-cov-4.298320_pt1 | contig 14293 bp, 21 predicted proteins | sample MGYA00242755_ERZ504571 | MGnify/ENA primary metagenome ERZ504571 (study PRJEB26092, sample SAMD00036274) | human gut metagenome | host: Homo sapiens | study: EMG produced TPA metagenomics assembly of...
CAGCGGTCGCAGAGTGCGAGGGGCTTTTGCCCCCCGAAGCACGATGCGGGTACCGCAACCCGACATTATCGAGCATTTTGGCAACGCAGATGCCGTGCCGCAGCTGCCGGAGCGGTGCTTAAGCCGCAAGGCGGGAATTGTGCGGTGTTGCCATAAAGGAACAGGAGCAAGACAATTATGAACTATCGTGCCTGGCAGCTGAAAACGCCGATACCGCAGGGGAAAGTGCGCTCCTGGCCGCCGGTTATGGCCCGCTGCTGGCCAGGGTGCTGGCCTGCCGCGGTATTGCCCAGCCGCAGGCTGCCGCCGCATTGCTGGAAGAGGAACCGCCGCTGAGCGACCCGTTCCTGCTGAAAGATATGGACAAAGCCGTTGCCCGCATCCAGCAGGCGATTGAAAACGGTGAAACCATTGTGATCTTTGGCGATTATGATGTGGACGGCGTTTCCGCTACGGCCATTCTGTATGAATGCCTGACCAACCTTGGCGCGCAGGTGCGCTGCAAACTGCCCACCCGCGAGGGCGGCGGCTACGGCCTGAACCGTGAAACCCTGCAAAAGCTGGCAGATAAAGGCTATAAGCTGATTGTGACAGTGGATAACGGCATTTCCGCCATTGAGGAAGCTGACCTGGCCGCAGAGTTGGGCATTGAGCTGGTGATTACCGACCACCACCTGCCCGCCCAGCAGCTGCCCAAAGCCGTTGCCGTTGTGGACCCCAAGCGGGAGGACGACACAAGCCCCTTCAAGGATCTGTGCGGTGCCGGTGTGGCGTTCAAGCTGTGCGCTGCGCTGGAAGGCTGTGAGGACCCCGCTGAACTGCTGGAACCCTTTGGCGAACTTGCCGCCCTTGGCACCATTGCGGACGTAATGCCGCTGGTGGGGGAGAACCGCACCATTGTAAAAGAGGGCCTTGCCACCTTGCAGGATACCCTGCGCCCCGGTTTGCAGGCCCTGTTGGAAAACGCAGGCTATGCAGGCCGCCCTGTCACGGCGGAAACCGTCAGCTATGGGCTGGCACCCCGCCTGAACGCCGCGGGCCGCATGGATACCGCCGCTGTTGCCCTGAAGCTGCTGCTGTGTGAAAACGAGGAGCAGGCCGCAGGCATTGCGGCGCGCCTTTCGGAGATCAACACCAGCCGTCAGCAGGCGGAACAGCAGATCGCTGCCGCTGCACTGGAAAAACTGAGCGCAGACCCTGCCCGTGTTCTGGACCGTGTAATCGTGGTATCAGGCGAAGGCTGGCACCCCGGTGTAATCGGCATTGTGGCAACCCGCCTGATGGAAAAATACGGCCGCCCCTCCATTGTTATTTCGACTGAAAACGGCGAGGGCCGCGGCAGTGGGCGCGCCCCCACCAGCTTTAACCTGCACGCCGCTTTGTGCGCTTGCGCACCGCTGCTGCTGCGCTTTGGCGGGCATTCCGCTGCGGCGGGCCTGACCATTGAAGAAGAAAAGATCGGCGCGTTCCGCAAAGCCATCAACGATTGGGCCGCTAAAGAATACCCGGTGCCCAAGCCGCTGCCGCTCAAGTTGGATGCCGTGGCCGATATTGCGGAATTGACGGTGCCTACCGTACAGGAACTCAGCCGCCTGGCTCCCTTTGGCAGCGGCAACCCGGTTCCGGTGTTCCTGCTGCAAAACGCCGCGGTGGATGGCATCTGGCCCCTGGGCAATGAGGGGCGGCATTGCCGCATTCGCCTGCGCCAGGGCGGGGCGGCCTGCTTTGTCTCACTGTTCGGCACCGCCCCGGACGACCTGCCCTACCGCATGGGTACAGCTGTGGATGCCGCGGTGGAAGTCAGCATCTTCCAGGGGCGCGGCGGGCCGATGGTGTCCTGCCATTGCTGCGCCATGCGCCCGGCCGGTTTGGGCAATGCCCCGGCGGAGCAGGCCGCACGGTTTGATGCTTTCCTGAGCGGAACGGCCCTGCCAGATGACGAGCGGTTGGCCTGCCTGCCCACCCGTGCCGATACCGCTGCCGTGTATCGCATGGTGCGCACCGGCAATGTGTTTGCGGATGATCTGCAGCCGCTGTTTGCAACCGCAAGGCCGGAAAACACCGGCAAGACCCTGGCCAGCCTGACGGCGCTGGAACAGCTTGGCTTGATCGAGCGCCGCGGCAGCCGCTACCAGCCGGTGGAAGTGACCGGCAAAAAAGACCTCTCCTCCGCGCCGGTCCTGCGCAGACTGGCGGAAGGGGAAGGATAAGGCAAAATGAAAAATACCCCCGCGGCAGGAGGGAACTGCCGCAGAAACGGGACTTTTTTATGATTGTGCGATACTTGAAATGGGGATGATAGAATGCCAGAAGAAGTCAAAAACAATGCTGCAGAACAGGCAGCCCAGGCGCAAAAGCAGCCGGTGCCCATGCCCACTACTTATGAAGCACTGCGCCATGATCTGATCGCCAGCGGCCGTGCCTATGATTTTGACATGATTGACCGTGCTTATCAGCTGGCCAGCGCGGCGCATGCCACCCAGTTCCGCCGCAGCGGCGAACCGTATATCTGCCACCCAATCAGCGTGGCACAGCTGCTGGTGGAACTTGGCATGGATAGCGAAAGCGTTGCCGCAGCCTGATGCACGATGTGGCCGAGGATACCCCCGTGACCATTGACGAGATCCGCCAGAAGTTTGGCAGCGAGGTTGCCCTGCTGGTGGATGGTGTTACCAAGCTGACCCAGATCAAGTTCTCGAATGTCGAGGACCGCAAAGCGGAAAACCTGCGCAAAATGCTGCTTGCCATGAGCCAGGATGTCCGCGTGATGATCATAAAGCTGTGTGACCGCCTGCACAATATGCGTACCGGCGATGCCTGGCCGGAGCAGAAACGCCGCGATAAAGCCCTGGAAACCATGGAGGTTTATGCCCCCATTGCCCACCGCCTTGGCATTTCCAACATCAAGGAGGAGCTGGAGGACCGCAGCCTGCAATACCTGGATCCTGTGGGCTATAACATGATCCGCTCCCTGCTGAACAAGCATGGGGATGAATTCCTCAACGATATCTGCGCCACCATCCAGGAACACCTGGAACAGAACGGCATCCACGGAGCAACCATCCGCCACCGTGTCAAGAGCATCTACGGCATTTACCGCAAGATGTATATGCAGAACAAGGACTTTGAGGAGATTTATGATATTTATGCTGTCCGCATCATTATTGATACGGTGGCGGAATGTTATACCGCGCTGGGCCTGATCCATGATATGTACCACCCGCTGCCAACCGCTTCAAGGATTATATCTCCACCCCCAAACCCAACGGCTACCAGAGCCTGCACACCACCGTGATTGGCCGCGAAGCCATCCCCTTTGAGGTGCAGATCCGTACCCGCGAGATGGACCGCAACGCGGAATACGGCATTGCTGCCCACTGGAAGTATAAGGCCGGCATTACCGCCGCCAGCAGTGATAGGCTGGACGAACGCCTGGCTTGGGTGCGCCAGCTGTTGGAAAGCCAGCGTTCCAGCATTGATGCCACCGACCTGCTCAGCGATATCAAGTCTGACCTGCTGCCGGAAGAAGTGTTTGCCTTTACCCCACGCGGCGATGTGATCAACCTGCCGGCCGGCGCAACCGTCATCGACTTTGCTTACGCCATCCATTCCGCTGTGGGAAACCGGATGATCGCGCCAAGGTAAACAACCGCATTGTGCCCATTGACCATCAGGTCGTTACCGGCGAAATCATTGAAATCATCACCGGCCCGGAAAACCGTGGCCCCTCCCGCGACTGGCTGAACATTGTAAAAACCAGCGAAGCAAAGAACAAGATCCGCAACTGGTTCAAGAAAGAGCGCCGGGACGAAAACATTGCCGAGGGCAAGGATGCCTTTGAAAAAGAGCTGCGCCGCAACCTGATGGTGATCCCGCCGGAGCAGTATGACGAGTTCATGTCCAACCTGGCGCGCCGCAACCACTGTAACTCGGTGGATGAAATGTATGCGGCCATCGGCTATGGCGGTTTGCAGCTGGCGCGCATCCTGCCCAAGCTGAAGGAAGAGTACACCCGCCTGAAAGCAACGGAACCCAAGCCGCTGCCCACGGTGGATATCAAGCGTGTTCATTCTTCGGACGGCGTTGTGGTGGAAGGCATTGACAACTGCCCCATCAAGTTTGCCAAGTGTTGTTCGCCGCTGCCGGGGGATGACATCATCGGTTTTGTCACCCGTGGGTTTGGCGTGTCCATCCACAAGCGGGACTGCGCCAATGTGCAGCAGAGTATGAAGGACCCGGAAAATGCCGCCCGCTGGGTGAAAGCCTATTGGGCGGATGATGCCAAAGAGGACTACAAGGCAACGCTGGAGCTGGACTGCATGGACCGCGCCAACCTGCTTTCGGACGTTGCGCTGGCGCTGGGCGATATGCGTGTGCCGATCTATTCACTTTCCGCCCGCGCGGCGGACCAGGGCCGCGCACGCATGTCCCTGACGGTGGGCATTATGAACACCGTGCACCTGACAATGTTGTGGCACGCCTGAAAAAAGTCAAAGACGTTCTGACAGTTATCCGCAACTAAAACTTTTATACGGGGGACTTTTTGATCCTTTTTTGCAAAAAAAAGAACCGAAAAAAACTCTGATATATCAGACATAAAAAATAAGAAATAAAAATAGAAGTGTGCAGAAACCCCGTGGGAACGCGTATTGCGCGCCCGCTGCCTGGGGTTAAATCAAAATTGACCTATTACTGCACAACCCATAAAACACATGAATCAAACACAAAACGACGGTGGCTGGCGGCGCTTTTGGGCGCGGCGACGGGCATGGTGGTATTTTTCCTGCTGTATGGCACATCCACCCTGCACCCAACCTATGATGCCTGGATCTTGAACGGCTATGATGAGTGGGACATTCAGCAGCATTATGCGGGCTGGGTGTTGTTCCGCAACTCTCATTGGGCGTTCCCGCTGGGCCTGGCGGATACCATTGCCGCCCCGGATGGCACCGTCATTTCGTTTACCGACAGCATCCCCTGGGTCAGCATCTTCTTCAAGGCGCTGCGCGGGGTGCTGCCCTCCACCTTCCAGTGGTTTGGGTGGTACACGCTGTTCTGCTTTGCCATGCAGGGGGCAGCCGGTGCGCTTCTGTGCGCCCGCGGGCAGGCAAAAAACTGGCGCGGGAGCGCTGGTGTTTTCCACACTGGGCGGTCTGCTGTTTGTTATGCTGCCTACCTTGTGGGAGCGCGCGTTCCGCCATACCGCGCTGGCCAGCCAGTGGCTGTTTTTGCTGGCGCTGTATGCCTTTCTGGAATACCGTCAAAACCTGCACAGCGGCACGGCCAAATTCCCCTGGGCCATGCCGGTGCTGGCCTTTTTTGGCGGTGGGCATCCACCCGTACTTTCTGCCGCTGGTCATGATGTGCGCCCTGCTGGCTGCCGTGGAACTGGGCCGCCAGAAAAAAGCCTGGGGCCGCGCGGCGCTGCAGTTTGCGGCAAGTTTGGCAGCGGCTGTGGTGGGCGGCGTTTTGTGCGGGGCCATCGGCTCCGGCACCGGGGCATCTCGCTCCGGCTATGGCGATTATTCCATGAACCTGAATGCACTCATCAACCCAACCTCCCGCGGGGGCTACACTTGGTCCCGGCTGTACCAGGTAATGCCGCAGCAGCCCGGCCAGTATGATGGCTTCAATTACCTGGGGCTTGGTGTGCTGGCGCTGATCACGGCGGCGCTGCTGTTCAGCCTGCGCCGGGCGGTGCGCTGCCCCCAGAACACCAAAACCTGGTGGCACCGCAACGGGCCGGTGTTTGCGGCCTGCGTGTTTTTAACGCTGTTTGCCGTCAGCAACAAAATTTACTGGGGCAACACCGGCATTGAGCTGCCGCTGCCTGCAAAGCTGTTGGAGCTGTGCGGCATCTTCCGCTCCAGCGGGCGGATGTTCTATCTGGTAGCGGCCTGCATGGTGGTGTATGCCGTGTATACCCTGCGGGACCGCCTGCCGGCCGGTATGCGGTGCTGGTGCTGGCGCTGTTTGTCGGCGTTCAGGCGTTTGATTTGAGCGCCGCCGCCCAGCAAAAGCGGCAGAAGTTTGCCGACCCCATCAACGCCACAGTGGTAAACAACGACCAGACCGCCAGCCTTGGCGCTGGCCACACCCAGCTGCTTGCCGCCGGGGAAGTGCGGGAGGACCGCCTGCGCCTGCTGGCCATTCTGGCGGGCAAGCAGGGGCTGGCAACCAATCTGGATATTGCTGTGTCCGGCAGCCACCCAGCAGCGGAAGCCAGCCGCGCCGATACCGCTGCCCGGCTTGCTGCCGGGCAGTATGACCCCACCGCCGTGTATGTGACAACCGACGGCGCAACATGGGAAAACTGGCAGGCGGTGTTTGCGGGCGATGATTCGCTGAATTTCTTTGTAGCGGATTCCTGCTATTTTATGGTGCCTGCGGTTTAACCGGGTGTGCCATACTGACTGAATAAGGAGAACTGTGTTATGCGTGCTGTGCTTCAGCGTGTTTCCTCGGCGTCCGTTGTGGTCAACGGCGGCGATCCCCGCACCATTGGGCCGGGGCTGATGATCTTGCTTGGGGTAAAGGATGGGGACGACCCCGCCATTATCCCCAAGCTGGCAGCCAAATGCGCCGGGCTGCGCATTTTTGCCGATGATGAGGGCAAGTTGAACCGCAGCGCGGTGGAACTTGGCTATTCGGTTCTTGTCGTCAGCAACTTTACCCTGTATGGCGATACCTCCCGCGGCAAACGGCCCAGCTTTATCCATGCCGCAAAAGGGGAGACCGCCAAAAGCGCTTATGATGCCTTTTTGCAGGAGCTGATGAACGCCCAGGGACTGAAAGACGTTCAGCATGGCGAGTTTGGGGCCGATATGCAGGTCAGCCTTGTCAACGATGGTCCGGTGACCATCATCATTGATACCGATGAGTGGAAGTAAAGGAGCACAACCATGAAATTGATCCATATCCATGGCGTTTGGCCGCTGTATACTAATACCTTTTTGCTGATCACCGCCGCCGGGCATGCCGTTGTGGTGGACCCCGCTGCCGAGGCCGAAACCTATCTGGCTCAGCTGAAAGAGAATAACGCAACCTTGACGGACATTTTCCTCACCCACGGCCATTATGACCATGTGGGCAGTGTGGCGGCTCTGAAAAAAGCCACCGGCGCCAAGGTGCATATGGACCTGGCCGATGCCAAAGGCGACCAGATGTACCCGCTGACTCCGGATCTGATCGATGCCCCGTGGCCTGCGGGCAACAGTGAGTATCAGGTGGATGAGCTGACGTTCCGCATCTGGCACACACCGGGCCACACCCCCGGCGGCGTGGTCATCGCCTGCGGCGACCGGCTGTTCAGCGGCGATACCATGTTTGCGGGCAGCTGCGGCCGCGTGGACCTGCCCGGCGGCAGCCCGGCGGAGATGCAACGTAGCCTTGCTCTGGTGGCGGACCTGCCCCTGCCGGATGAAACCACCGTCTACCCCGGCCATGAAAGCTTTACCACCCTTGGCCAGGAACGCCGGTCCAACCCATATCTGATGGGGGAAGTATTTTAAGATAGGTAGGAGTTAGGAGGGAGGAGTTAGGAGTTCAACGGCGGCCTAAAAGTTTGCGGTATACCTGCAATGCGCCGGGTACTGTTTTGGCAGTATTGGCATAAGCGGGATTACAACAGGCTCGGCTCCGCGCTAACTCCTCCCTCCAATTCGGGGGTTCTTATGCAAATTGTATTGCGCGGTGCGGCAGCTGGGTATGAGGCCGAGCATACCGCACGCATCTTTTACCCGGCGGCGGAGCTGAGCCAGACCCTGCCGGACGATACCGCAGACCTTGTGCTGGCTGTGGCTCACAGGTATCTGCTGCTGGTTCTGGTGCGGCAGAACGGCACAACCACCTGGGTGCAGCAGCGCCCGCCCCAGGGGGATGCCCGCACGCAGGAGTATGCTCTGTGCCGCATGCTGTACAACATGCTGTGCGGCGTTACCGGTATCCGCCCGCCCTGGGGCATGATGACCGGCGTGCGCCCGGTGCGCATCATCCATGACCTGCGCGCCGAGGGCAAAACCGAAGAAGAAATCGAACAGCGCTTTTTGCAGCATTTTGACTGCACGCCGCGCCGTTTTGCCATGGCCAAAAGTATTGCGGACCTGCAGCGCCCGGTGCTGGAGCGCGCCCAGCCGATGGATTGCAGTGTGTACGCGGGCATTCCGTTCTGCCCGTCCCGCTGCAGCTATTGCAGCTTTGTTTCCCGCACGGTGGGGGATAAATCCAGCCGTGCGCTGGTGGCCCCCTACGTGGACTGCCTGTGCAAGGAGCTTGCCGCTACCCGCGCCGCTGCGGACGCCGCACACCTCAGCATCAAAAACGCTGTATATCGGCGGCGGCACCCCCACCAGCGTCAACGCGCAGCAGCTGCGCCAGCTGATGGGCACCATGGCCGAGCAGTTTGACCTGCCCGCCCTGGAAGAGTTTACCGTGGAAGCGGGCCGCCCTGACTGTACCGACGAAGAAAAAACTGCGTATCATCAAAGAATACGGCGCAACCCGCATTTCCATCAACCCGCAGACATTCTCGGATGAAGTGCTGCGCAACATTGGCCGCCGCCACACGGCGCAGGATATCCTGGATTGTTACCGAACCGCCCGCCGCGTGGGGCATGATAACATCAACATGGACTTGATCGCGGGTCTGCCGGGAGATACGGTGGAAGGCTTCCGCCATAGCCTGCAGACGGCCATTGACTTGGACCCGGAAAATATCACCGTGCATACCCTCACGCTGAAACGGGCGTCCAACCTGGTGGTGGAGCACCGCGCTGCGGATTATGCCGATGTGGCCGCTATGGTGGAAAGCTGCGAGCTGCTGGAAAAAGCCGGTTACCGCCCCTACTACCTGTACCGCCAAAAAAGGCACCCTGCAAAACCTGGAAAACGTGGGCTGGTGCAAGCCGGGGTACGAGTGCCTGTATAATATCTATATCATGGAGGAAGTCCACACCATTCTTTCTGCCGGTGCGGGCGGTTCTACAAAGCTGGTGGCCCCCGGTGCACGTCACGGCAAGATCGAGCGTATCTTTAATTATAAGTACCCGACAGAATATATCGACCGTTTTGACACGATCCTTGCACGCAAGGAAGGAGTGAAACAGTTCTATGACCAATATCCCAACTGTGGTGAATCCGCGCGCCCCAAGCGCATGGTGGGGTGTGAGCTGCTCAACCTTGCCGCGCACAACCCGGCTGATTTGGTGCAGCTGAGCGAACAGCAGTACCAGAGCCGCATTGATGCCGCCGCGGCCTATGTTCTGGCATCCGGCCGCCGTATTGTCATGCTGACGGGGCCTTCCGCTGCGGGCAAAACCACCAGCGCAACAAGTTGGCCGCCGCCATGCGCAGCAAAGGCGTGCGCAGCCGGGTATTGAGCCTGGACGACTTTTTTGTGGGCGAGGGCCGCTACCCCAAACAGCCGGATGGCCGGGATGATTACGAATGCGTGGAAGCGCTGGATATCCCGCTGGTGCAGCACTGCCTGCAGCAGCTGGCCCAGACCGGCGTGTGCGATGCGCCGATCTTTGACTTTATGACCCAGCTGCCCGCCCCGCAGACCCAGCACATCGACTGCACCGACGGTGTGGTGGTTGTGGAGGGACTGCACGCCTTTAACCCCATCCTGACCGAGACTTTGCCGCAGGATGCTGTGCTGAATATTTACGCCAGCCTGCGGGAAGAATATGCCGGACCGGACGGTGCGCGGCTGATCGCCACCCGCGATGTTCGCCTTGCCCGCCGCATTACGCGGGACTGGCGGTTCCGCGGGCATGATGCCGATTTTACCATCGGCCTGTGGCCCCATGTCTGTAAGGCAGAGGACCAGTATATCAAGACGTTCAAGAATCGGGCGAACCTTGTGCTGGATACTTCGTTCAGCTGCGAGGTGGGGATTTGGGAATATTATATTGACCAGCTGACGGCCAGCGCCAATGCGGGCCGCATGGCGGATTTGCGCAGCCGGTTTGCGCATTTTGTGCCCATTAATGCCGCGCTGATCCCGCAGAAAAGCATGCTGCGGGAGTTCATTGGAGCCGAAAACCAATAAAACTTCCTGTTACGTCCAAATGTTTACGATTTGGACATAATTCTTTGCGCCACAAGATTGAAAACCAGGCAATGATACGGTATAATAAGCCTTACAGGGAAAAGCCGTGAAATCGAAAATAATAAATTTTTTACGGCTTTTCATTCCACCCGGCCGGGCTGCGCAGCTGTGGCGCAGTGCCCTGCCGGGGCCAGATGATAACGAGGTGTTACATTATGTTTGAACTGGATATCAATAAGATCAAAGAACAGAGCATGCAGTTTGTGGATACCGCTTACAAGGCAGCCATGGATATTGCAGATAAGGGCAAGAACCAGCTGGATCTGGCATCCCAGCAGAACCGCCTGGCCAAGGCACAGCGCCAGCTGGGCGCACTGGTTTACAGCCTGCATAAGGCAGACGAGGAAAACCAGCCCCTGGTGGATAAATATATCGAGAACATTGCCGAAATCGAAAAGGCGATTGAGGAAATCAAGGCCCGCATGACCCCCGATGAGGCCGCTGCCGCTGAAGCTGCCGAGGCTGAGCAGGAGGCTGAGGACCCCAACGATCCCACCACCTACCACGATGACCCCGCCGGCCTGACCCCCGAGGAGGAGCAGGCTCTGGCCGATGCGGCTGACCGCCCGCGCGGTGAGACCAAAGAGTGCCCCGTCTGCCATGCAGATGTGGATGCAGACGCACTGTTCTGCAACCATTGCGGCGCACAGCTGTAAACAGGTAACGCGGCTGTCAAACAGCAACTTATATTGTTTCCTTGACAAAACGGTAGAATGAGAGGTATGATGTTGCCTGTTGTTTTTTCAGGCGGACCCTGGTACATCCTGGGCAGGCAGCATTGCAGCATGCATGGAATATCCGCACAACCGCCCGTACACGGCAGATGATCTTGTCCGCATTATCACCCTTTTGCGGGATCCGGTCAACGGCTGTCCGTGGGATAAAGTTCAGACCCATACATCGATTCGGATGAACTTCCTGGAAGAAGCGTATGAGGCTGTGGACGCATTGGACCTGGATGACCCGGTGCTGATGTGTGAAGAGCTGGGCGATGTGCTGATGCAGGTTGCTTTCCATACCTGCATGGAACAGGAAACCGGCCGCTTTACCTGGGAACAGGTCTGCGATGGCGTATGCCAAAAGCTGATTGAGCGGCACCCAAATATTTTTGGCACCCAACCAGGTTACGAAGGTATAACGGACTGGGATGCGCTCAAAAATAAAGAAAGGGCCGCCGCACCCTGGCCGATGACCTGGAAAGTGTGCCCCGTGCCATGCCCGCGCTGATGCGCGCGGCCAAGCTGCAAAAGCGCGCCGCACGCCATGGCGCAGCCTGCAGGGGGCCGATGCTGCACCTTGGCAGACGCGGCGGAGAACCTGCAAACGGCGCAGCCCGCCAGCGCGCAGGCAGAACAGGCTGTGGGCGAACTGTTGTTTGCCGCCGCCAATCTGGCCCGGCAGGCAGGGGTAGACCCCGAACAGGCGCTGCAAAAAGCCAACGAGGCATTTTGCACAGCAGCCGGGCCGGTAGCCTGAAAAGGTAAAAAAACGCAATTTATTTAATTTGGAGGTATATAACAAATGACCAAAGTTGAACTGATCGCATCCGTTGCCGCTGAAGCTGGCATGAGCAAGAAAGACGCCGAAAAGGCTGTCAACGCAGCACTGGCTGCTATCACCGAAGAGCTGAAGAACGGCGGCAAAGTTTCACTGGTTGGCTTTGGCACCTTTGAAGTCCGCGAGCGCCCGGAACGCCAGGGCCGCAACCCGCAGACCAAAGAGCCCATGACCATTGCTGCTTCCAAGCTGCCCGCATTCAAGGCTGGCAAGGCACTGAAGGACGCTGTGCAGTAATCTGTTCAGGTGTCAGATACGCTCTGAATGAAAAAAGCCCGCCGCACCCAAACGCGGCGGGCTTTTATGATATAGGCAGCGCCGCATGATTCCCGCCTGGTGGCTGGAGTACCGCTGCCATAGAGATGAGGATGAACCATGAGACTGGATAAATACCTGAAAGTCAGCCGCCTGATCAAGCGCCGCACCTTGCCAATGATGTGGCCGATGCGGGCCGCGTGATCGTGAACGGCAAACCCGCCAAGGCAAGCTATGCCGTAAAGATCGGCGATGTGATCGAGATTACCTTCGGCAACCGCCCCGTCAAGGTGCGGGTGCTTTCTATTGATGAACCCAAGGGCAAGGATGTTGCCCGCGAGCTGTTTGAGATCCTGGAAGGCTGAGAAAAACCAGGGCGGGGGAGTTCTAACCGCGCGTGTGCGGCATATGGTATAGGGTAAGCAACAACTGCTGCCGGAGGAAACCGCCATGCCAGAACTGACCAGCCCGCACCCGATTGGGGAACATGCCCCCCAGCAATCCGACCTGCCTGCTCCGCCGCGCGCCCATGCCCTGACGCTGGAAAACCGCGCCCGGTTGACGGTGACCGGTGTGACCCGTATTGTGAGCTGTGATGAACTGGGCGCAACGCTGCAAACTCCGCTGGGGGATCTGACCATCGGTGGGCAAGGAATGCAGGTCAGCGAGCTTTCGGTTCGCACGGGGGAAGTGCATATCTCCGGCCAGATCGAATATTTGCAGTATACCGAGAACCAGCAGAGCAAAAAACAGAGCGGTGGGCTGCTGGCCCGCCTGCTGCGTTGATGGTGCCATCGCCGCCGTTGTGGGCAGTGCTGGGCGATGTGCTGCTTTGTCTTGGGGCGGGCCTGCTGCTTGGCGCTGTACGGGATGGGGCGACCCTTGCCTTTGGCAGCGGCCCGGTGCGCTGCTTTGTGTGGGATGTGCTGGCCTTTGCTGCCGCAGCCTTTGTCTGCTGCGGCTTCGCGGCGGGGGCTTCGGCTACCGGGGCGGCGCGCTGGTATATGGCCGCCGCCATGGGGCTGGGGGCACTGTGCTGGCGGTGGTGCGTTTCCCACGCGGTGCACAGGGCGCTGCGCGGCACGGTGTTTGTTCTGGTCTGGCCGCTGCGCTTTGTGGCGGACTATGCGGTACACCCGTTCAAACAGTGGCTGCTGGCCCGGATCAGAAAGATTCGGCACGCCCGGCGGCACAACGCACAAGATTCATGCAAGAAAAGCGGAAAAAAGCCGAAAAATGTGTTGCAAAACAAGCACACAATATTATATAATTAAACTGTATTTAAGTATGCCTGCATAAGACCTTCTTGTGCGGGCAGGCGGTACAATGGTTTGCACACAACGGCATTTTGATACCTGCCCGGAAGGAGGCGCTGCCGCATGAACCAACACAAAAGCATTGCGCGGCGTTTGCTTCCCTTGGCTGTGGCGGCACTGTTTTGTTCTTTGTTTTTTACTTTGATCCAGTGCCAGATCACCATCGGCTCCAAACAGCAGGAACTCGCCGCGGTGCGCGAACAGCTCAGCGCCCAGCAGGCCCAAAACGAAGAGCTGGGACGCGCATTGGCCGATGGCAAAGACGCGATTATTGAACGCAGCGCCCGCGCCGATGGCTATGCCAAGCCCAATGAGCGCATTTGGGTGGATCTGAGCGGCAAGTAACAGCATTACGCCGGATTACCATGCCAGGTACAATGGAAGATGCAAAAGGCTGGCTTCTGTTTTTGCGGACTCAACCAGCCTTTAACAGTGCAGGCCTTGCCTGCAAGGCATACAAGCGGAATCTGAAAGCAAAGGTTCCATCAATAACGATACCCGGCAGTTTTGCCGGGCAGCAAAGGGGTATTATAGTTTTGGCATTACAGGTTGGAGACATCTTGGAAGGCAAAGTTACCGGCATTAAGCGTTTGGCGCCTTCGTTGCCCTGCCGGAAAGCAAAACCGGCCTTGTTCACATTTCTGAGGTAAGCTATGAGTTTGTGCAGGACCTTGCTACCGTGCTGGAAGCTGGCCAGACCGTTAAGGTTAAGGTCATCTCCATCGCGCCGGATGGCAAGATTGCACTGTCCATCAAGCAGCAGGAATTATGGCATGCAGCGTAATAGGAAGCGGTGTTACTACATTTGCAGCCGAAAATGACAGTCACATTAATCTGGCACTTTTCACCTACATCGAAGGCATGGATCCTGCAACAGACTGGTGCGGATGGAACCTTACCCGCTGCGGTGTTGGTGAGACACTTGTAACTGTAAACGAAAACATGGAGATTGTTGGACAGTTAGCAGATGAGTGGGAGCAGACAGATGACACAACCTATCGTTCCATATTCGCCAGGGCGTAAAATTCAGCATGGTACAGAGTTAACACCTGAA
>ENA-OQCD01000274-OQCD01000274.1-human-gut-metagenome-genome-assembly--contig:-NODE-274-length-14268-cov-1.605049_pt1 | contig 14268 bp, 15 predicted proteins | sample MGYA00242755_ERZ504571 | MGnify/ENA primary metagenome ERZ504571 (study PRJEB26092, sample SAMD00036274) | human gut metagenome | host: Homo sapiens | study: EMG produced TPA metagenomics assembly of...
CTTAATCATAAGTCAGCCTCACAAAGATAACTATTATTATTAAAAAATCCCCATTATTTACTACTAATTTGTTACATATCCGACACATAATTTGGCAATCAGCTAATTTTGCTCTATCTTAGTCCGATAATTATGTTATATGGCATATTGCCCAAGATAAACCTTTAAACACATTTCACTTACATGAAAAAACTTTTTACTACGGTGTGTGTAGCCGCTACTCTCGGCTTACTTACATCATGCGGTACACAAACCGCACCGGAAAGAACTTACAACGAAGGGATAAACATCATCCCGATGCCGGCTTCTTTGCAGCAACAGGAAGGTCGTTTCCTATTATCTTCCAGTTCTTCTTTCTATGCTCCTACACCGGAAGCCAAAACTATTGCAGAGTTCTTCGCAGCCAAATTGAAAAATTCTACAGGATTTAATTTTGCAATAGCTGATGCAGAGAAGGATGGCGGAATTTCTCTTCTCATTGATCCTGCCATGGAGATAAACGAGGAAGGTTACCGATTGGATGTTACTCCACAAGGTGTCAAAATCCAGGCCAAGACTCCACAGGGTGTCTTTTATGGTATGCAAAGTTTTTTTGCAATTGCTGCCTGCCGAAGTGGAGAGTCCTTCAGTGGTCAAAAACATCGAATGGAGTGCACCTTGCGTAAGTATCGATGATGCTCCACGTTTTGCTTATCGTGGTATGATGCTTGACCCATGCCGTCACTTTATTCCGGTGGAAAATGTGAAAAAACAACTTGACGTATTGTCTTTGTTCAAAATCAATACTTTTCATTGGCATCTTACCGAGACCAGGGATGGAGAATCGAAATCAAAAAATATCCCAAGTTAACAGAAATAGGCTCTAAGCGTATTGATGGAGAGGGTACTGAATATGGCGGTTTTTACACACAGGAGGAAATAAAGGATATAGTAGCTTATGCTGCCGAACGTTTTATTACGGTGATTCCAGAATTGGAAACTCCGGGACATGAGCTGGCTGCCATCTCAGCCTATCCCGAACTTTCTTGTAAAGGTCAGCCCACCACTCCACGTATTATTTGGGGTGTGGAAGATATTGTAATGTGTCCGGGAAAAGAAGACATGTTTAAATTCCTGGAAGATGTTGTTGAAGAAATGGTTCCGTTGTTCCCCGGCACTTATTTCCATATTGGCGGTGATGAATGTCCTAAAAGCAGCTGGAAGAACTGTCCGGCTTGTCAGGCACGCATCAAGGCTGAAGGTTTGAAAACGGATAAAAATCACACGGCCGAAGAACGTTTTGCAAAGTTACGTTTATTCAGCGCATGGAGAAAATGCTTGCTAAACATGGCAAGAAAAATTTATCGGCTGGGGATGAGATTCTTGAAGGTGGTTTAAGTCCTGAGGCTACTGTAATGTCATGGCGCGGCGAAGCCGGAGGTATCGCTTCTGCTTTGCAGGATCACGATGCTATTATGACTCCGGGCGGAAACGGTATGTATCTCGATACCTTCCAGGGAGATTCAAAGATCGAACCGGTAAGTATCGGTGGCTACACCTTGTTGGAAAAAGTGTATAGCTACAATCCGGTGCCCGATACATTGGTCACTTTGGGTAAAGATAAACATATTAAAGGTGTACAGGCTAATCATTGGTCGGAATATATGTACAATACCGACATTATGGAATATCGTATGTATCCGCGTATGCTGGCTGTTTCTGAAATTGCATGGACTCCGTTGGATAAAAAGGATTACAAAGACTTTGAACGCCGTATCAACAATGCTTATGTGCGTTTGGATGGTCATGATGTCAATTACCATATTCCGCAACCTGAACAACCGAACGGATCTTGTAACTTTGTGGCTTTTGTTGATTCCACTTCTTTGACATTCAAAACTACACGTCCCGAAACGATGGTTTACACGCTGGACGGTACTGACCCGACACCTTTGTCTACTCAATACACAGAACCGATTAAAGTGACAGAAACCACTACCCTAAAGATTCGTACAGTTCTTCCTTCCGGAAAAATGAGTCCGGTTCGTAATATCACTGTAGAAAAACAGGCATTGGCTCCTGCCAAAGTGGTTGAAAAAACAACTCCGGGGCTGAAGATGAAGATGGCTGACGGCACATTCTTTAAAGCAAGTGAATTGAATAAAGCAACAGAATGGAAAGAAATGACAGTGAAATCTCTTCGTGATATACGCAGCCAGGTGGAATCTACCGAAAGTATGCGTGGCGTAAAACAATACGGTGCTATCGCTACCGGATATGTAGATATTCCTGAAGATGGTGTTTATTACTTCACCACAAACAATGATGAAGTATGGATTGACGGTAAGCTTCTTATCAGCAATGAGGGCGAAGTGAAACGTTTCTCACGCAATGACAAATCAGTCGCATTGGCTAAAGGTCTGCACGAATTGAAGGTAGTGTTCCTTGGACACATCATTGGTGGATGGCCTTCACTGTGGGATGATGCTTCTATCTCAATCCGCAAGGCAGATCAGGAAAAATTCACTCCTATCAAGCCTGAACAATTATTCTATTAATAATAAGTAATACCGGGCACGGAAGCTACGGGTTCTCTTTTTATGAAGTTCGTGTATTCCGTGCCTAAAATATATCTTCCTAATTCTTTGGTATCGGCTTAGACCACACCTCTTCTTTTGTCGATTTATCTATAACTGAAATAATTCCTCCCGGAAAGTCTTTCACATAACCTTTTTCTTCTGCCAGCATATCTTCTGCCATCCGAATAGCTTTCTCTTTGTCCTTCAAGTTGAATCCCTTATTGGCTGAGTCTTGTTCGTCTCTGAAGTAAATATCGTATGTTTCCATTATTTGTTCATAGTTTAAAAATTGGGGTGCAAAGATATAATTTCTAATGAATATAGAGCCGAATTAAATTATATTTTAGTTTCCCATAAACAAAAAAAAGAATATCTGCTGTTTTATTTGTTGTATTTGACAAGTATCGTATTATGATAAAAACAAAATATTATATCCTGATTATCACTTGCTTGTGGTTACAGGCAGGTCTTGCTGCTACGCCTTCTGCCTTTTATTCGGCATTAAAAAAGATATATCCTTTGGCTGCTGATGTCGAATGGTCGCAACAGGGAAACTATCATACGGCTGATTTTATACAAAATGGATTCGACACAAAGGTATGGATGAATATCAATGCTCAATGGGTAATGACGAATACCGATTTGCAAACTGCAGACCAACTGCCTCCCGGTGCTTATAATGCGTTTACATTCAGTTCCTTTTCACAATGGACGGTACAAAATGTCTTTTTTATCGAGTTCCCCAAACGACCGGCTGTCTATGTCGTACAGGTAAATATGGATAATTCTGATGCTATTTATCAGCTATTCCTTACCCCCGGCGGACGCATGCTGCAAACAAAGGATGCAAGCTATAATAATACTGCCATCTCCCCTTCCGTCTTTGATTTTATGTAGAAAAAGGTGAAATAAACATTGCACTGGTAGTGAAAAAAGACTTATTATTAAGCCTCTTCTTCTGAAAGAGGATGAAGAAAAGGACAAAACCGGGTGAATGTCGTTAAATTAATGTAAAAAGCTATTGTGTATTCCTGTCTCATAGGCTCATTTTACTACTTTTGCGCACACTTGGCCATAAATTGTGCAAAAGTTATCATGGAATTAGAACAGAGTTTTATCGCTCTTATAGAGCAAAGCATAAAGGCAAATTGGTATTTGAATGCCCTGACTGACTATAAAGGTGCTACGCTTCAATACCGGGATGTCGCCCGAAAGATAGAGAAAATCCACATTATGCTGGAGAATGCCGGCATCGTGCAAGGAGATAAAATAGCCATTTGCGGACGTAATAGTGCCCATTGGACTGTTACTTTTCTTGCTGTTATGACGTATGGTGGTGTGGTAGTACCCATTTTACATGAATTCAAGCCCGATCAAGTGCATAATATTGTCAACCATTCGGAAGCACGGCTGCTTTTTGCGGGCGATCAAGTGTGGGAAAACCTGAATGAAATGGTAATGCCCCATTTAGAAGGTATCATCGAATTAAAGGACTTCGGCCTGGTAGTCTCCCGTTCGGAGAAATTGACTTATGCCCGCGAACATCTTAACGAAATGTTCGGCCGCAAATATCCATGCCGTTTTCGCCCCGAGAATGTATCGTACCGAAAAGAGACTTCGCCTGAAGAGCTTTCAATAATCAATTATACATCGGGCACCACCGGATATTCCAAAGGAGTGATGCTCCCTTATCGCAGTATCCTTTCAAATGTATTGTACTGTAAAGAAAAGATTGGAATCAAAGCCGGTGATAGTGTCGTGTCCATGCTCCCATTGGGACACGTATTCGGCATGGTTTTTGATTTCCTTTACGGCTTCACCGTTGGTGCACATTTGTGGTTTCTTACCCGTATGCCGTCACCTAAAATCATTGCAGAATCTTTTGCCGAAATTCGCCCAAGGGTCATTTCATGTGTACCTTTGATTGTGGAGAAAATATTCAAGAAAAACATCTTACCCAAGGTGGACAATAAATTAGGCAAACTCTTGCTTCATGTCCCCATTATCAGTGACAAAATAAAAGAACTGATACGTCAGAAGGCAATGGAAGTGTTCGGGGGGAACTTTATAGAAATAATTATTGGAGGAGCTCCATTTAATGCAGAAGTCGAAGCATTTGTCCGTAGTATTAATTTTCCTTATACCATTGCATATGGCATGACTGAGTGCGGTCCTATTATTTGCCATAATCATTGGACAGAGTTAAAGCAAGCTTCTTGCGGTACGGTAGCAGCACGTATGGAGGCTAAAGTACTTTCTTCCAACCCATCAGAAGTGCCGGGTGAATTGGTTTGCCGGGGAGCTAATGTGATGTTAGGTTATTATAAAAATGAAGAAGCCACCGGGCAAGTGATTGATAAAGACGGTTGGCTGCACACGGGAGATATGGCAATTATTGATTCCGAAGGACACATTTATATCAAAGGTCGTTGTAAGAATCTGTTGCTCACCGCTTCCGGGCAAAATATTTATCCCGAGGAAATAGAGTCAAAGCTTAACAATATGCCATACGTATCGGAATCTTTGGTTATTTTGCAACAAGATAAATTAGTGGCATTGGTCTATCCTGATAATGATGATGCCTTTGCCCATGGACTCAAACACGCCGATATTGAAAGAGCTATGGAGGAGAATCGCATTGAATTAAACAAGCAACTACCTGCTTACTCACAAATTACACGTTGTAAACTATATCCCGAAGAGTTCGAAAAAACAGCAAAGAAAAGTATTAAAAGATTCTTATATCAGGATATAAAAGAATAGTTTTTCTTTCACTCTTATTGTTTCATCAGCATAAAACTGTTAGAAACTCCTTATCCGGTAGAACAAGAAGTATTATTAGGGAGGCTTTTATACGGAATTAAACTGCAGAAGAAATTGCATACTTCATTGCTTTATATTTTCTTTGCAGCAACTAAAAAAAAGCAATATGAAGAATTCCCCTGAATTATTAGTCTATAAAGCTTCTGCCGGTTCGGGAAAAACCTTTACCTTGGCAGTAGAATATATAAAATTATTAATACTGAATCCCCGGGCTTATCGTAATATCTTGGCAGTAACCTTCACGAATAAGGCTACTACCGAGATGAAAGAACGCATTTTGAGTCAACTGTATGGAATTTGGATAAACGATAAATCCTCCAAGGCTTATCTGGAGAAGATAACAGAAGAGCTTGGTATGCCCCAAGAGCAGATTCGCATGGCAGCCGGTAAAGCACTTCATCTGATGATACATGATTACAGTCGTTTTTAGAGTGGAAACTATCGATTCTTTCTTCCAATCGGTAATGCGTAATTTGGCACGAGAACTGGAATTAGGAGCCAACTTGACGATTGAATTGAACAATATGGAGGTATTGAGTGATGCGGTGGACTCAATGATTGAAAGGCTTAACCGTCAGTCTCCTGTTCTTTATTGGCTATTGGACTATATCGAGGAACGTATTGCTGACGATAAACGTTGGAATGTATCAGGAGAAATCAAGAACTTCGGACGGAATATCTTTGATGAAGGATATATAGAAAAAGGTGACGGACTGCGCCGAAAGTTGCAGGATAAAGACTGTATCAAAAACTATCGCCGCACACTGCAAGCTATCGAAACGGAAGCATTGGAACAGATGAAAGGTTTTGCCGACCAATTTTTCGGGATATTGGAAAGCAACGGTCTGGCTATAGATAATCTGGCCAATAAAAGTAAAGGGGTATCCAGCTATTTCAGCAAACTACAGATGGGAAAGTTGGATGACAGCCTCCGCAATGCAACAGTGGAAAACATCTTGCCTCTCCTGAAAACTGGTCTCCAAAAGCTCGCCTCGCCGTAACGCCATTACCGAACTGGCAGCTGCGGAACTTATCCCCTTGCTGCAAACAGCAGAAGAGTTCCGAAGTAAGAATAACATGCTGGTCAACTCCTGCCAGCTTTCTTTACGCTATATAAATAATGTACGATTGTTGGCAAATATTGATGAAGAGGTACGTCGCTTGAATTACGAGAACAATCGCTTCCTACTTTCGGATACCAATGTATTACTTCATAATCTGGTACATGACGGTGACTCTTCTTTTGTGTTTGAAAAGATAGGAACCACTATTCGTAACGTGATGATTGATGAATTTCAGGATACATCCCGGATGCAATGGGATAATTTCCGTTTATTTACTTGTTAGAAGGACTTTCGCAAGGAGAAAACAGCCTGATTGTAGGAGATGTGAAGCAATCTATTTATCGCTGGCGTAATGGAGACTGGGGAATCTTGAACGGGCTGAAAGACCATATTGAGTCATTTCCCATTAATGTAAAGACATTGACCACCAACCGTCGGAGTGCAGGAAATATTATTGAATTCAATAATAAGGTATTTACTGCTGCTTGCCATACTTTAAATGATATCTATAAGTCAGAACAAGGAGAAGAGTGTAAAGATTTGAAAGAAGCATATGTCGATGTATGCCAGGAAAAGGATAAAGACCCGGACGGAGGATATGTGAAAGTAACTTTCCTGACCGAAAAAGAAGAGATGGCTTATGTTGAGGATACTTTACAGCAATTGGCAAATGAGACTCAATTATTGGTAACGGCAGGTATACAATTGAAGGATATTGCCATTTTGGTACGAAAGAATAAAACCATTCCGTTGGTGGCCGATTATTTTGATAAGAATACACCTTATAAAATAGTATCGGATGAAGCTTTTCAATTGAATGCATCATTGGCCATCTGTATGATAATGGATGGGTTGCGCTATCTGTCCAACCCTGAGAATCGCATTGCAAAAGCACAACTTGCCGCAGCTTATCAAAATGAAATACTGAAGAACAACATAGATTTGAACACGCTGTTACTGAATGATATAGATGAGTATTTACCGGTCTCTTTTATCGAACAGCAGAAGAAACTGAGATTAATGCACTGTATGAACTGATGGAGAATTGTTCGGTCTGTTTGAGATGTCACGACATACAAACAACAAGACGCCTATCTTTGTGCATTCTTTGATGCTGTTGTGGAATATTTACAAAATAATTCTTCGGAGATGTCTGCCTTTATCGCTTTTTGGGAGGAGACACTCTCTCAGAAAACAATACCTTCAGGCGAAGTAGAGGGTATTCGGATTATCTCTATTCATAAGTCAAAGGGATTAGAATATCACACAGTGCTTCTTCCCTTCTGTGATTGGAATATGGAAAAGGAACGCAGTTTGACACATCTGATATGGTGTACACCCAAAGTGGCACCGTTTAACGATCTCGATATCGTTCCTGTCAATTACTCCACAGCCATGCAGCAGTCTATTTACAGGGGAAGAGTATTTGAATGAGCGATTGCAGTTGTGGGTGGACAACCTGAATTTGCTTTATGTTGCGTTTACCCGTGCCAAGAAGAATCTTATCATTTGGGGTAAAGACGGACTGAAAGGGACTGTTTCGGAACTGTTGCAACAGGCTATGGGACAGATAAGTATTCCACAACATGAACATGACAGCAGCCATTTGGAAAAATCAGAAGATAATACCGATACTGATAATATTGCGTATGAAATGGGAACGCTTTATTTATCAGAAGAAAAGAGAACGGATGGTATTATAAAAAATAAATTACTAATGAATCCTGAAAAAAATTCCTCTTCATTTAGAATCACTGGAGAGCAACATCGAGTTCAAACAGTCTAACCGTTCTGCCGAATTTATCCGTGGAGAAGAAGAAACCGGAGAGAGGTATATTCGTCAGGGGCAGTTATTGCATAATCTGTTTTCAGTGATTCGCACGCAAGATGATATCCCTTCTGCCATCGAACGACTTCGTTTTGAAGGAATAATTGAGTCGGCTGAGCAAGAGAGACAAATCAAGAAATTGACCGAATGGGCTCTGAATCATCCATTGGTGAAAGATGGTATTCCGGGAATTGGGAGCTTTATAATGAATGTGCTATTATATATAAGGAGAAGGGAGAATTGCAAACGCGTCGTCCCGACCGTGTGATGATGAAAGACGGTAAAGTAGTAGTAGTGGATTTTAAGTTTGGAAAGAAAACGCACCGATTACAATAAGCAGGTACGCGATTATATGAACTTGTTGTCCGACATGGGATATGAGAATATCCGTGGATATTTGTGGTATGTATTTGATAATGAATTTGTGGAGGTAAAATAATCATGGAAAGCTTTTTAAAAACTCGTAGCAACAGATTTGTATAATCGCACTCAAGGTGACTTGGCGCATACTGCTGTGGTATTTCCTAACAAACGCGCCGGTTTGTTTTTTAATGAGCATTTGGCGGAACAGTCGGACACACCAATTTGGTCACCGGCTTATGTGAGTATTAGTGAACTTTTCCGTAGCCTTTCTACATGGGAAGTGGGCGATCCGGTCAAGTTGGTATGCGAACTCTATAAAGTATTCCTTCACGAAACTCAAAGCAAAGAAACTTTGGATGATTTCTATTTTTGGGGGGAGATGCTTATCAGTGATTTTGATGATGCTGATAAAAATATGGTGGACACCGATAACTTGTTCACTAATCTGCAAGACCTGAAAAATATCATGGATGATTATACCTTCCTCAACAATGAGCAGGAAGAAGCTATCCAACAGTTTTTTCAGAATTTCTCTATTGAGCACCGCACAGTGCTGAAAGAGCGATTCATCTCCATGTGGGATGCTTTGGGGAATATTTACAAAAAATTTCACGAAGTACTTTCATCCCGGGGAATTGCATACGAAGGAATGCTTTATCGTCATGTAATTGAACATTTGGATGTAGAGGCATTGCCTTACGAAAGATATGTATTTATTAGGTTTTAATGTACTGAATAAGTAGAGCAGACTTTATTTAAAAAAGTTGCAAGAAGCAGGAAAAGCAATTTTTTTATTGGGATTATGATGAGTTTTACATGAGCTCTCACTCTTTTGTGAATGCTGACGAACCATATCCTCATGAAGCCGGAGAATTTATTCGCCGCAATTTGCGTGATTTTCCTTCTCCCCTGCCTGCTGAGTTATTTAATACTCTAGCACGTCCCAAAGAAATCCATTATATTGCCGCGCCTACCGAAAATGCACAAGCCCGTTATCTGCCTGCATGGATACGTGAAAACTTGACAAAGCAAGAAAAGGAAACTGCTATTGTCCTTTGTAACGAAGCATTACTTCAACCTGTGCTTCATTCCTTGCCTGATGAAGTAAAACATGTGAATATTACTATGGGATTCCCTCTATCTCAAACCCCTGTATATAGCTTTCTTACATCATTGCTGGAGTTGCATACTCACGGGTATAACCAACATAGCGGACGTTATACATACCTATCGGTTGTCACTCTGCTGAAACATCCTTATACTCGTCAATTGAGTTCCAATTCCGAATCATTGGAAAAAAGAACTGACCAAGCACAATCGTTTTTTATCCGTTACCCGGTGAATTGCAAAGAGATGAATTTCTTACTCTATTATTCACTCCGCCATCCGGCAGTAACCTAAGTTTGTGTCTCCGTATATCTGAAATATTGCAGCAAATAGCCGGTATTTATCGAAATGAAAACTGAAGAAGACCTTTATCGTGAGTCACTTTTTAAGGCATATACCACAGTCAGCAGATTCCGTACTTTAATAGAAGAAGGAGAACTGACAGTTCGGCCGGAAACATTACGGCGTTTGTTGGTTAAAGTGTTATCGGCTACCAATATACCTTTTCACGGAGAGCCTGCCATTGGGATGCAGATAATGGGAGTACTCGAAACACGTAACTTGGATTTTCGCCATTTGATCATGTTATCGGTTAATGAAGGTCAGTTACCCAAATCAGGAGGAGATTCTTCTTTCATACCTTATAATTTACGTAAAGCGTTTGGCATGACTACCATTGAGCACAAGATAGCCGTTTATGCTTATTATTTCTATCGACTGCTGCAACGTGCCGAAAAAGTTACTTTATTATACAATACCAGTTCTGATGGACTTAATCGTGGAGAATGGAGCCGCTTTATGTTACAATTCTTGATTGAATGGCCTCACCCCATTATACGTCAATATTTGGAAACAGGACAATCACCACAAAGTACACTTTCCATTACTATCCCCAAAACACCGGAAGTAATGAGAAAGATGCAAAACGTGTTTGATATTCGTATTAATAAAAAAGCCAAATTACTCTCCCTCCGGCACTAATTATTATTTGGATTGTCCGCTGAAATTCTATTATATTTATGTAGCCGAACTTTCAGCTCCTGAGCAAGTCAGTGCAGAAATAGACTCTGCCACATTCGGAAGTATTTTCCATTTGGCAGCCGAGAATATTTATAAAGATTTGACAGCACATAACAATGTAATTGACAAAGAGACATTGGAGGCACTTCTTCATAATGAGGTAAAACTGCAAGACTATGTGGATGTTGCTTTTAAAGAACTGTTCTTTAATGTATCCCAAGATGAAAAGCCTGAATATAATGGTGTGCAGTTAATAAATTCTGCTGTTATCTCAAGGTATCTGAAACAATTGTTGGAGAATGATTTGCGCTATACGCCCTTTACTTTCGTGGGTTCCGAACAGCCTGTGCAGGAGGATATCGAAATTAAGACTCCGAAAGGTATTATAAAATCGCGTATTGGAGGTATTATTGACCGTTTAGACAGCAAAGACGGTACATTGCGAATCGTAGACTATAAAACCGGTGGTGATGCGGACACTCCTCCCAACGTGGAATCCCTCTTCACGCCGGCTAAAAAACGCTCCAACTATGTGTTCCAAACATTTCTTTATGCTGCCATTATGTGTCGGAAACAGCCATTAAAGGTCGCTCCTTCCTTGCTTTATATTCATCGGGCAGCGACAGAAACTTACTCTCCGGTTATTCAAATGGGAGAATCTCGTAAACCCAAAGAACCTGTGGAAGACTTCAGCATATATGAAACAGAATTCAGAGAGCGGTTGCAAGTGTTGCTGGAGGATATATTTAACCCGGAAATACCTTTTACTCAAACGGAGATTGTAGAGAAATGTACTTATTGTGATTTTAAGACATTATGCAAACGATAATATTAGTGATGATTGTTAGTTTGGGGTCAAAACGTGGATAATGCTGTCATTTAGCTCGTAGGGACGAGGTTCGCTCGCCCGAAAACAGTTTGTTTTGTGTCTTCGGGCAACCCCTGCCCCTACAGCTGACGGTGGGATAGGTCATTTTTTTTTGACACATTTCCAAACTTGAGGTTAGTGTATCCGACCTGATTAGGGTTCTACATAAAGTTTCAGTGATTCGTCCCAGGAAATCATTCCTGGTTTACCCCACCAATAGAAATCATCCAGATTACAGAAATCATTGTTCTTTTTCATTTTCTTCCTTCAGTAATCGTTTTATAAGCATTCTTCAAGAAGCATAAGCCGGCATCTCTGCAAGATTCACCATTTCCCATGGGTCTTCATTCAAGTTGAAAAGCTGTTCTTTCTTCTCTCCCTTAATATTATAAATGATGTATTTCCAACCGTCTTTCACAAGACCGCGCTGAATGCTGTTGTAGGCAAGAAAGAGATGGTCACGATGCGTATTTTCTTCTTTTTTTCATCACCGGCAGCAATGATTTTCCCGTTACGGAAGAAGACGGACGGATGCCTATTAAATCACATAGGGTAGGATATACATCCGATAGATAACAATATACATTTCGTTGCGTCCCTTTCTCCATTCCGGGTGCGGAAATAATCAAAGGAATACGAACACTGTGATCATATAAATTCTGCTTGCCTAACAAACCGTGTTGACCTACCGCCAAACCATTGTCAGAAGCAAATACCAGAATCGTATTGTCAAGTTGTCCGCTTTCTTGCAGTGCCTGTAATACACGACCGGTCTGAGTATCTACTTCACTAATCATACCGTAATAATCTGCTATCTCCTTTTTTATGGCTTCTTCAGTACGCGGTACAGGTCTTAATATTTCATCCCTCACATTCATATCTCCCGTATCAAAAGGATGACGCGGCAGAAAGTTGATAGGCAATGTAATGGTATCCGCTTCATAATGTTTACCGTAGTCAGGATGTTTCAATCGAGGATCATGAGGAGAAGTAAAGGCCACGTAAGCAAAAAACGGTTGTTTGCCGTCTTCTTCTGTTTTTTTAGGAAAGCAATAGCTGCATCAGCAAACATTTCAGAGGAAAATTTATCTCCGGTAAACTTTTCTCGATATTTTCCACTAGAATCATAATGATTCAGGCGAGGCTCTACATGGCCGTTTGTTTCATAAGTGTGCATTCCTCCGAAGAATATATTTTCCCCGTTAGAAAAAGAGCGTTGAAGGATGCGAAATCCGAGTGCCATTTTCCGGTTTCGAAAGTAATATATCCATGCTGACGCAGCAGTTCGGGTAATGTAACGTGTTGCTCAGGAATCACTTGTCCGTCCTTTACTATCTGAAAAACTCCTCTACCGGTCATAATCATGGCACGACTAGGCATAGAAAGCGCGCCTCCCAACGAGCCATTGGTGTAAGTAGAATGAAATGAGATACCATTTTGATAAATACGATCAATGTTGGGTGTACTTACTTGTTCACAACCATTGTGATGAATGCAAGTCCGCTGCATATCATCCACTAAAAGAAATAAAATATTGGGTAACTCCTTTTTCGATGTTCCCATGCAGGTAACAGTATATAACAATGTTCCTATGGAAAATAATAACTTTCTCATAGATATTAGTTTTCTTAGTATTTATAATTATATCAGTCTAACAAAATCGGTAATTCTTTATTTTTCTTTATAATTATCATTAACGAATTAGAACGGTAGGATAATAGTCCTGAATAGCATCTAAAATGGCTTTAACATTAACATTATGTCCTTTAATCTCAAAAAAATTATGATAAATTTTATCCTCAGAATATCTTACTATAATAGATCTTATTTCTTCATTCTTTGACATTTTTTCTCTCTATTTCTGTGATATTAGCCAATGGGAATTTCCTTGTTTTTCCCAATCCGGGTTTATATATAAAATAGTTTGGCGTAATAGTGTAAGTAAAATGACCGGCCAAGAATGTAATGATAGCATAAATCAGCCATATAATTCCTAATTCATACTTTTTGTCATACCTACATATATTATTGCAAATATAAGGATGAAAGCTATCGGTATCCATACCCACAAAGGTTGCTTGGTTCTGAATTCGTATTTTTCCATTTTTATTTCGTATTTGAATTTAAGCAAAAATAGGGAGATTAGGTTAAATAACCAAACTTCCCCATAGAAATTATTTACACCTTGTAAAGGTTATGATAATTTATGGTATATTCATAGTACTACATAACAGCATTAAGTGATAATATTTCTTTATTTACTATTCAAACAGTAATCATTTAAAATATTTAAATATCAGCTGAAATATACGAATCATTTTGCTATTTCAAATAAAACTTCTAACTTCGTGTTCGATAACAGTTGATAACTTTAAATAAACGTTCTTGTATATCTTTTCAAATACCATGCTTGGATACAGGTTAAAATAAACAACAATTATATAGATATTAAAAAGACTACTTATGAAAAACTTTATGGATGAAAACTTTTTGCTTCAGACAAAAACAGCACAGAAATTATATCACGAACATGCAGCTAAAATAGCCCATTATTGATTATCACTGTCATCTTATTCCTCAAATGGTAGCCGATGATTATCAGCAATCACTGACCTGAAATCATGGCTGGGAGTGGAT
>ENA-OQCD01000275-OQCD01000275.1-human-gut-metagenome-genome-assembly--contig:-NODE-275-length-14264-cov-4.386645_pt1 | contig 14264 bp, 22 predicted proteins | sample MGYA00242755_ERZ504571 | MGnify/ENA primary metagenome ERZ504571 (study PRJEB26092, sample SAMD00036274) | human gut metagenome | host: Homo sapiens | study: EMG produced TPA metagenomics assembly of...
GCACCACACGATGGTTTTGTGTGATGCGCCTTTATTTATCTTTGTGTTCTATTATACTAAAGGCAATACCGCACAATTCCCGCCTTACGGCTTAGCACCGCTCCGACGGCTGCGGCACGGCATCTGCGTTGCCAAAATGCTCGATAAGACATCCAGTATTATCTGCGCTTTTGGCTTAGCATCTGCCGTACCTCGCTCGCCGTATCGGCACTTAGAATTATGCGGTATTGCCTAAAATTTCTTTGGTTCCTTCTTTTCAAAGAAGGAACACAAATCCTCCGTAAAGCCCCTCACAGCGTTTCCGGGTACTCGGCATCGATGGCGGCCAGCAGGCGGGGTGCGCTTTCGCGGGTATCGGTCATGCGCACGGCATTGCGCAGGGGCAGCACCGCGCGCGGGCTGACGGACAGCTCATCCACACCGATCGCCAGGAAGGTTTCGGTCAGGGTCAGGTCCGCGCCAAGCTCGCCGCAGATACCAACCAAATGCCGTTCTTGTGGGCATTCTCCGTCACCATCTTCAACAGGCGCAGCACTGCCGGGTTGTGCGGGTCATAAAAACGTCCCAGATCATTGTTCTGGCGGTCACAGGCCAGGGTGTACTGGGTCAGGTCATTGGTGCCGCAGCTGAAGAAATCCACTTCCTTGGCCAGACGGTCACTCATGATGGCCGCTGCCGGGGTTTCGATCATGATGCCGACCTGCACATCCTCCGCAAAAGGAATGCCCTCAGCTTTCAGGTCGCGCTTGACTTCCTCGCAGTACTTTTTGGCTTCGCGCACTTCCCACACGCTGGTCACCATGGGGAACATGATGCCCAGCTTGCCGAACGCGGAAGCACGGTAAAGGGCACGCAGCTGGGTCTTGAAGATTTCCGGGCGGGTCAGACAGATACGCAGAGCGCGCATGCCCATAGCCGGGTTATCCTCTTTGGGCAGGTTAAAGTAGCCGATCTGCTTGTCCGCGCCGATATCCAGCGTGCGAATGATAACTTCCTTGCCGTCCATATCGGCAAGAACCTTTTTGTAGGCTTCAAACTGCTGGTCCTCGGTGGGGTAATCCGGGCTGTTCAGGTACAGGAACTCGCTGCGGAACAGGCCGATGCCGCCGCCATCGTTGACCTGCACGGCATGTACATCGTCCGGGGAGCCAATGTTGCAGTAAATGCGGATGCTCTTTCCATCCTTGGTCACATTGGGCTGGCCTTTCAGGGTCTCCAGCAGGCGCTGCAGGCGCAGCTGCTGTTCCCGCTTTTTCAGCAGGTAATCACGGGTCATATCGTCCGGGTCGATCACCACATTGCCGGTAGCGCCGTCAATAATGCAGGAGCGGCCCTCATACTCCGGCTTCAGGGCATCGCCCACGCCCACAATGGCGGGAATGCCCATGGTGCGGGCCAGAATGGCCGTGTGGCTGGAACCGGAACCGCCCGCAGTGATGAAGCCCAAAATCTTGGATTTATCCAGCTGCACAGTTTCCGAAGGTGCCAGGTCGTCCGCAGCCAGCAGCACCGGCACATCCGAAGCAATACCGCCCTGCACTGCACCGGACAGGATCCCCAGGATGCGATCCGATACATCGCGCACATCTGCCGCACGGGCCTGCATGTAGGAATCGTCCATGGATTCAAACATGGCGGCGAACTGAACTGCAGTATCCGAAATCGCGGCTTCGGCGTTCATCTTTTCATTGTTGATATGGTCGGAGATAGCTTCCTCGTAATCGAGATCCTCGGCCATCATCTGGTGGGTCTCAAACAGCATGGCGGCTTCATCGCCGGCTTCGGCGCGGGCTTTTTCGGCCAGTTCGCCCAGCTGCTCAATGGCGGCGGTCTGCGCGCCCTTGAAACGGTGCCACTCGGCATCGGGATCGGTCACGGTATAGCGGGGGGATCTCGGTTTTGGTGCGGTGATAGAAATAAAGCGGGCCAACGCCAACGCCGGAAGATACGCCCTTGCCCTGAATACTGATCATAACAAGCGTCCTTTCTTTGGTGTTCAATGGGATCCTGACTGGTTATTTTATACAACCAAATGCAGCAGAAAACAAAATGCGGCTGCCTGCCCCAGCGCCGGGTAAGGGCCTTGCTGGGGCAGGTGCCGCAAACAAAAGGATTCAATTACAAATGCTCTTTGAAGAAAGCTTCCAGTGCCGGTGCTGCGGTATCCTCGTCCTCGCCTTCCACGGTAACGGTAACGGTATCGCCGCACTTAACGCCCATACCCATCAAAGCCATCAGTTTCAGCGCGTTGCTGGATTTATCGCCCTTGATGACGGTAACAGTGCTCTTATACTTTTTTGACCTCTTTGACCAGCAAACCGGCCGGACGGGCATGGATGCCAACTGCTTCCTGAATGGTATAATCAAACTGCTTCATAGATGCGTCTTCCTCTCTGTTCCACAGCTTTTCAACAAGCCTGTGGAGAATTTAACAATTTGATTATACCAGCAATGTTGAGCAAAGTCAATGCAAATACTGCATTTTACCCTGTCGTTTTTTGTAAACTTTCACAAAATCAACAAAAATGTTTTTAACAATATTGTGGATTCACTCGGTTTCAGTTTTCCTGCCTGGCCAGGAAGGCACGCAGGGTATCCTCGGCCGGGGGGTATGGTTTGCATAGCGCCGGCGCAGCTCCGCTGCAGCGGTGGACATAATGTAAGGGTGACCTACCAAATCCAGCATGGCAACATCATTATAGTTATCGCCAAAGGCCATCACATCCGCCGGGTCAATGCCCAGCACACGGCAGATGCTCTGTACGCCAATCCCCTTGTTGGCCACGGTGGTATCGATCCACTTGGGTCCCGCCACGGCGCAGTTGGCCTGCTGCCATTTGGGCACAAAGCGCTCCACAAACGGCTCCACGCCGTTCACCAAATAGACGGACACCTTGACAATATCCTCCGGGATCTGGGCGGGGTCTGTGATGACCGTATAATTGTTGCCAATGAACTTGATGCGGTCCACCACGCCGTGCCCGCGTTCCATCAGGTAGGACATGTTTTCGCCGGAAAGCATCACTTCGCCTAAGTCCTCGGTGTTGTTCCAGAAATCCCAGGCGATTTCTTCTGCCAGGCGCGGGGCATCGGCGTTTTGGCGATTACTTTGCCACCGCGGTAGACAACCGCGCCGTTCTCGCACAGGTAGATGCAATCGTCCGCCACAGGGGCGAACAGTTTGCGCAGGCTGGTATACTGCCGCCCGCTGGCCGGGCAGAACAGGATACCACGGTCATGCAAAGCGCGGATCTCATCAAAAATTTCGCCCTCAATGAGCTTTTTCCCATATTGCAGCAGGGTGCCGTCCAGATCGCTGCAAACCATTTTTATCATATTTGTTTCCCCCTGATTGCTTTTCCTGAAGCAACGTAATATATTATTTAATATGGTAAAAGTATAACAAACACAGGCTTGTTTTTCAATTTAACTAACAGTGCCCGGCGGTAGAATTATTCCGGGCAGGGAGGTAAAATTATGGCAGTTATCACAGTATACGGCAAAACGCCGGATGTTGGCAGTGCAGCCTTTGTGGCCCCCAACGCCACCCTGGCCGGGGATGTTGTGCTGGCCGCTGGCAGCAGCGTGTGGTACGGCGCGGTGGTGCGCGGAGATACCGGCGCCATCCGCATTGGCAAAACAGCAATATCCAGGACAACGCCGTGCTGCACACCGGGCCAAACCTGGGGGTAACGATCGGCAAAAATGTATCCATCGGCCACAGTGCAGTGGTGCATGGCTGTACGGTGGGGGACGGCGCTTTGATCGGTATGCACGCCACGGTGATGAACGGCGCCGTGGTGGGCAAAAATGCCGTGGTGGCCGCCGGGGCGCTGGTGCTGGAAAACACCGTGATCCCGGACGGCATGGTGGCCATGGGTGTGCCCGCCAAGGTGCGTGAAGCCGCCAGCCCCGCTCTGGTGGAAGCCAACCGAAAAAATGCCGAAGGGTATGTGGCGGAAGCCACCGCCCATGCGGAGGCGAATAAGTAAGTCCTGACGAGTATGTTCGCTCTTTGATTTTATTTTGCAACAAACAGCGCCCGGTCCCTTCTGTCGCCCTCAAGGGAAGCCAATTTTATTTTAAGGTTTTACAGTCAATATATCATGGTATACAAAACTAAGCATCGGAACACTTTGTAATGTGTTGCAAGCCAACAAATAATCTGTAGGGGACGATGCTCGGCATCGTCCCGCAGACGCGCCTTGCCGGATATCTTACCCCGTCACCCACCCACAAGGCAGCGGGCGTACAATGTGCGTCTCTACGAATAAAATCTTGGAACATTATTAGAATCTGTGGCGTACAGTCAAACATTTGCCTTTCTCCCCCGGCGGGATGATGGTCCCCCACCACGCATTTTCCATCAAATTTTTGCTTTTTTTTCTCCCCTTGCCGGCCAAAAATCCGGTATCAGGCGTTGCAATCCCTTAAAAATCATAGTAAAATAGAAAGGTATGTCTTGTAACCTTTCTTGTAATAGTTCAGGTGCCGCCTGAAAACCAGAGTGATAGAGGAGTGTTCCCCATGTGACGGAAGCAGACAACCGTAAAAAGTCACATTGCAATGGAATAAAGGAGTATTGACTTTCATGGCAACTTTGCGTGAAGAAATCGAGCGCCGCCGGACGTTTGCGATCATTTCGCACCCGGACGCCGGCAAAACCACATTGACCGAAAAGCTGCTGCTGTACGGGGGAGCCATCCAGACCGCCGGTTCCGTCAAGGGCAAGCAGAGCGCCAAACATGCCGTTTCTGACTGGATGGATATTGAAAAACAGCGCGGTATCTCTGTTACCTCCTCTGTTTTACAGTTCAACTATCAGGCAAGTGCATCAACATTCTGGATACCCCCGGCCACCAGGACTTCTCCGAGGATACCTACCGCACCTTGATGGCGGCGGATTCCGCCGTCATGGTCATCGACGCCGCCAAGGGCGTTGAGGCCCAGACCATCAAGCTGTTCAAGGTCTGCACCCTGCGCCATATCCCCATTTTCACCTTCATCAACAAGATGGACCGCGAAGCCCGCGACCCGTTTGAACTGATGGAAAACATTGAGACGATCCTGGGCATCAAAACCTACCCGATGAACTGGCCCATCGGCTGCGGCAAGGAGTTCAAGGGCGTGTTTGACCGCGACACCCGCAAGGTGCTGGCTTTTGAAAGCGATGGCCGCGCCAACGGCGTGAAGATGGTGGACGAGATCACCGCCGAGCTGGGCGCACCCGAAATGGACGAATTGATCGGCGCGGCCAACCACCAGAAGCTGGCTGACGACATTGAGCTGCTGGATGGCGCCGCCGAAGAGTTTGACCTGGACGCTGTGCAGCACGGCCAGCTGAGCCCCGTATTCTTTGGCTCCGCGCTGACCAACTTTGGCGTGGAACCTTTCCTGAAAGAGTTCCTGCGCCTGACCCCGCCGCCACTGCCCCGCAAGGATGCCCCCACCGGCGATGTGGTGGATCCCTGCAGCGAGCAGTTCAGCGGCTTTGTGTTCAAAATCCAGGCCAACATGAACAAGAATCACCGCGACCGCATTGCGTTTTTGCGCATCTGCTCCGGCAAGTTTGAGCGCGGCATGGAAGCATTCCACGTGCAGGAGGGCAAGAACATCAAGCTTGCTACCGGCACCAGCCTGATGGCTGATGACCGCGCCATCGTGGACGAAGCCTATGCCGGCGATATCATCGGTCTGTTTGATCCGGGCATCTTCTCCATTGGCGATACGCTGTGCACCGGCAAGCAGCATGTGCAGTTTGCGGGCATCCCCACCTTTGCACCGGAACATTTTGCCCGCGTGACCCAGGTGGACACGATGAAGCGCAAGCAGTTTGTGAAAGGCATGGAGCAGATCGCACAGGAAGGCGCGATCCAGATTTTCCGCGACCTTGGCTCCGGTATGGAGGAAGTTATCGTCGGCGTGGTCGGCGTGCTGCAGTTGGAAGTGCTGGAATACCGCCTGCGCAACGAATATAACGTTGACATCCGTATGCAGACCCTGCCGTATGAGCACCTGCGCTGGATCATGAACGACCCGGACGAGCTGGACCCCAAAACACTGGACCTGACCAGCGACACCCGCTGCATCGAGGACCTGAAGGGCAACCACCTGCTGCTGTTCGGCAGCCCGTGGAGCATCAACTGGGCCGAGCAGCACAACGAACAGCTGAAGCTTTCCGAGTTCGGCAACCTGACGTTCTGATTTTGTTTTGTAATTATGAAAAAAGGCATTGCGGGCCGCGCGTCTGCAATGCCTTTTTTGCATCTTGCGGTTGCACATGGGGCCAAAACGGGTATACTGAGAGAGTGTAATTTTGTCCTTTTGCAGAAAGGAGGCCGCCCGGATGAAGGCTGACCGCTATTTGTTTGATGGTTCCCACCCATGCGCGCTGCGCAAGCTGCCCTGCGACAACAAGGATGACCATGTAAAGAAAGAAGATATCCTGGCCAAAACTGCCGAAAATCTGGAAAAGATGGCCGCCCTGCAGGACGCCTTTTACGCCGATGGGCGCGAGGGCCTTGTGATCATTCTGCAGGCGCTGGATGCTGCCGGGAAGGACAGCACCGTAAAGCATGTGATGGGCGGCCTGAACCCCCAGGGTGTACAGGTAACCAGCTTCAAGCAGCCCACCAGCGAGGAACTGCACCACGACTTTTTGTGGCGGGTGAACAAAGTTCTGCCGCCCCGCGGCAGCATTGCCATTTTCAACCGCAGCTATTACGAGGACGTTCTGGTGGTGCAGGTCCACGACCTGCAAAAGACCTACCAGATGGCCCCGCGCGTGCTGGAAGACAGCAAGAAGGACTTTTTTGAAAAGCGCTACCGCCAGATCCGCAACTATGAAGAATACCTGTACGAGAACAGCTACCGCGTGGTCAAAATCTTTCTGCACGTTTCCAAGGACGAACAGAAAAAGCGCTTTTTAGAGCGCATTGACCGCCCGGAAAAGAACTGGAAGTTTTCCTGCTCCGACCTGAAAGAGCGGATGCGTTTTGACGAATATCTGGATACCTTTGATGAAGTCATCACTGCAACCGCTACCAAGCACAGCCCGTGGTATGCCATCCCGGCTGACCAGAAATGGTACACCCGCTACCTGGTCAGCGAGATTGTACTGGATGCTTTGCAGAAGAGCTGCCACGAATACCCGGTGCTTTCGGACGATGCAAAGGCCGAACTGCTGAACTGCAAGGCAGCGCTGGAACAGGAATAATGCCAAACGCTGCCGGGTGGATGTTCCCCCGGCAAGCCGCAAAAGGAGGGGCGCACTTTGCCGCCGATCCGCGTATTACAAATCATGCCCGCCATGGACGCCGGCGGCATGGAAACCTTTGTCATGAATGTCTACCGTGCCGTGGACCGCAGCCAGGTACAGTTTGACTTTTTGTACCACTATGATAAGCCCTGCTTTTATGATGCTGAAATTGAAGCCCTGGGCGGGCACATTACCAAGCTGACGGTGCGGCAGGACAATAATATCCCGAAATACCTGCATGACCTGCGCGCCTTTTTTACCGCGCACCCGGAATACAAGGTCATCCACGGGCATTACAGCGGCTTTGGCATGTTTTATAATGCCGTGGCCCGCCGCTGTGGGGTGCCGGTGCGGGCAGGCCACAGCCACAACACTGCCTATGAGCACAACCTGGTGGGCCAGCTGGACCGGCTGATGAGTTCCCGCTTTGACCACGACCTGACCCACCGCTTTGCCTGCAGCCAGCGCGCCGGGGAGATGCTGTACGGCAAACACCCGTTCACCGTGCTGCCCAACGGCATTATGACCGATGTGTTCGCCCTCCACGATCCCGCCGCCCGCGCCTTCCTGCGCGCTGAGCTTGGCGTGCAGGAAGGCGAAATTCTGTTTGGCCATGTTGGGGCCTGTTTTGTGAGCAGAAAACATGCCGGGCTGCTGCGCATTTTTGCCGGGGTCAGCCGCCGCATGCCCAACGCCCGGCTGGTGCTGATCGGCACCGGCGAGCTGGTTGATTCCACCCGTGCCCTTGCCCAGGAGCTTAACCTGAGCGACCGGGTAATTTTTGCCGGGGTGCGCAAGGATATGGCCGCGCTGTACCACGCCATGGATGTATTTTTGCTGCCCAGTTTGTTTGAGGGGCTGCCCGTTGTGCTGGTGGAAGCCCAGGCCGCCGGCCTGCCCTGCTTTGTGGCCGATACGGTGGACCCCGGCGCGGCGTTTGCCGGCAACATCCACTACCTGCCCTTGCAGAATGAAGCCGCCTGGGCTGATTCCATTGCCGCGGCGGACCTGACCCGTGACCCCAACGCCCAGGCCAAAGCCATTGCCGCCGGATTTGATGTACACACCAGCGCGGGCATCCTGCAAAAATTTTACCTGGAGCAGACGCAGAAATATACAAAGGAGGTGCAGCCATGAGTGAAACCGAGCCCCAGTTCAAAGGCCCTGCCATTGCCGTGGTGGTACCGGTACATAACGGCGCTGCGTTTTTGCAGCAGTGTCTGGCATCCCTGGCTGCGCAGACCTTTGGCGATTTCGCCTGTTTTGTGGTGGATGACGGTTCCACCGATGAAAGCGCCGAGCTTGCCGCCGCGTGGGAAAGCCGGGACGCCCGGTTTGTTGTGATCCACCAGCGCCAGAGCGGTGTTGCCGCCGCCCGCGCTGCCGGGGTGCGCGCGGGGCTGAACCTGGAACGCCCGGTGGTTTGCCTTTTGCGATGCGGACGACTGCTACCACAAGCAGTTTTTGGATGCGCTGTACCGTGCTGCCCAAACCACCCGCTGCCAGATTGCCTGCTGCCGGTATGACTGCTTTACCGAGGATATTCCTCCGGAAAGCCCGCCGCCCAGCCAGACCACGGTGTTTCAGCCGCCCGACCATCTGGATGCCCTGCTGCATGACCACCGGGTGGACTTTGGGCTGTGGAACAAGCTGTACGCCCACGAGCTGATCACCGCTGAGATCATGGACAACGGCCTTGCCTACAACGAAGACCTTGTGGCCAACTGGCAGATTTTCAGCGCGGCAGACGGCTGTGCCTATGTGGATTTTGCAGGCTACCATTACCGGCAGCACGCGGCTTCGGCCAGTCACCGTGCCCTGCCGCCGGAAAGCATTGACCAGCAGCGCCAGGCCGCCGTGTTCATCCGCGAGCATGCCAGCCCGGCCATCCAGCAGAGCGCCAACGCCTTTTATTACGAAAAGCTGGTCTACCTTGCCAGCATGATTTTGCGGCGGGACGATGCCGCCGCCTACCGCGTGCAGATCAACGAGCTGGGGGTAGGCATCCGCGCCGGGCTGCAGGACCTAACCTTGGCCGCAACCCGCGGCTGCCGCTTTCCATCCGCGCGGCGGCGTGGGCAACCATCAACTGCCCGGTGCTGTGGCGCAAAGTGTGCCGTACCATGTTAAAAGACCGGCGCTGACTCCTTTTGCACAGGATAAACACCATGCGTATTTTATTTATACTGGATAGTGTGGAAAACCCAACCTCTGCCAATGTGCTGATGGCACAGCGTTTGGCAGGGGTGCTTTGTGCTGCCGGGCACACCGTACACCTGCTGGAACTATGGGACGGCCTGCATCCCCAGCCGGAGCTGCCCGGCTGCACCGTGCACTGCCTTGCCTTTGCGGACGAGCGCCTGATGAACGCCGCGCTGGAAAACGGCCGCAGTGGCGGTTCGCCCATTCCGGTGCGGCTGGCGCGGCTTTGCTGCCACCCCACGGCGGTGCGGCGGCGTTCCGCCAGCTGGTGCTGCACGCCCCGCGCCGGGTGGTGGATACCCGCCGGGAGCTGGAAAAGCTGGATGCTGCGTTCCATTTTGAGGTGATCTGCGCTGTTTGTGCGCCCTACCGCGCCGCGTTTGCGCTGGAAACCGCGCAGGTGCAGGCCAAAAAGGCCATCTGGCAGCTGGACCCCTATGCTTCCAACCGGGATTATCAGGCCCCCGGCGGCTACCCGCGGGAGCTGGAGCTGCTGAACCATCTGGCCGCCGCCTTTATCACCCGGCAGGCCGTTGGGGATTACGCCCCCGGCGCCCCGCTGGCCGCGGCGGTGGAAAAAGTTCATGTGCTGGATTTCCCCAGTCTGGTGCCCCCGGCGGCAGTGCCGAACCATGCAGCAGACAGCAAAAGCGCTGCGTGTTCTGCGGTTCTTTGTATCCCGGCCTGCGGGAGCCGGGCTTTGCGCTGGAACTTTTCCGCGCCCTGGGCCCGGCCAGCGGCTGGACCCTGACGATGGCAGGCGGCGGCTGGCAATACTTTGCCGCGGACGCTGCCCAGACCAAGGCTGTATTGGGCGAACAGTTTGAACAGCCCGGCCCCGTGCCCGCCGAAACCGCCCGCACCATGCAGGCACAGGCCGATGTTCTTTTGAATCTTGGCAACGCGGTAGACAACCAGCTGCCCAGCAAACTGTTTGACTACTTTGCTGCGGGCAAGCCAGTTTTGCACCTCTGCGTGATCGAAAACGACCCTGCCCTGCCCTATCTGGCCCGCTATCCGCTGGCGCTGGTGCTGCGCCAAGGCCAGGCTGATGCTGCGGATATCCTGCACCGCTGGCTGGGTGAAGTGTGCGGTAAACAGCTGCCCTTTGGGGAAGTGTGTGACCTCTTCCCTGAGCTGGTGCCGCAGGCGGTTGCGGCTGAATTTGTGAGGTGGCTAATGTGAAGGTACTCTGGCTTGTCAGCATCACCATCCCTGCTGCCGCGGATGCCTGCGGTTTGCAGGCAAAAGAGATCGGCGGGGGTTGGCTTTCCGGCGCGCTGGGCGGCATGACCGCCGCACCGGACGCCCCGGCCATTACCGTTGCCAGCGTGGATGCCCGCGCGGAAACTTTAACCGTTTGCAGCAAAAACGGCGTAAGTTTTGCACTGGTTCCCACCGGAAGTGTGGAAAACTTTTCTGCCCTGCTCAAAAAGATTGCCCCGGATCTTGTCCATATCTGGGGCACCGAGTACGCTGCCGCCCGCACCATACAGCAGGCGGCCCAGGCGGCGGGGATACCGGTGCTGGTGGGCATCCAGGGCGTGATGGTTGACTGTGCCCTGCACTTGAATGACGGCGTGCCAGCACGGCTGCTGCACTCCTGCGCGGCGCAGCATTTGATTGACCGCCATGTGCCGGGCGGGCTGCTGGACGTGAACCAGGCCCGTTTTGACACCCTTGCCCAGAGCGAAGCCGCCGTGCTGGCCACGCCCGCCATGTGACCGGGCGCACCAACTTTGACCGTTCCGCCGTTCAAAAGCTGGCCCCGCAGGCCAGTTATTACCCCTGCAACGAAACGCTGCGCCCGGAGTTTTACACCCCACCGGTGTGGCACCCCCGCACCTTTGGCGAAGCGCCGGTGCTGCTGCTCAGCCAGGGCAACTACCCGCTCAAAAACCTGCATACCGTGCTCAAAGCGCTGCCCGCCGTGCTGGCGCAGTACCCCGCGCGGTGCTGCGGGTGGCGGGCTGGCCCCCGCTGGACAAAGGGCCGCTGCTGCGCCCGGTGATTGACTGGATGTTCCCCTACCAGACCTGGTGCAAACAGCTGATCCGCCGCCTGGGGCTGGCGGACCATGTGCAGTACACCGGCCCGCTGGATGCCGCCGCCATGCGGCAGGCTTACCTGGATGCCGATCTCTTCCTGTTGCCGTCTTACAGCGAGAACAGTCCCAACAGTCTGGGCGAAGCCATGCTGCTGGGCCTGCCCTGCGTGGCCAGCGCGGCAGGCGGCATCCCGGATATGCTGCAAAGCGGCGTGCAGGGGATGCTGTACGGTGCCGCCGGGGATGACGCCGCCCTGAGCGCGGCCATTTTACAGGTGCTTGCCCTGCCGGACCACGGCACGGCGCTGGGCACCGCCGCGCAGATCCGCGCCCGGGTGACCCATGACGCGGCCAAAAACACCGCACAGATGATTGAAATTTACCGCAAAGTCCTGCAAAGGGAGGGAACACTGTGAGCCTGCCCGCCATTGGGTGGTGATCCCCTGCTATAAGGCCGAGCACACGCTGCGCCAGACGGTTGAAAGCGTGCTGCAGGGTGCACCGGACAATTTGCAGCTGGTGCTGGTGGAGGACGGCAGCCCGGACGCACCGGCGCGTTGTGTGATGCCCTTGCCGCCCAGGACCCCCGCGTTACCGCACTGCACCAGCCAACGGCGGGGCATCCGCCGCGCGCAACGCGGGGTTGGATACACTGTGCCGCAGCGGTGCCGAGTGGGTGCTGTTTGTGGATGCGGACGATACCCTGCTGCCGGGGCTGTGGCAGGCGCTGCCCGCTGCATTTGATGCGCAGCCGGGCCTGATTTTGTACGGCATGGTGCGCGCCAGCGGCCCTGCCCCCAATCCGCTGGCCCCCGGCTGCTATGCCGCCCCGCCGCGCTGGGGGATGCGCTGGACCCGCTGCTGTTTGAAAGCGGCTACCTCGCCGCCCCCTACCCCAAGCTGTTCCGGCTGGATGTGATCCGCCGGAACAAGCTGCGGTTTGACCCACGCTTAAAAATCAATGAAGATGTTTTGTTTAATCTTCAATATTTGCGGTTTTTGCTTTTTTTACAAAAAAACTCTGCCATTTATTGCCTTGCAGGTGTATACTATAATCAGAATGATATGCTTGCGGGCAGTCTGTCCCGCTCCCTGCGGGGGGATTTGCTGGACGCCGAGGCTGTGACCCGCCCCGTGCTGGAAGCATTCTTGACGGATGCCAAGTTGCCTGCACCAGAAATTGACCGCCTGGTGCAAATAAGCCGGGTGCGTGCCGCGTTAAATCAATATGGGCTGCTGACCGGCTGCCCCGGCCGCATGCCGTTTGCCCAGCGGCGGCAGCTGTTTGCCCGCATTTTGCAGGATGCTGATGCCCGCGCAGCTCTGCGCGCCCGCCTGACTGCGGACCCCAACCGCCTGCTGGCGCTGCCATACCGGCTGGGGGTATTTTTGCACAGCGCCTGGCTATTGGCCGCTTATACCCAGCTGAAAAACCGCTTTTTATGAGAGGAACGTTTTGCATGCCGAACCCGACCATTTCCATTGTGACAACTGTATATGACGCCAAGGATTACATCCCCCGCACGGTGCGCAGCATTCTGGCCCAGAGCTTTACGGACTTTGAGCTGCTGCTGGTGGAGGATGGCAGCCCCAACGGCTGCGGCGAGCTGTGTGATGAGCTTGCCAAAACCGACCCGCGCATCCGGGTGTTCCACAAGGAAAACGGCGGCCCGGCCTCCGCTTTGAACGTTGGGCTGGACAATGCCCGCGGGGATTACATCGGCTTTGTGGATTCGGACGATCTGGTGGATCCGGATCTCTACGAAACACTTTTGAATGCCATCCGCGAAAATGATGTGCGCATTGCCTCCTGCAATGCCGACGCGGTGGACGAACAGGAAAAGCCCGTGCCGGGGGCCGGGGTCAACATCAACATTGCCGGGCGGCACATGGCCATGGAGCTGCTGCTGGATACCTTTAAAACCGGCGGCTTTTACGGGCTGCTGTGCTGGAACAAGCTGTTTGACATCCGCCTGTTCCGCGATAAAGGCGTGCATTTTGACGAAACCATGTTCTTTGGCGATGACGCCAGCGAGCTGCACCGCGTGTATGACGGCGCGTATGTTTACTGTGTGCCGCGCGTGCTGTACCACTACCGGCGGCGCGGCGGCCAGATGACCGAGGTGCTGTTTCCGCCGCGGCGGCTGGATGATTTGAAAATGTACTGGAACTGGCTGGGCTGGTTTGCCGCGCAGCCGGACAAAACCGAATATAAAGGTTATTATGAATGGGCCGTGGCATGGTACTGGAAAGTGTTTTACCTGTTCTGGTGCCAGGCCAGCGAGGCCGGAGCCATGGCAAAGCTGAAACCGGAATTTTTGAAGCACAAAAAGCATCTGGACAGCATTTTGCCGGACATCCTGCGCTGCCCGCATGTGCCCGGTGCCGAAAAAGCGCGCGCTGTGCTGTTCTGCGCCGCACCGGGGCTGACCTACACGCTGGCACACGCCCGCGGCAAGCTGCATGGCAGCAAAACGGACTGAGGAATGAGGGGGAAAAACAAGATGGAACATATTGCAGTTAGTGTGATCGTTCCCATTTACAACGCAGAGCCCTGGCTGGAAGAGTGCGTGCAGAGCATTCTGGACCAGGATTTCCCGGCCAGCTACGGCACGATCGAAGTGCTGCTGATCGATGACGGCGCAACGGATGGCAGCGGCGCTTTGTGTGACCGCCTTGCCAACGGGACAACCGCATTAAAGTGGTGCACCAGGAGAACCAGGGGCTTCCGGCGCGCGCAACACCGGCATTATATGG
>ENA-OQCD01000276-OQCD01000276.1-human-gut-metagenome-genome-assembly--contig:-NODE-276-length-14259-cov-2.267266_pt1 | contig 14259 bp, 25 predicted proteins | sample MGYA00242755_ERZ504571 | MGnify/ENA primary metagenome ERZ504571 (study PRJEB26092, sample SAMD00036274) | human gut metagenome | host: Homo sapiens | study: EMG produced TPA metagenomics assembly of...
GCAAAAGGTATGCCGGCAATTCTGATTCTGGTATGCGTTGGCGCTATGGTTGGTACCTGGATGGCAGCTGGTACCATTCCGATGATGATTTACTATGGTGTTCAGATTGTAAACCCGAAATTCATGCTGGTTACAGCATTTCTGATCGAGGCTGTTGTATCGGTTGTTACCGGTACTTCCTGGGGTTCTGTCGCAACCATGGGGGTTGCCTGATGGGAATTGCAAGTGCTCTGGGTGTGTCTCTTCCGGCTACCGCAGGTGCATGTATCGCAGGTTCCTACTTCGGTGATAAGATGTCTCCGCTGTCTGATACCACGAACCTGGCTCCGATCGCGGCAGGCAGCACACTGTATGAGCATATCGGACATATGTTCTACACCACTGTCCCAGCAACCATCGTTTCCCTGGTGGTATATGCCATTGTTGGTATGAACGCAGATGTAAGCGCAGATATTACTTCTGACACCGTTACTACTTTATTAAGCCAGCTTTCTTCCATGTACAGCTGGAACCTGCTGATCATCATTCCGGTAGTGATCGTGCTGGGCGGCTCCCTGCTTCAGAAGCCAACCATTCCGGTTATGCTTCTTTCTACTTTTGTAGCAGGCTTGGAGAGTGTCTTCATTCAGCACGTAGCGTTAGGAGATGTGTTAAAGGCAACCGTAAACGGTTTTGATGTATCCATGATCCACCGTGCAGGATTTGACACCGAGACCTGTTCCGAGGCCGTAACCAAGCTGTTAAACCGCGGCGGTATGAACGGCATTATGAGCACCACACTTCTGGTATTCTGCGCATTCTGCTTCGCAGGTATCATGAGCCGGGCTGGCTGTCTGGATGTGGTACTCCAGAAGATCTTAAGCGTGGCAAAGAGTACCGGTGCGCTGATCACCGCAACCGTTGCAGCCTGCATTACCATGGCACTGACCACCGGTAACTCTTACCTTGCCATTCTGATTCCGGGCGAGATGTTCCGTGACGCTTACAAAGAGCGCGGGCTTGCGGCAAAGAACCTGTCCAGAACCCTTGAGGATGCCGGTACCGTAGTTGTACCGCTGATCCCGTGGTCCGCAGCAGGTGCTTACATGGCTTCCACCCTTGGCGTAGAGACTTTGGATTACCTTCCATGGGCAATCCTGTGCTACACCGGCTGGATTTTTGCAATCATCTGGGGCTTTACCGGATTTGGTATTGCCAAGCTCGATGATGAGAAGAAAAAGGAGAACTAAATACGATGTCCAGAGTGCTTTTGATTAAAAACGCGAATCTGTATGATCCGGATCCAAAAGGAATCCGTGATATCCTGATCGTAGATGAAAAAGTATTTTCTGTGGCAGAACACATCGATCCACCGGAACTTTCTGCTCCGGTGGAAGTTGTTTCTGCAGATGGAAAATGGTAATTCCTGGTTATGTGGACCAGCATGTTCATGTGATTGGCGGGGGCGGCGCAAAGCTTCTGGTTACACGGCTTTCTTCCCTGCATGAGGAAGTGCGTGATGCTGTAAAGGCAGGGGTTCCGGTGGAAAAAGCCATCCGCATCTGCGGGGAGAACCCGGCCAGAGCCAACGGATTATTCCCGAAAAAGGGCTGTATCCGTCCGGGCAGCGACGCGGATCTTGTGATCCTGGATGAGGAATTTCTGGTAGATACGGTATTTGTCCGTGGACAGAAAATGGTGGAGTATGGAAAAGCACTGGTAAAAGGCACCTTTGAGACAGACTGACAGAAGCTTGAAATAGAAAAGCGGAAAAGAAAGAGACAGGAGAATTGACATTATGATCAAGTTACTGAAAAACGCGAATGTGTACGCACCGGAGAAACTGGGAAAGAAAGATATCCTTATTGAGGGGGAAAAAATCCTTCTGATGCAGGATACTATTGAGGGATATGAGGGACTTCCGGGAGTGGAAACCTATGATCTGGAGGGAAAGACCGTTGTTCCGGCTTACATTGACATGCACGTGCATATCACAGGCGGCGGCGGAGAGCAGGGGCCGGCATCCCGTGTACCGGAATCCCAGCTCAGTGAATTCTTCAAAAATGGTATTACCACGGTAGTCGGACTTCTGGGAACCGATGGCGTAACCCGCAGTGTGGAAAATCTGGTCGCAAAAGCTCGCGCCCTGACCGAAGAGGGCATGACCGTGTACACTCTGACCAGTTCCTATGGTTACCCGCCGACCACCCTGACCGGAAGTGTAGAGCGCGATATCATCCTGGTTCCACCGATGATCGGTGTGAAGGTAGCGGTATCGGACCACAGAAGCTCCAACCCAGGCGGAGAAGAGCTGATCGCGCTGGCTACTGCAGCGCGCAGAGCCGGCTTACTCAGCAATACCCCTGGCCTGGTAACCATGCACATGGGGTGACGGAGAGGGAAGACTGGATCCGATTTTCTATGTGCTGGATCATTCCGACGTTCCAGCCAAGAACCTGCTGCCGACCCACATCTTACGCAATCCTGGACTGATTGATGCCGGCGCGGATCTGGTGCGCCGTGGCGGCTACATTGACTGCACCGCCGGCGCCGATGATGTGGAGGTCGAATCCGATGCTCTGAAGCTCTATGAGCTGTTGCACCGCGAAGATGTGAGCCTGGATCATGTAACCATGTCCAGTGACGCGTTCGGAAGCCAGCCGCGCTTCAACGAAGAGGGCGAGTGCATTGGCCTGACCTACGCGTCCCCGAAGTATCTGCACCGTACCATCCAGATCCTGGTAAGAGAGGGCATGCCGCTGGAGGATGCCTTACAGCTTCTGACCAGCACTCCGGCCGTACTCCTTGGCAAAGAAGGAATCAAGGGCTGTGTAGCGGAAGGCGCAGACGCAGACCTTCTGGTACTGGATGAGAATCTCAACATCAACAGCCTGTTTGCCCGCGGCAAGGTCGCTGTGTGGGAGCAGGAAGTGAAGATGAAGGGCAGATTCGAGCAGTAAGGAAAACATACAGGAGAAGGACTGTGATTGACTTATTGGTGGTGCTTCTGCTTATGGTGGTACCGGTACAGTTCCTGGTGTTATCATTGGTGCACTTCTGATGGGTGTTCTGAATCTTGGTATGAGTATCATGGGTATTGACCAGAATATCCAGAAGGTTGTTAAAGGTATGGTTCTTCTGGCAGCGGTTATCTTCGATGTTGTCAGCAAGAGAAAATCTTTTATCGTAAAATAATAATAGTCAGCGAATCAGGACAGCAGGTTTTCGGAGTGATCCGGAACCTGCTGTTTTTGGGTGTATATACTGTTGTTTTTATGTGAGGTTATTTTGTGGTTTTTCGTGGTTTTTATGGGGGGATGTGCTTTGTTTTTAGGAGAACGTTATATTATAATAAGGGCAAGTGACAGAAAAATACGAAATTATGTTGTCGGGAGGCTGTAATGGGAAATACAGTAACGATCTGTTTTGCAAATAATAAGGGCGGCAGCGGAAAGTCCACCAGCTGTTCCAATGTGGGAGCGGCACTGGCCGGCATGGGTAAGAAGGTACTGATGGTAGACGGTGATATGCAGCTGAATCTTTCCCTTTCTTTTTTGATGAAGAGGAAGTTCTGAAGATGGCAGCTGGGGAAAAGAATCTCTACTATGCCATCGGGCATCAGTCGGATCTCAGTGATTTTATCGTGCATACGAAGTATGAGAATCTGGATCTGGTGCCGTCTTCCACTTTGATGAGTTCTGTGGAGTATGAGCTTTTTACAAAGTGGCAGAGGGAGTTTATCCTTCGGAAGTGTCTGCAGAAGGTGAAGGATTCCGGTGTTTATGATTATATTCTCATCGATGCGCCGCCGACTCTTGGTGGTGGGTGATGAACATCTTATGTGCATCGGATTACGTTCTGGTTCCGGTGGAGGCAAGCCCATGGGGCATGTTTGGTCTTGCGAATATGTTTGATTTCCTCAATGAAGTCCGTGAGATCGCTCCGGCGCTTCAGGTTCTGGGAATCGTGGTGACCAAGGCGGATGCCAGAAAGAATTATTTCAAGCAGACCATGGAGACTCTGAAAGAGATGGAAGGAATCTACCTTTTCGAATCTTTTATCCGTGTGGACAGCTCCATCGAATGGTCTCAGGACAGCAGTGAACCGGTTGTGGAATTCAAAAAAAGCAGCCGCAGCGCAAAAGAATACATAGCATTGGCAGAGGAGGTAATGAATCGTGTCAGTAGGTAAAGCAAGCATCGCAAGAGCAGTAAATGCAGAAAAAGCATCCAAAACAGAAACAAAAGCAGAGGTAAAAGAGGCTGAGGTTAAAGTAGCAGAGAAGCCGGCAGAGGTAAAAGCAGAGACAGCTGAAAAAGCTGCAGAAAAGCCAGCTGCCAAGAAAACAGCAGCGAAAGCTCCTGCAAAGAAAACCACAGCAAAGAAAGCTGCCGCAACAAAAACAACCGCAAAGAAAACCACTACCAGAAAAACAACAACACGTAAAACCGCAGCAAAGAAAACAGCTGCAGCAGAAACAACAGGAACCGTAGCCCAGAACGTGATCAGCGGAGGAAACGCCGACGAACTCCAGGCCAAATTCCTCACCCCGAAGAAAGAACAGCCAGACAACAACCAGCCAGTAGGAATTAAGGACGAACTTCCGGTTTATCTGCTGTAATAGCTGATTGAATTAAAAAAACAAGTGACAAATAAAAAAACTGCTATATATCTACATCATTATTGATAAGATATACAGCAGTTTTTATTTTTATCCCATAATAATTTCAGTGGGACAGCGAAGCGCCTCCCTCGTACCTTTCTACATATTGTAATATGCAGCATACACCCCATTCTGAGCGAGCAGCTCAGCATGAGTACCCCTTTCAGCGATACCATCCTCCGTGATCACAATGATCTCATCCGCATCGCGAATAGTAGAGAGTCTGTGAGCGATCGTAATCGTGGTACGGTTTTTCGAAAGCTCCTCCAGGCTCTTCTGGATCCACCGCTCGCTTTCGTTATCCAGCGCACTGGTAGCTTCATCCAGGATCAGGATCGGAGGATTTTTAAGGAACACACGTGCAATGGAAATCCTCTGCTTCTGTCCGCCGGAAAGTCTGGTACCACGTTCTCCTACATAAGTGTCGTATCCATCGGGAAGCTCCATGATAAAATCATGGATACTTGCACATTTTGGCGGCTTTTGATGATCTCATCGTCAGTAGCACCTGGTTTTCCATAGGCAATATTATCTTTAATGGTTCCATCAAAAAGATAAACATCCTGCTGCACCATACCGATCTGGCTTCGAAGACTCTTGAGAGTCAGCCCGCGGATATTTTTCCATCTACAGTGATGGAACCGCCGGTCACATCATAAAATCTGGGCAGAAGAGAGCAGATCGTAGTCTTACCACTTCCGGAAGGCCCCACCAGGGCAATGGATCTTCCAGCCGGGATATCGATAGAAATATCGGAAAGTACAGGAGTCTCATCATCGCTGTAATGGAAAGAAACATGGTCATAACGGACATGTCCTTTAACATCCTTAAGCTCCACAGCATCATCGGCATCTTTGATCTCCGATTCCGTTTCCATCACATCCAGAAAACGGCGGAAACCGGAAAGTCCTTTCTGCATCATTTCCACAAGTTCCACCAGGATCTGGATCGGACTGATGAAGATTCCGATATACAGGGCATACATGGCAAGATCTCCGGTCTGCATTTCACCCTGAGCGATCAGATAACCACCGTAAACCAGAGTCACCAGATACATCATACCCTGGAAAAACAGGTTGGAACTCATGAAACCGCCCATGCAGTGGTAATTATCCCTTTTGGAAACAAGGAACGCTTCATTGCTTTTTTTAAATTTCTCCCGCTCAATGTCCTCATTTGCAAAAGACTGCACCACACGGATACCGGAAAGTGTATCCTGAAGACTTGCATTTACATCACCGATCTTACGCCGGTTTTCCATGAAGGTTTCCTGCATTTTTGCATTCTGGCGGAAAGAAAAAACAAACATCACGATCACCAGGATGATCAGCGGCAGTGCCAGCTTCTTGTTGATAAAGAACAGGAAGATAAAAGCGCCGACGATTTTTACCAGGGAGATAAAAAGATTCTCAGGTCCGTGGTGTGCAAACTCGGAAATATCAAAAAAGGTCACTGACCAGTTTGCTCATCATCTGACCGAATTATTCCGGCTGTAATAGGAAAAAGAAAGCTCCTGATAATGGTCAAAAAGCTCCCGGCGCATATCACGCTCCATATTTGCGCCCATCATATGTCCCTGACAGGTTACATAATATTTGCAGAGACTCTGCACAATGTACATAACAAAAAGAGAGACTGCGATCACAGGGAGGGCATGAAGAATCATATCCTTGTCCTGTGTAAAGAGTGTTTTTGTCATAGTACGAAGAATCTGGGGATAAGCAAGATCTACCAGACTGATAACGGCTGCACAGATCAGGTCAATAAAAAAGACCGCTTTGTACGGGCCGTAGTAGTGGATGAATTTCTTGATGGTATTCATCGGAAAAGTACCTCCGTTTTTATGAAATGTATAGTGTTGTCTGAGCAAAAAACATTTGCTGCCGGACATTCTATGTTCATCTTATTCATAAGTAAGAATAAAGTCAAGATAAGTGAATTTCAGGTCTGTTTCGTTTCTGAATACTTTCGGAGAATAGTAGCTATATGGCTGCTGTTCACAGGTAATATTCCGCGAGGGATTGCTGGCAACGGAGCGGATAGTGATATGAGGAGATATATTTTGGGGAAAAAATCAAATTACTCCTTGACATATCAATGCAAAAACCGTATAGTGTATTTCAGATTTGGTGTGTAACTGATAAGCAGGCATTAACCAGTCATAAATGTTATTATTTTTTATTTGACGTTTTATGGGGGGTTGGTGTCTTTTTTTTGTTGCCCACTTAAAAGATTCCCTCTCCAGAACGTCGAAAGAAAAGGAGAGAGAAAACATGAAAGACAAGATTTTCGGAGTTTTGCAGCGTGTGGGACGTTCCTTTATGCTCCCCATCGCAATCCTTCCTGTGGCAGGCCTGCTTCTTGGATTCGGCAGTTCTTTCACAAATGAGACGACCATTGCAACTTACGGACTTGAGAAGATCCTGGGAGACGGAACCATCTTAAATGCACTCCTGATCATCATGAACAAAGTCGGAAGTGCGGTATTTGATAACCTGCCCCTGATCTTTGCAGTAGGAGTTGCCATCGGTATGGCAAAAAAGAGAAAGAGGTAGCAGCTCTTTCCGCACTGATCGCTTACTTCGTTATGAACGTAGCCATCAATGGTATGCTGGTAGTAAATGACAAGATCACAGCAGACGGACAGATCGCAAAAAGCGTTCTGGAAGGTACCGTAACTTCTGTCTGCGGCATCCAGTCCTTACAGATGGGTGTGTTCGGCGGTATTATCGTTGGTCTTGGTGTCGCGACACTCCACAACCGTTTTCATAAGATCGTGCTTCCAAACGCACTTTCTTTCTTCGGCGGTTCCAGATTCGTGCCGATCATTTCTACCATTGTATACATGTTTGTGGGAATTCTGATGTATTTCATATGGCCGGTAGTCCAGAACGGTATTTATGCGCTGGGCGGCCTTGTGACAGGCAGCGGTTATATCGGAACCCTGATCTTTGGTATTATCAAACGTGCGCTGATCCCGTTCGGACTTCACCACGTATTTTATATGCCGTTCTGGCAGACAGCTGTTGGCGGAACCATGGAGGTTGCAGGCCAGATGGTACAGGGCGGACAGAATATTTTCTTCGCCCAGCTTGCGGATTCTGCACATGTAGCCCATTTCAGCGCAGACGCAACAAGATATTTCTCCGGAGAATTTTATTTTCATGATCTTCGGTCTTCCGGGAGCAGCACTTGCCATGTACCGCTGTGCAAAGCCTGAGAAGAAAAAAGCGGCAGGCGGACTTCTTCTTTCCGCAGCCCTTGCATGTATGCTTACAGGAATCACAGAGCCACTGGAGTTCTCTTTCCTGTTTGTAGCTCCTGCATTGTTTGCGGTACAGGTTGTTCTTGCAGGCGCGGCTTATATGATCGCACATATGCTGAATATTGCAGTAGGACTTACCTTTTCCGGCGGTTTCCTTGATCTGTTCCTGTTCGGGATCCTTCAGGGAAATGCAAAGACAAGCTGGCTCAGGATTATCCCGGTAGGTATCATTTACTTTATTCTCTATTATGTGATCTTCACCTTCCTGATCAAAAAGTTCAACTTCAAGACTCCGGGACGTGAGGATGACGACACAGAAACAAAGCTTTATACAAAAGCAGATGTAAACGCGAGAAAAGAAGCCGGAAAAGCCGGTGAAGCAGCAGGAAGCACATCCGCAGATCCGGTAAGTGAAGCCATCACAGCCGGTCTTGGCGGAAAGAAAAACATCAGCGATGTGGACTGCTGTGCAACACGACTTCGTATCACGGTTCATGACGCAGCAAGAGTCAACGATGAACATTCTGAAAACCACAGGTTCCAGAGGATCGTGAAAAAAAGGCCAGGGTGTCCAGATCATCTACGGACCACAGGTAACCGTGATCAAATCCAAACTGGAGGATTATCTGGAGACTGTGCCAAATGAGTATTTTGAAAGTGCAGAGAATGCGGATGCAGACAGCACGGGAGATCAGAGTCAGTCTGCAGCACGTACAGCAAATGATCAGAATATGCAGCAGTCAGCAGTCGGTGACAGCCAGAAGGCAGGAAGTACAGGCGAGACTGCTCAGAACGCAGGCCAGACATCCACAGCCAGCGCAGCTCAGTCAGAGAAAAAAGTTCTGAGAACAGCCATCATCTACAGCCCGGTAACCGGTATCGCTGCAGATCTTTCCACAGCGCCGGATGAAGGCTTTGCGGAAGGAATGATGGGAGAAGGTGCCGTAGTCACACCGAAGGATCCGGTGATCTGTGCTCCGGAAGACGGTGAGGTAGAGTTTATTTTTGACACAAAACATGCTATCGGATTCCAGACAGATACAGATCTTCCGATGCTTCTCCATATCGGAATCGACACCGTGAAACTGGAAGGAAAAGGTTTCGAGATCTTGGTAGAGCAGGGACAGCATGTGAAAAAAGGCGAACCACTGATGAAGATCGATATCCCGTATCTCACAGAAAATGCTCCGTCCTTATGTTCCCCGATCCTCTGCACAGAGATCGAGGACAACCAGAGAGTACGCCTTCTGGCAAACGGAGAGATCAAGGCAGGAGAGCCGTTGTTTGCAGTGGAGACTGTGGAAGAATAAGAAATTTTTCAGCAATAATATAGATGATCATTTTATGGAAAGCGCGCCTAATGCCCGGGCGCGTTTTTTCCTGTTCAGTGGTCATCAGAAGAGCTTTACACGAAAGAACAGATTCTGTTACGATAAAGAAAATCGACAGCTGCAGACAGAAATGCTGACAGAATATCCGGGGCAGATGGTGAAAAAAATAAGGTAGAATGTGGAAAAGCAGCAGGATATATAAAGATGGTGGGGAAAAAAGATGTACAGAGTGAGCAAGGTATTGAACAATAACGGCGTCATTGCCATAAATATGGAAGAAAACCAGGAATATGTGCTTCTGGGAAAAGGTGTGGGATTCGGAAAAAAAGGTCAGCCAGCGTTTTGAGATGCCTTCCGGCTGCACCCTTTACAGACTGGCTCAGGAGACAGAACGCGGTTCGGCAAAAGAGCTGGCAAAAAGTGTGGCGCCGGAGTTCCTTGAGATCGCAGACGAGATCTTAAGAGAAGCGGAGAAAACTTTCGGGGATACCATAGATAAGGGAATCCTGTTTCCGCTTGCAGACCATATTTCTTTTGCAGTGGGGCGTATCCGGAACCATGAGCAGATCAGCAATCCCCTGACGGATGATATCAAGGTGCTTTTTTACAGCGAATTCAAGGTGGCGGAAGTTCTGAAGAAGATCCTGAAAGAGCGGATGGATATTGAGATTGATGATCATGAGGTGGGATATGTGGCCCTCCACATTCACTCCGCACTTGGAGATGAGAAGGTGTCCGTTGCCATGCAGACAGCAAGAACAGTCCGGGAATGCATCGCCATGATCGAGATGGCTACAGGAAAAAAGATTGATGTTATCTCTCTGTCCTACAATCGTATGATGAATCACATCAAATATATGGTAGCCCGTGTCTCCACAGGGGAGACACTGAAGCTGGATATGAATGATTATATAGAAGAAAAATATCCGGAATCCTACAGGATCGCAGAAGATGTCTGCGAAAAGCCTGGGGGAAAAGTCTTGGCAAAAAACTGGACCCCATCGAGATCGGATATCTTGCCATGCATATCGAGCGGACCGTGGAGCAGTAAACGTAAACTCGTGATCCACCGCAGGTATTCACACAATAAATTATTCACACAATAAATTCAATAGCTTTTTGACAGCAGTACTCATGGTAGTACTGCTGTTTGTGACCAGGCAGACTTCTCGCTGGGGAAGTGGCTCCTTAAGCTGAAGGGCAAAAACCTTCCCGTCATCGATCACTTCCTGAGCAAGTGGTTCCGGATAAAAACCGATTCCCAGATTGTGGACAATCATGGGAAGAACCTGGTCTGTAGTTGCAGCCTCAATGTCCGGATGAAAAGAGACACGGTTTTCCATAAAGTAATTCATATACATTTCTCTGGTGCTGGTCCCCTCCGCAAGACCTACAAAAGGCAGATCCTGAAGTTCATGGATGCTGATAGGAGCAGTCGTCAGATCCTTATATTTGCTTCCGCATACAAGGATCTCCCGGTAACGCAGGAGACTTTTTTTCTGTAAAGGCTTGCGGATGGAGATCGGAGTGGTGACAATAGCGAAATCCACCGCATAATTTTTCAGTGCCTGTACTGCCTGAGGAGTAGAATGGTTAAAGAGGCGCAGGCGAACATGGGGATATTGCTCGCGGAACAGCTCCAGCTTTTCCAGAAGGATCAGACGCAGGGCATTTTCGCTAGCGCCGATGGAAACCAGACCATGCTCCAGCTCTCCGTTCTGGCGGATTTCCTCCTCGCCGATGGACAGCTGCTCAAAAGCCAGGGCAACGTGTTCATAAAGCTGGCGGCCTTCCGGTGTAAGTGCGATTCCCTTGTTGGAGCGGAGAAAGAGCGTACATTTCAGCTCCTGCTCCAGGTTGTTCATACAGCGTGTGATATTTGGCTGGTTGTTATGAAGAGCCCGTGCTGCCTTGGTAAAACTTTTATACTGGGCTACAAAATAAAAGATCCGGTAGTAGTCGTAAGTGATCATGTATAGTCTCCGTCCTGTGATATGATTTTAATATGTTTACGATATTTAATAATACTTTTTACATTTGCTTCTGAGCAAACTATAATACACCCGAGGAAAAAAATCAATGACGGGAGTGATTTGGAGTGGTTTCAGGAGGCAGAAAGCTGCAGAACGCAGACCGACAGATGTCAGAAGCTTTCATTACAAGTATATTTCTGGCAATGTCCGGCGGATTTCAGGATGCCTACACATATTTTACAAGAGATGAGGTGTTTTCCAACGCCCAGACCGGTAACGTGGTGCTGATGAGCCAGAATTTTATGACAGGACAGTGGGGAGAAGGATTAAGATATCTGTTTCCGATCCTTGCTTTTGCCATCGGTGTTGTGGCAGCAGAGCGGATCCAGAGTACCTTTAAATATGCAAAAACTTCACTGGAGGCAGATGATCCTGCTGATCGAGATCCTGATCCTTTTTGCGGTGGGATTTATGCCGGGAGAATTGGATATGCTGGCAACCGTACTGGTATCCTTTTCCTGCGCCATGCAGGTACAGACCTTCCGGAAGGTGGGCGGTTATTCCTATGCAAGCACTATGTGCATCGGAAATTTACGAAGCGGCACGGCGGCGTTGTCCGTGTATTGTCGTGAAAAACGTCCGGAACAGCTGAAGCAGGCTCTTTATTATTTCGGGATAATTTTCTTTTTTGCCATTGGAGCCGGTGGTGGAGGAAATCTGTCCATGAGGCTGGGGATCCCGGCAATCTGGGTATCGGATGTTTTGCTTCTGATCAGCTTTATTCTGATGTTTTCCAGCAAACATAGAGATTAGAAAGGGTGAGGAATTGTGGAAAACAGCACATTATTCCCAAGAGAGGAAAAGGCGGAGCTTTTATTTGAAAAGATCCTGAAGGATCCGGAGGCGTGCAGACGGCTGACGGAGACCTTCTATGAATCCATGGATGCGGATACAGACATAGAATGCGGATATCTTCCTCCGGAAAAATTCGCCTATGCATTGCTGGACGCATATAAAAAACCGTGATTTTGACTGCTCTCCTTATGGCAATCTGCCAGAACAGTATGTTTGATCTTCTGCGAAAATTCTTTTCTGGCACCGTTCAGGTTCAATGCAGATGGACAGGAGAATCCGGTGTTTTCTCACAGATGAAAAAGGAAATTTTCTGCGGGAAAGGGAATCCATGTAAGTGACAGGGATTACGACCGATTTCGCAGGATATACAGGGAGAAGCCTGGTGTAAAGATGTATCTGGCGTATGGCTACCGGAAGCGACATGCCTATGATGAAGATACCATGGAAGTAGAAGAGTACAAAATGGGCGAACATATCGGTGTGCTGCTGGTGTATGAACTTCCGGACAGCGTAAGGGAAAAAGAAACGGAGGCACAGGCCTATGCGGCTGTATGGGATATCATGATGGCAATTCAGAAGAAGCTTCCAAGAGCTTTTGTGTATTATGGGCAGGATTCTGTGGAGGATGGTGGAAAACGTTATGACGGACTGGGAGTTTTTCTCCCCATCCATAAATTTGCGGACCGCCTGGAAAAAAATGATCGGGATCGCTGATGAGATCGTAATGAAATAGAATGTACAAAAAAAGGACTGCTTTTGTATTGCTCCGGTTGTCAGAAGGATAGCTGATGACCGGAAGCTACAGAAAGCAGTCCTTTTTGTATGCCCATCAGGTGCAGTAGCGGAACATTTTGTCCGTAAGGATCCTGGCGAAAATAAGGCCCAGGGGAAGAGCAACGATGATCAGAATCGCAGCTGCAAACCAGGAGGGCGGAAACATTCAGGGACATGATCCCCAGATTGTAGATCGCCCGGTAGAGATAAAGTCCGGGAACCATGATCACAATGGATGGTACGGTAATGGAAATCCTGGGATATCCCACTTTGGTTTTGATGAGGGAGGCCAGAAGTCCGGCTGTCAGTGCTCCGAAAAAAGCCGCGGCAGCAGGTGGGAAACCGGCAAGATCAACAAGCTCCAGACGTAAAGTGTTGGACAGTGCGCCGATGAAGGCGGCAGCTGCGGCTAGACGGACAGGGCTGTTGAACATGAACGAAAAGCCGAATACCCCGCAGAAGCTTGCCAGAAGCCGGAACAGGATCCTCTGAGCTGCCGAAAGCTCCAGAGGCAGGAAATCCACAGGCTTCAGATGAAGAAGCAGTGCCATCAGCCAGGCAGAGACAGCAGCCACCATTACAACAATAATGGCGTAGGCCAGTCGTTCCAGACCGGAACGCATATCCAGCTTGGCAAGGTCGATCCCGCTTGTGATAAACGGAAAGCCCGGAATGATAAACAGCATGGAACAGATGTACCCGGCCTCATGCTGGACGGAAATGTGGAACAGAAGCTCTGCCAGCTTCAGGAAGCCTGCATATACAAGACAGGCGGAGGAAACAGAAACTGCAATGCACATAAACAGAGTAAAATGATGCTTGCCAAGCTTGCAGCGGATGGCGTTTCCGATGCCTGCGCCTGCAAAAGCCAGGATCATTTCCAGCGGGCCACCGCCCAGAAGAAAAGTAAATGCACCACAGGCCAGTGCAGAAGCCAGTCCCAGGGCTGCAGGGGAATAAAGCCCGTGGATCCGCTCGATCTCATCTAACTGACTGTGCAGTGCTTCACCGCTCATATGGATACCCTCCGCAGGAAAATCACTGACAAAATGTTCCAGCCTGTTCAGTCTGGAAGTATTTACGCCGGTGGTAGTCAGACTAAGTGCATGGGAAAAACTGCTCTCACCGTCAAAGCAGGTGTAGCTTATAGACATTAGTCCGATATCTGCGGAGCAGGTGATACCAAGTGCTTCTGACAATGTATTCATGGAACTCCGTACCCGCCAGGCACCGGTCCCACAGGAGAGAAGCATCATGCCTGTACGGCCGATCAGGGAAGCTTTTTCGGAAAGAGAAGCCTCGGTGATGGGCTGGCTGTTCCTGGCGCTTACGTAGTTGTGCCAGGGGATTTTCATATGATTACGTTTAACCGGAATATCTGACACAGAAATCACTTCTTTCTATATATTAAAATAGTAT
>ENA-OQCD01000277-OQCD01000277.1-human-gut-metagenome-genome-assembly--contig:-NODE-277-length-14244-cov-5.264079_pt1 | contig 14244 bp, 22 predicted proteins | sample MGYA00242755_ERZ504571 | MGnify/ENA primary metagenome ERZ504571 (study PRJEB26092, sample SAMD00036274) | human gut metagenome | host: Homo sapiens | study: EMG produced TPA metagenomics assembly of...
AAGCCCCTCGCACTCTGCGACCGCTGCCCCTGCTTCGGTTCGCTGTTTCCGCCACTGGCGGCGCTCACCTTTGCAGCATCCAGTATTATCTGCGCTTTTGGCTTGGCATCTGCCGCACCTCGCTCGCTGTATCGGCACTTAGAATTATGCGGTATTGCCTTAAAAATCAATCTGTAGGGTCAATGCTTGCATCGTCCCGTAGACTGGCCCTGCCGGACATCTCACCTCGAAAATAGGGCAAACGCCTTACCGCACGCCATCGCGCAGGCGCTGTACGCAGGCAGTGATCACAGCGGCAGCGGTGTCGATTTCTTCCGCCGTGTTGGCGGCATCCAGCGTCAGCCGCAGGGTGCTTTTGGCCTGGGCGGGGGACAGGCCAAGGGCTAGCAGTACATGGCTGGGTTCCACCGCACCGGCGGAACAGGCAGAGCCCGCGGAAGCGCAGATCCCGGCTTCGTCCAAAAGCAGCAGCAGGGTTTCGGCCTCCACGCCGTCAAAGGTAATGTTCACATTGCCGGGCAGGCGCTGGGCCGCATCACCGTTCAGATGGGTGCCGGGAATGGCCAGTAGCCGCTCCGTTAGGCGCTGGCGCAAATCCAGGCAGCGGGCTGTGTTGGCGGGCAGGTTAGCATCCGCCTGGGCCAGTGCCGCAGCAAGGCCCGCAATGGCGGGTACGTTCTCAGTGCCTGCGCGGTGGCCGCGCTCCTGGCCGCCGCCGTACAGCACATTCTGCAAGGCAATACCGCGCTGGGTATACAGCGCACCGGCTCCCTTTGGCCCGTGGAACTTGTGGCCGGAAAGGCTGAGCAGGTCAATGTTCGTGGTCTGCACATCAATGGCCAGGTGCCCGGCAGTCTGTACAGCGTCAGTGTGGAACAGCACGCCGTGCTCCCGGCAGAGGGCACCAAGTTCCGCAATGGGCTGCACGGTGCCAATTTCGTTGTTGGCAAACATGATGCTGACCAGGCAGGTGTCCGGCTGCAAGGCGTCCGCCAGCTGCTGCGGGGTGATAAGCCCGGCAGCGCTCGGCGGCAGCAAGGTTACAGTGAAACCCTGCGCCTGCAGTGCCTGTAAAGTATGCAGCACAGCGTGGTGCTCGATCTGGGTGGAGATGATGTGCCGTTTGCCTGCGGCAGCGCCCAGGGCGGCACCGGTGTATAAAGCCTGTACGTCGGATTCGGTGCCGCCGCTGGTAAAGGTGATTTCCGCCGGGCGCGCGGCGTGCAGTACGCGGGCCACCGTGCGGCGGGCGTCCTCCACCAGCTTGCGGGCCTGCTGGCCGGGGCGGTACAACGCGGACGGATTGCCCCAGGCATCCTCCAGCGCGGTGCGCATGGCATCCAGCGCAGCGGGGCAGGGGCGCGTGGTGGCAGCATTATCCAGATATATCATGGAAAAATCCTCCCGGTAACATGGTGGTGCAGGATTTTGGGGTGTTTGTTGCTAGCGCAAACGCGAACTTGTCGGAGTGAAACTCCTCCATCTTGCTGACGCAAGACCGTTCTGTCGCTTGAAAGCCCCACTGGGGCTTTCATTGCTTCACTTCGTTTCGCAAACGCGAATTTGATAAGCTCCTCTAAGAGATTATGTTTCAATTTTTCTTCTATGTATTTCACTACTCTATCTATATTTCCGCTTTCATATTCATCATGTGTTAATTTGAAACACTCATCCTTACTAACACTGCTGTAGTCTATATACCTAGCAATATCTTCTGGAATTAAAAACAAGTTTACTCCTTCTCGTTTCAGCGATTGTAAATCTCCGTGATTGACATCAACAATTACTTCCGCTTCCCAATTTTTTGCTTTTAATTACAGACTGTTGTGAGTTTTCAGAGAGAATGAAAAAAATGGGGTTGACGGCGGGCGGGGCCGAAATGAATGTGCAAAAAAGGCGGAATACGACGTTTTTTAACCAAATAAACGTAAAAATTTAATGATGCGTGAACGGAAAAAGTTCGCATAAAAAATGCAAGTCCCTGAAAAGGGGCTTGCAATTTTTTTTGCCCCTTTTTAGGGCGATTTTGGCACCGACAGCCAGATGACAAAGCGCAACACAAAAATGAGGTCGGAGCGTGTTTAAGAAGTGTTCAAAGATTTGAACGCACGATAAAAAACAACGAATATTCAGCAAATATCATTTGCACACTGCCATTTAAGAAAATCTTTAAGGCGTTCAAATATGGAAGCAGAAATGCATCGGAAAATGGCAATCCTGATTATTCCAATGCGAAAAAGTGTTTCGCATTGCTTTTCGCCTTTCGCATTACGATAACACGTTGATTATTTGATAATACACGGTGCGAAGCAATTTCTGGATTTCGCATTAAAATGCCGCAGAAATGTCCCCTCCAGGGGTATCTGTGCAGCGCTTTTTTATATATGCAAAGTAAGCAGGCGACTATTGAAACACATTGCAAAAATTGCTGTAAAAATAACCCCTAGCGTTGGAATCCAACAAAAGCGAGACAGAAAGGCCGCTCTTGTGCCATGCTGGATTTGGAATTAGAAGCCCCTTTCGTCCGATGTCCCGTCATCTCTGCGACGCGGATCGGGGCTGGAGGGGAAGTAATATTGTTGGGTATCCACCAGATCTGCGCTCAATAACTTCATGTAGAAGTTATATGCTTTTGCAAAATCTATCTTTTGCCCCTCTTCACCGCGCCGGGCTTCCTGCTGATAGTTACGGGAAAAATCATAGGCGATGTTACAAAAATGCTCCAGTAAATGAGTGGTGCGGCGCTGAAACTCGGCATCTTCCACATGCAAAGCGTTGGCAATATAGGCCAATGCTCCGCGTACATAGAACTGCGTTTCAGGGCTGGCCTGCTGGTAACTTTCCAGAAGGCCAGGCAACAAAGATACATCTATTTTCTTGAGTTCATCGAGCGTTGAGGACGATTCCCATATAGGCCGAGTTGGATCATCACTCTCGCCACGAAGGTAGGCTGCTGATATGTCAAGTGCGTTGGCAATTGCAAGCATTGCCTCAGCACGGGGCTCTTGGCCGCGATATAAATAATTTTTTATCGTATTTTCGGATATTCCAGTTTTCTCGCTGAGTCCAGGAACAGATATTTTCCTGATTTTCATTTGCTCCTTGAGCCGATCTGAAATATTCATTTGAGATAGCTTCTCCCCCGTTGCAAGATGGCAAATTTTTTTTATAAGTATAGCATATTTGTGTCTATATGAACACTAAAAAGCGAAAAAAACTCTTGATCGTGCCTGTATAGACACTATATAATAATTATAGTGTCTGAACAGACACGGAAGGGGGCCGGATACCTTGAATTATATACCTAAGATTTCACGCCTTCGTGAGCAAAGGGAAAAATGTGGACTGACTAGGTTTGCATTGTCGAAAAAATCGGCATGGGTGGGAGCGCATTATACAGGATAGAAGCTGGCATAAGCCCCAGTGTTCATGGACTCACCGCAAAAGCCATCGCTGATGCCCTGGGCTGTCAGGTAGAAGATATTTTCACCATTCCCAGTCGTTCCAGCCAGAAGGCTGCTTCAAATAGGTGACAGAAAGGAAATCACCATGAACAAATTGACAGTGTTTCAGACGTTGAGCCGAAACGGCCCATGGGGCCGTCTGCCGGGGATGGCCACCCGGCACTGATGATGGCAGGCCAAGGAGAACGCCATGCACATTCGCATTATAGATGCCATACAGGAACAATACGGCGAGAAATACCCCACACTGGAGGATGCTCTGAACTGGTGGGCGTGGCCCGAGCATTGGCGGCGCGGCGCATGGGACAGCGATTTTGTGACAGGTATAAAGACCGTTGAAACGGCGTTCAACCGTCCATTCAAAAAGGAGGAAAAAGGGTTGGAAGATGCAATCTTGACAGCGCTGAAAGAAATGATCGGCGAAGAGCCCGGCACGATCGAGAAGGCGCTGGAGCGGCATTACCGCCGGGAGCTGCTGGACATCTGGCTACGGTATGAGGGCTTGATCGGCTATACTGGTGAGATCCTGCATGTGATGGAGGCGCTTGGTTATGACATTGATACCGAAGAATGACCGGGTGCCGGTTCAGAAGCTGGGCGATCCGCTGCTGGTTGGCGAGACCTACCCCAATGCTGGGAGCCAGTACAAGGTTCTGAAGGTGGAAGGGTACTATGGGGATGCCTGGGTACAGAATATCAAAAGCGGATGGACCTGCAAGGCACACCGCCCCGCCCTGTACCTGATGCCGGATGGACAGATCGAACTGCAATGGGCTTACAGCACAGAGGGGCATTTCGATAAATCTCTTGCGTAATGTTGCAAAGTAAATATGCTGGATATGTCAACAGCCGAAACGGCCCTGCGGGGCCGTCTGCCGGGAATGGCCGCCCGGTACTGATGATGGCAGGCCGAAACAGAAGTCCACTCCAACGCGGGACGGACAAAAAGGACGGTAAGAATGTCTAACAAGAAAATCTCAACAAATCCTAGCTCTCTCAGGACGCTGAAAAAACTCATGCTTAAAAATGGAGTTCCGCTGAGCGTGTGCGTTGATGACGGCTCTGCTCATATGCCGTTATCAGAGGAAAATTTCCCCAAAAAGTCGGAGAACATATACGTTAAGAAATCCGAATCGGAATCCGGGACAGATAGCTTGCGGTCTTGATCGGCCTGAACGAGTTCTTGCGTGACTTGCCAATAAACAGTATATGCAGTAAGAACAATTTCAGGCGGAACTGTACGGTTAGCTATAGAAGGAAATTCCTTATCATCCAGATGCAATGCAATGGCATGAATATAAGCCATTGTAAGACCCCAGTTTTCTTCGCAAATATCATACCGCTTCTGTAAGTCGGTGAGAGTGGAAAACGATAGGTACTTTTCATGGAACTCCGGTGTATTGATTACAGGAGAAAACAACCGAAACAAGCGATTTCTTACATCATTCACTGTTATTTGCATTGATGCTACATCCTTTCCCTTTGTGTAGAGCAGAGTCACTACACAGTACTCGTTTATAGAATATCACAGTCTGGAAAGAAAGACCAGCATTGCCGAAACGGCCCTGCGGGGCTGTCTGCTGAGGGGTGACCGCCCAGCACTGAAGATGGCAGGTCAAAATTGAGGTGAATGGATTGGAAGCACTACTGAAAGCAACGGAGGTCGCCCACCTATTGGGATGTACCAGCAGGGCTGTCCAGCTTCAGATTAAAGCAGGTCGTTGGCCTCATCAAATGGAAAGAAATGCACAAAACCGGCCAATCTGCCTGATTCCTCTTTCTGCTCTGCCGGAGCCTGCTCAAAAAAATACATCGCCGATCACAGTCCGGCGGTCAAAACTGCCGCCCCGGCCGTTGCCCAGGATAAGCCAGCGCCCAAGAACAAGCCACTGGAAAGCTACACCGCCGAGGAACGTGCGGAGATCAGCTGCTGGATAGCCCTAGTGGAACAGTGGCAGGAATACCGCAGCAAGGCCGGAAAGAAAAAGGCCGAGTGCGATGAGAAGTTCGTGCTGCTTCGTCAGTTGGAAGAGCCGGAGCGCCAGATTAGCGTGGAAACGCTGTACCGCAAGTGGGCGGCGATCCGCGAGGGAGACCTGGATGCCCTGGTGGATAAGCGCGGCAAGGCCCGCAAGGGCAAGACCGTGCTGCTGCCGGAGATCGAGCAGGAATTTTTTGAGCCTGTTCTTGGATGAGGCGCAGTTGCCGATCCCCCGCTGTGTGGCGCTGACCGAGCAGTGGGCGCGGGAAAATATGCCCACGGCCCTGCCGCTGCCCAGCTATCACACTTACCGCAAAGCCAAGGCGGTACCCTATGCGGTGACGGTGCTGTGCAGAGAGGGCGAAAAAGCCTACTACGACAAGTGCAGCCCCTACATACGCCGCGAATACGAGAGCATTTCCGCCAACGACTTCTGGATCGGCGATACCCATACACTGGACGTGGAGAGCGTGGGGCCGGATGGCACCCTGCATCGCCTATATCTGAGCGCCTGGCTGGATGCCCGCAGCGGTATTTTTACCGGCTGGTATGTGACCGCCAATCCCGGCAGTCAGGCCACGCTGAATGCGCTCCGCAAGGGCATTATCGCCCGCGGAATTCCCTCGAACGTGTATGTGGACAACGGCCGCGAATTTTTGACCTACGACATCGGCGGGCGTGGGCACCGCGCCAAGAAGCGTCTGGCCGATGGCAGCGAACCTTTTGCCCCGCCGGCGTGTTTGAGCGGTTGGGCATCAAGATGACCAACGCCATTGTGCGCAACGCACGCGCCAAGCTGGTGGAGCGGCGGTTCGAGGATTTCAAGAACTATGTGAGTCGGCTGTTCCCTACCTATACCGGCGGCAACGTGGTGGAAAAGCCCAACCGGCTGAAATACGTGCTGAAGCAGGGCGACCACGTGCCGACGGACGCCGAAGTGATTGCGGCGGTAGACACGCTGATTGAAGGGTATTTGAACTGTGAGCCCTACGGCGGCAGCGTTGCCGAGGACAAAGGCAAAAGCCGCGTGGAGGTCTGGCGGGAAAGCCTGCCCAATGGCGCGGTACGGCAACCGGCCAGTGAAAACGACCTGCAGCTGATGCTAATGCGTACCAGCAAGCCGGTACGGGTGACCCGCCGCGGCGTGACACTGAAGATCCACGGCCTGGAGTTGGATTTCTACACCCCGGAACTTGCCAACCTGCGCATGCAGGACAAGGTGTATCTGCGGTATGACCCGGAGGACCTGAGCAAAGTGCGGGTCTACGATATGGAGGACCGTTTCCTCACGGAAGCCCCGCAGAGCAAGCTGACCGCCGGGTACCTGGCTACACAGGAGCAGATTGCCGAGCTGATGGCCGCCAAGCGCAAGGCCGAAAAGGCAGTACGGGAGTACGGGCAGGCGCTGCGTTTGCCGGATGACCCGGAGCGGGCGCTCAACCTGGCTACCGCTCTGGCACGGCACAACCTGGACGAACTGGCCCTGGCTCCGAACCCGAAGTGCATCGAACTTCGTCGCGCCGAGCAGGAAGAACCCCTGCTGCGGGCCGTGGGCGATATCGATATTGGAAGCATGAACGACTACCTGATCAGACAGCGAGGAGGTTTCGAAGATGGAGAAGATCTATGATGAGTCCATGATCCGGCGAGTGCAGGAGTACATGGAAACGCACAAAATCAGCCAGAACCAGATGGCGAGCAAGGTGAATATCAGCAGTGCGGCCCTGAGCAGCTACATGAACCAGAAATACAAAGGTTCGGTGGAGACTGTGGAACGTCAACTGAAGGAATTCTTCGCCATCGCGGAGGAGTCGGCGGCCGCCGCCGAGAAGACCGGCGGTCTGCTGCCCCGTGAAAGTTACATACCGACCTCGATTTCGGAGGACGTGTACCAGGGAATCCGCTTCGCGCAGCTGGAACACTGCATGGTGGTCCTGCACGGGGACGCAGGCGTGGGTAAGAGCAAGGGCGCGCAAAAATATCTGCGCGACCACTCTACCAGCGCGGTGGGCATCAGTATCACCCCCAGCACCGGCACACTGACCGGCGCGATCAAGCTGCTGGCCCCGCGCTGCGGGTGCCGGAATGCCGCAACAAGATGGACCAGATGATGGCGCTGCGGCAGCGGTTGGATGGCACCAACCTGGTTATTATCATCGACGAGGCGCAGCACCTCAAATACGCGGCCCTGGAAGAGATCCGCTCCCTGACCGACGATAACCCCATGACCGGGGAGCACGGTGTGGGCGTGGTGCTGATCGGAAACAGCGAGGTATACAGCCGCCTGCAGGGACGGCAGCAGGCGCAGTTTGCCCAGCTGTTCAGCCGCATTCGCATGCAGCGGGAATACACCACCCGTAAGGTCAAGCGGGAGGACGTGGAGAAACTGTTCCCGGTGCTGGCCAGCCGCGGCGCAAAGAAGGAACTGGATTTTCTGCTGGGGGTGTGCCGGAGCCCCTGGGGCATCCGCGGCGCGGTGAACCTGTACAGCAACGCCGCCAGCGCTGAGGATATCAGCTACGATAATCTGTACCGCATGGCCGCCCACATGGGCATCGGCATGTTGGGGCATGTGTAAGGAGGGCACTATGAGCAAGGTAAAATTCACGGTAATCTTCGCCGCCGGTGCGGTGGCCGGGGCGTTGGAATGTACGCGTTGAACGTGGCGCTGGCGCGGGACGGCGGCGCCCTGGGCGGCGAGGCATTGGTGATTCCGTTGGTTGTCCTGCTTCTGTGGGCCGGGTACTGTCTGGGCCACGCCAAGGAGACGGTAGCGGAACTGCTGGACCTGCCGACCGATGAGATCGAGCCGGCAGGCAATGCCGAGTATTGGCATGGGTACACCGAGGGCTACGACGACGCCCTGGCCACCATGGAATTCGCCAGACCGCCCCGCAAGCGGCCGACCAAAAAGCGGCGGCGCAGTGACCGGCAGGCTTTGCCGGAACGCCGCAAGGGCGTAAGCCCCTTCCTTAATGCAGCCGGAGCCGATGGCTCCGCCGGTCCCAAGCCGGAAAGATGCAGAGGGAGGAAGGAGATTGCCTATGGAAAACAAGAAGTCATTTCAGCCCTGTGCTGCTGAGCAGGTACAGGCGTACATTGACCGGCTGCAGGCATGATCTTCCCGACTGGCGGCGCGGATCTGCTGTATGCGTACATCGCGCTGATCGTGCTGCGGAACAGTATCCGGCCGTTGCTGCCGTTCGGCGCCGAAGATTATGCCCAGCTGCTCGCCAGCAGATTCCAAGCACAGATCGAAGGAGAGGATTGACCTATGGCAAGACGAAAAGTGACCGCCGCGCCGGTGCTGAGCGACTGGGCCGCGGTGGATCAGGCGCTGCGGGACATCCGCGAGTGCCAGCACGCGCTGACCGAGCTGGCCGTTGACCGGGACCGCCGGCTGGACAGCATCAAAAACGAATACGCCAAAACGGCGCTGCCACTGCAGAACCGCATCAAGCGCCTGGAGTCCGATGTGAAAGACTATGTTGACTGTCACCGCGCCGAAATGGCTGGCAAGAGCCGGACGCTCAACTTCGGCACGGTCGGTTACCGGATCAGTAGCAAGCTGATGCTTCCCACTGGCAAGGTTGCCGAGGCCATCGCCACGCTGAAGGCTATGGGACGGAAAGAGTTCATCAAGACAACGGAATCTTTGGACCGGGAGGCGCTGAAACGCCAGCCGCTGGAGTTCCTGAATCAGATCGGGGCCTATATCCGCCAGAGCGACGAGTTCTACTACGACGTGTCGGATGAGCAGCCCGATATGACCTAATATGGAGTGCCATGAGTAAACGGGATTGGAGGCTGCTGCAGGCGTACCTGGCCACGGGCCTGACGCCGGAGCAGATCGAGGAGCTGAAAGCCGCTGCCGGGTTGAAGAAGGAGGCTGAGGACAATGGCAGCAATCAACACATATCAAGTCCGAAAAATCTATGCCATTGCCGGTGCACTGGGCATGAAGAGCAGAGACGGTGACGACGCCCTGCATGACCTGGTATTTGGGATGACCGGCAAGCAGCACATCAGCGGGCTGACATCGGCCGAGCCTACGACGTGATCGCTGAGCTGGAAAAGAAGCAGGGTTCCAATCCCACACCGCGGCGCCGGGGCCGCCCGCAGCGCCCGACGGCACCGGGGCACGCCAGCGAAGGGCAATGCGGCAAAGTATGGCACCTGATGTATCGCCTGAACGAATTGAGCCCCAGCAAAGCGCGGCTGGCCGACCGGCTGCGCGGCATTATCAAAAAGGAGCTGGGCATGGATTCCGGGTTTGAAAAGCCGCTTGCATGGCTGAGTTACCAGGATTGCAGCAAGCTGATCGAAATCCTGAAAGCATACATCGCTTCTGCGGAGAAAAAGGCAGGTGGTGCGAATGGGAGAGTGGGAAGTCAGGATAGATGATCTGACGGATAAGCAGAGAGAGGTCGCTGACCTGATCGGTTTTGATAACTATCTGAAACTGATCGAATACTACTCTGCCGATACCATTTACATCCCCAAGCCGGACAGTTTTGCACGGATCAAGCGCAACCAGGCCATTGTGGCCGAGTTCAATGGCTATAATTACAACGAACTGGCGAAAAAATACGGTCTGACTTCCGTAATGATCCGGAACATTATACGAGAGAAAATCCGTGAAACCGGCCGGACGCCACAACCCGAACAGATGAGCCTGTTTGACCCGCCGGAGTAAAATAAAATATTAAAGCATTTCACATTCCCCATTTTACGAATCGTGAGTATCATTGTAGATGCAATGATACTCACGATTTTTTATGGGGTGCGAGATGGAAGGAATGCAGTTTGACGCAGGGACCTGGTGGCTGGCGGTGCTGCTGCTCGGCGGCGTGACCGGCCTGCTGTGCTGGCTTTTGAAGCGGAGCTACGACCGGGTGGAAAAGAAAGCTGAAGGTGCCGTGCCGAAGGCTGAGTTCGACAAGCAGCTGGATTCCTGTAAATCCCAGATCCGGGCGATCCAGGAAACCTATACCACCCGCGCCACCCATGATAAGGATATTGACGAGTGCCGGAAGAAGATTTCCAAAATCAGTGAAGTGTACCTGACAAAAGAGGATTTTTACCGCGAGCAGGCTAAAACCGAGCGGAAACTCGAACAGCAGAATCAGAAGCTTGACCGCGTGTTGGAGATTTTGATGCAGATGCAGCGGAAGGAGAACGCATGATGGACCTGAAAGAAAAATTGCTGGCTGAGATGAAACAGAATGAACTTGCCCGCGCCAACGGCAGGGTCATGCGCGCACTGAATGTTCTCTATCCGAAGTACAACAGCCTGCGCGGTATCCAGATCGCTTTGTCCGATGACGGTATCGGTGAAGAGCTGTACACCGCGAGCGTGGACTTTCTCGCGCTGGAAGGGTACATCCTGCTGCGCACCGTCAAGGACCATGTGCCGGTGCCCGATCTGGCAGACCACAGCTGGGTCGATCTGGAAGGCAAGCTGTCCGGCAAGGGTACCCGCCTGCTTGAGGGCGGCATGAAAGACAATCTGGTCAACTGAGGTGTGACATGGGTTGGTCGTTTGGAAAGAAGGGCAACCGCAAGCACAGCAAGATCGACGCGCTCCCGCCGGAGATGAAAGCTACCGTTGAGGAAATGATCCTCGACGGTAGCGCCACATACAGCGAGATCGTGGAGTACCTGGAGAAGAACGGATACAGCCTGAGCACGTCGAGCGTGTGCCGGTACGCCCAAGGGTATGTGGAGAGCGTTCAGGCTTTGCAGATCGCTCAGCAGAACTTCAAAAATATGCTGGAGCAGCTGGACCGCTACCCGGACCTGGATACCACCGAGGCGCTGGTGCGCATTGCCAGCCAGAACCTGATGAACGCGCTGGCCAGCAAGAAGGATGAGGACTGGTCCAAGGTCAGCGTGGATAAGCTGATGAACCAGATCAGCGGCCTGACCCGCGCCGTCGCCTACAAGAAGCGCGTGGAGCTGCAGAACAAGACCGATCTGGAGGCCGGCGCGAGCGACGTCAAGACGATGCTGTGGAACGCCATGGCGAAGGAACGTCCCGACCTGTACAAGCAGGTATCCGGCTACCTGGACCGCAAGGTGCAGGAGGGCAAGCCATGATGTACGTGCTGCAGGTGCTGACCGGCCGGGAGACCGAGATCTGCGGCAAGCTGCGCAGGGCCGGGATCACGGCTTACTGCCCGCAGGAACGCCGGCAGATTCGCCGCGGCGGGCGCTGGCAGGAGCAGCTGTACACGCTGTACCCGTCGTATCTGTTTATCCAGGTCAATGACGTGATCCGCGTCTACTACGCGATCCGCAAGGAAAACGGCGTGCTGTACTGGCTGGGCGCGACCAAGGGCGCGCCGGAGCCGCTGAGCGAGGACGAGGAAGCCAACATCCTGTGGCTGGCCGGGGACGGCCCGCTGCCGCCCAGCAAGGCGGTACGGCGGCCGGACGGTGAGCTGGACTTCACCAGCGGGCCGCTGAAGCGCCTGGCCGAGCTGGAGGCGCTGCGCAGCGTACTGGTCCGGGAACGGCGCGCCACGGCGGTGCTGCCGTTACATGGAATAGAACACAAGATTCGGCTCAGTTTTGAGCTTGAACAGGAAACCGGGAGTAGTGACGGGGCTGGTTCGCCCCCCAGAGCGAAAGCGGCGGACATACTTTGACATCCGAGGAAAAACCGCTGGTTTTGCCCCGGATGGCGAAGCATATCCCGCGGAAATTCCCGTGCTCCTGTACGGCGGCGCCCAGACCCCGTTTAATCGCGCCGCAGAGCCGTTTAATTTCGTTTAAGAAACGCGGGCGGCAAAACTGCCCGCGCACAAACACACGCGAAAACAGGCCCGTTTCTGCGGGTGCTTAAGCGCGGTCCCGGCGCCCTGATTTTTTACCGAAAGGAGTCCGCTGCATGAGGAGCAAAAACGCAACGATCCGCGAACTGCTGGCGGACATCCGCACGGCAGCGCAGCAGGAACAGTATAACCCTGCTGAGGATTTGAAGACCCTGCAAACACAGTACAAACGGCTGTCAAAGCGGGAATTTTCCCAGCTGCTTGACGCCACGGCGGAGAAGTACGCCGCCGGCGAGTGGTCGGCCATCCATGCGGCGCTGGTGGAGAAGGCCCGCGCCGGGATGTGGAGGCCATCAGGATGTACCGCGAGATGCAGCAGAGCGGCGGCAGCGACAAGGTGGTGATCGTGGATGACCTCTAAGGACACGCAGACGATCCGCCTAAAGGACGTGATCGGCCCGGCGTTTTACGAAACCCACCGGCAGATCAACAAGGGCCTCATCGATGAGGCAGTCGAAAAAGGTGGACGTGCCAGCCTGAAAAGCTCCTATGTGAGCGTGGAGGTGATCCTGCAACTGCTCCGTCACCCGGACTGCCACGCGCTGGTCTGCCGCCAGGTGGCCGACACGCTGCGGGACAGCGTGTACGCGCAGATCCTGTGGGCCATCGACAAGCTGGGGCTGACAAGCGAATTCAAGTGTACCCAAAGCCCTCTGCAATGCACCTACCTGCCCACCGGGCAACGCATTTTGTTCCGCGGCCTGGACGACACGCAGAAGATCAAGTCCATCAAGCTGCCGTTCGGCTACATCGGTGTGCTGTGGTTTGAGGAAGCGGACCAGATCAAGGGCGGCGAGGACGCGGTGCGAAACGTCCAGCAGTCCGCGCTGCGCGGCGGCGAATTCGGCCTGACCTTTATCAGCTTCAACCCGCCCGCTGCCGCGCGGAACTGGGCCAACAAATACGCGCTGGCCCAGCGCCCCGGCAAGCGGGTCCACCACAGCAGCTACCTGGAGGCCCCGCCCGAATGGCTGGGGCCTAAATTTCTGGCCCAGGCCGAGTACATCAAAGAGACCAGGCCCACCAAGTACCGCCATGAGTACCTGGGCGAGGCTGTGGGCAACGGCACCCAGGTTTTTGACAACATCCGACTGGAGGAGCTGAGTAACAAGCGTATCCGCAGCTTCGGGGATGCGCTGAATGGCGTGGACTGGGGCTGGTACCCGGACCCCTGGGCGTTCAACCGCTGCTGGTATGATGCCGGACGGCGAACGCTGTACATCTTTGATGAACTGACCAGGCTGAAAATCAACAACCAGGAGACCGCCAGGCTGGTGCTGGGGCGGATCGAACGCTGGGAGACAGTGACCGCCGACAGCGCCGAGATGAAGAGCTGCGGCGACTATCGAGACGCCGGTATCCGCTGCCGCGAGGCGGTCAAGGGTCCCGGCAGCGTGCGGGAATCCATGAAATGGCTGCAGGGCCTGACGGCTATCGTCATCGACCCCAAGCAATGCCCCGACACCGCCAAGGAATTCACCGAATATGAATACGAGACCGGAAAGGACGGCGAGGTGCTGCCTGGATATGTGGACGCCGACAACCACCACATCGACGCAGTGCGCTACGCCACCAACCGGCTGTGGCTGAGGAGGGGCACCTGATGAAGCTAAAGCACTGGTTTATCGAGACGTTCCTGGCGCCGTTTGCCCAGGCGGCATGAGAGAGGAGAACCGGGAATTGCGGGAGGAGCTGGCACAGCTGCAGATTCAGCTGTGCCGCCGCACAGACCCGTTTCTCTGGATGGAGCATGAGCACGGCGAAGATCTGTGACGCGGGAGTGGGTACCATGAATCAATTCAAAAAGTGGCTGGTGGAGAACTTCCTCCCGCGGTATGCGAAGGAAAGCCTGATCGAAGAAAATGACCGGCTGAGGCAGGAATTGCAGGAGGCCCGGCGACAAGCTGATGAGATTCAGCAGTATGCAGCGGGATGGAGTACGCCCTGCGCCACATGCCGGGTG
>ENA-OQCD01000278-OQCD01000278.1-human-gut-metagenome-genome-assembly--contig:-NODE-278-length-14243-cov-1.644588_pt1 | contig 14243 bp, 22 predicted proteins | sample MGYA00242755_ERZ504571 | MGnify/ENA primary metagenome ERZ504571 (study PRJEB26092, sample SAMD00036274) | human gut metagenome | host: Homo sapiens | study: EMG produced TPA metagenomics assembly of...
TGCACCGAAATGGAAAAAAAGAGTTATTTTTTGTAAGGTTTTAACCTTTTACCCCCGACACAAATGCTCATCACCGTCATCGTTCCGATTTACAACATGGAAGCCTACTTGTGCACCAGCCTGGACCGCCTGTTGCAGCAAAGTTTCCAGGATTACGAAATCCTGCTCATCGACGACGGCAGCAAGGACTCCTCGGGCGAAATCTGCGACCGCTATGCCAGGGAACACTCCCGGATCAGTCATAGTCCCCTATTGTGCCGCGCGCGCCGGACGCGGAGAGCAGCGCTCCTCGCTCTTTTGCTTCGTTATTGATGTTTCGGGCCAACACCATCCCAAACGGCCATTTTCCAACGAAATCTCTTTTGCCTGCCATTTGCTTTTCTTTTAAAGCAAATCAAAAGAAAAGAAAACAGCAAACGAGAATCAGCAGGCCAGGCCCACGAACAGCAGATCCTAGTCTTGAGATTCGTCTTCATGCGATTCGCGCTGCTCAACGGCGGCATCCGCGTATTCGTGGTTCATGGCATTCCCTACATCTCTGTATGTTGCTTTATGCGTAGCGCCAAAAGCTTCGTCTGCTTTCCAGTTCCACCCCCCGCAACTGTGCGCAATATTCATGCAACAGGTTACACAACCGATCGATAAACGTTCACCCTCAAACTGATATCGATTTGATAACCATCGATTCTTTCCAGTGCATTCACCACAACTTTGGACATTATTTGGCGCAATTGTTGAGTTTTCCACTCATGCAATGGAAGAATATGATGTGACACATAGGTCTTATGAAAGGGGAATCAATGTCTGATCCCAACAATGTGCCTTTGCCTCAGCAGCCTGAGGCCAACGGTACGCCCACACCTAATCCCGTACCGCAGTATGGCGCACCGGCCCCGGCGCAGCCCTCACAGCCGGCGCAGCCCGCTTACGGACAGCCGGCATACGGTCAGCCTGCTCCGACCGCGAACTCTTATGGCCAGGCCGTACCAACCTACGGTCAGCCCGCGCCCGCGCCACACCTACGGTCAATCCGCACCGGCGTACGGCACACCGGCCCCCGATGGCAATCCTTACGGCCCGGTTCCGCCGTCTTACGGCCAATACGCCGCGCCCACCTGCCACTGTGCCGCTGGATAAGCCTTACTACGGATGCTCCTTCCAAGAAGCCTTCCTGCGCTTCTGGAAGAAGTACACGGTGTTCAAGGGCCGCGCGTCCCGCAGTGAATTCTGGTGGTGGGTGCTGGCCGCTTTCGGCATCAATATAGTGCTGGACATCCTCAACACCGCCACAGATGAAAAGCTTGGCTTCCTCGCCACCATTTGGGGTCTGGTGACCCTAATCCCCACCCTGCACTTTCCGTCCGCCGTCTGCATGACACGAACAAGCCTGGCTGGTGGGTTGCCATTTTCTATATCGCGATGGTTATCGGCCTTATCATCATGATTATCGGCGGTGGTGCGGCACTGTACGGCGGGTTCAGGACTTGGCAGTTATGACTATGGTTATGGCAGCATGGCCGCCGGCGGTCTTGGCGCGGCGGTCATTGGTGCGTTGATTACGCTGGCCGGCTGCGTTGTCTATATCGTGTTCATGGCTCTTCCCAGCAAGCCGGAGGGCGCACGTTTTGACGATGGCGCGGCGGCAACCCCCATGCCTCAGGGTGCTTACGGCGCACCATACAGCACGCCTGTACCCCCGAATTTCGCCGCTCCGAACGCGCCCGCACCCGGCTTCAACCAGCCGGCCCCGGCTTACGGCCAGCCGCCCATGCCAACCCCCCGACTATGGCCAGCCGGCTGCACCCGCACCTGATTACGGTCAGGTGCCGGCCCCGCAGTACGGTCAACCGGAGGCCCCGGCCCCACAGTACGGCCAGGTTCCGCCGATGCCTCAAGACGCCGGCGACGAATCCGCAACACCTTCTGAGCACACGGCTCCCGCCGGCGACAATGCCCAGAAACCCCGGCAAGGCCAGTAACCGATATCGGTGAACTTCCGTTGAAGAAGTTCCCCGCAACCATGATGAAGCCCTACTCAACGCGAGTAGGGCTTCATCATTCTCGGCACTGTATTATCGGCACTGTATTCAGCCAACTACCCCAACGGCATCACGGCAATGGACTGCGAAAGCATATACGATTCACCCGGACTAAGGGCAACGATACGGTCTCGGCACGCCGCTGCCTCCACGGCCACAAAGCCACGCCATTCACCCGTCTTGGCATGGGCAATGGCGTTGCCGCCCTGCTCTCCGGGATTCCACACCACCGTCTGCGGCGAGCCGGTCTTGCCGATGCGAATCACACGACCCAGCACATGGTCCTGCAATTCCAGTGCAGCATCGGAATAATACACACGGTCCACCGGCTGATCGCCGAACATCACCGATGGCTGTTCTTGTAGTTTTGGCGGGAATCCGGCTTCCGTGGCATCCAGATATGTTGCACCCCGCAAACCGACCAGCCGCGCGCCGAGCACATCGCCGACATGCAGATACGAGTGCAGCGCCGCCTCATACGACATCGGCTCACCTCCCGTGTTGGTAACGGTCAGCGTCATCGTCAGCGTATCGCTGGCACACACCTCGTATGCGGCATGGAAACGCACGTTGGGTTCATCCTCGATCCATGGCACTTCGCCAGTCGTCAGTCGTTCGGAATCCAGCACATACCGCACACGGGCACCGGTAAACGCCCCTTCGTCCAGCGCCCACTGGCGCAATCGTGCGAACCCATGAATCGGTCGCTTCGCAGTCTGCCCGCCATGCACAAACCCCGGCCCGAACCAGGGGAAGCACACCGGCACTCCCCCGCCAACCGGCTGACCAGCTTCGAAATGCCATGTGCGGGGCGTCCAGATTACATCCGGCTGCCCCGCCGGGGCCCAGCGCAGCAGATGCGCCCCGTAATCGCTGATTACCGCGCTACCGCCGTCATTGGTGAGCGTGCGCAGATTGACGCCATTGCCCATAAGTGTTTCTTCTTCCGTTGCGTAAGCGATGTTCTTCACCACATAGACGATTTCCTTGGCACGGAGGAATCGCGAGCAGGGGTAAGAGAACCGATCAGGCGGGCTAAGCTGCCTTGATTCTCACAACTCCACGGTTTCTTTGCTAGGGTCATCTTTAATGTGCGCAAACTTGGCGGCCAAGGCTCCTTGTTGCGCTTTTCGTCTTCTTCCTTGGCCTTCTTCTTGGCTTCGTCCGGGTTCCAGAGCACATCGTCGCGGTGCTTGGTCCATTCGGCACCGGCCAGCGGGGCAATGTATTCGGCGGTGGCGGTCAGGGTGTCACCGGCATTGGCACGCGTATCAATCAGATCAAGAATCTGCTGGTCGGTCAGGCAGATGCGCGGAATCGAGCACTGCTCACGTAATTCGTTGACGTACAGCAGAATCGGCAACGTTACGATGGCGGTGGCCCGGGCCTCGTCAGCAACATCAGCGGCATCAGCAACAGCCGGACCAACCAAGCCAACCGTCTCGGCATGCCCGCTCACCGCGTTCAGCAGCGCATCGCATACGGCGAGCGCGGTGGCGAAACGGACGGCCACATCAGCCGGCTCGCCGGAAGCCGCCAAACGTCCGCCAGCCTCGGCATCGGCCTCAACCTGAGCCTCCACGGAGACAACCGTCTCACGGACTGCGGCCTCGACATGCGAATCCCAGTCAACACCTAAAGCTTCGGCGGCATCGAAAATCAGCTGCACATCGCCGGATTCCGAGTAACCGGCCATCGTATCGTAGGCGTCATTGGCAGCAAGCAGCGTGTCTACGATGCTTTGCGGACGGCCAGGAATCTCATCGGCCCCCTCGTAGACGAATTCGGCGTCAGGCATCGTAACATCCTGACCGGTGAGAATGCGTGCGAACGCGTGCGTGACACGCACCTGCAGGTTCTCCGCATACTTGGCGTCATTGTCCATCTGCATGGCTTCGGTCAGCGGCCACAGGCTAATTAGCGCCGAGCCGGCTTCAGCGGCCTCAGCTACCCCCGCAATGCCGCGATCCGTGCGATTGCCTCACGATTGAGTTCAATGGTCATTCATGCTCCTCTGCGTTCACCACTTGATTGTAGTGCGTCCCATTGGCTCCCTCTGAGGGGAGCCCAGATTGTAGCTCAGCTATTCACCAGTGTGCCGTTACTTGACGTTGGCTGCTGGGTCGACATACGTGATTGACATCACACGGCCGGTTTCGTTGTCGTACGTCACCGAGGTCACGGAGGCGAGCGCCGTGTGCCGCAGGAACATCCAGTGCTCGGGGGTGGCCGGTCTCCAGATAATGGCGTACTGAAAATCGGCGATTCGTGGCTGACCACCACAATCTGTTCGCCGGGGTGTTGGGCGACCTTCTCGCGTGCGAAATCATCCATGCGCTGCGCAATGTGCTGATAGGATTCGCCCCAACTCGGCTTGTACAGGTTGGTGACCAGTTTCCAATTGCCGTTCTTCCACAGCGCGCCTTCGCCATGGCCGATACGCTTGCCGCGGAACTCGTTGCCGGCCTCAATCACTCGCTCATCGGCGGTGAGCATGAGCGGGGCTTCGCCTCGGGCCTCGCGCACGGGATTCAACGCGTCAAGAATCGCGTCGGCGGTCTCGCGCGTGCGGTCCAGGGGAGACGAATACACCGCGGAAATCGTATTGGTCTGAGGGCTATTGGCAGATAGGCGGCGGTGGCCTGTGCCATACGCGGCCAAGATCGGAGAGATGGAAGTCGGGCAGCCGCTCATAGAGCAGATGGGTCAGGGTTGTTAGACCTTGCCGTGGCGAACGAAGTGATGGTGGTTGCGCTCATGAGCCGCCTTTCTTTTTATTCCTACGGGCATCTTGCGATGTTCGCCGAAGAACATGAGAACGTTGTCTTAATATCTCCAATCTACCGCGTGTCGCGCCTTAACCAACGATTAGAGTATCCGTGACGCAAATATGCGAATAGGGAAATCCAACGCAAACTTTGCGCGACCATGGACAACACATCATTCGATGAGGGCTTCGCCGGCAACGCCACGTCAGCGGGGAACATCCAATCGGGAGCGGAAAGGAGCGTAGTGCTGTTATGTCCAACAACCTGTCCAACTCGAACACCATTATGGCTGGCATCAAGGAAGTGGGTCACAAGTTTTTGGTGGGTATGCGGAGTTGCTGCGCATACCTCATACCGCTCGTTATTCCATCGGTTCGGTGATTGCCTGCATGCCGTTCCCGATGGTGGGCATGACCATCACCATTTCCGTGCAGCATTACTACGGCAACTACTCGCTGGCAGGTATGCTCACCGCCATTCAGGCGATTGCACTGGCCGTGGCCACGCCGCTGCTCGGCAAGCTGACCGACAAGTTCGGCCAGCGGCAGGTTTCGATTCCAACGATTCTGGTGTGGATTGTCGCCGCCGTCGCGCTGACCACATCCATCACCAATCGTGCGCCGGAATGGGTGCTGTACTGTTTGACGCCGTTCCTGGCAGCTATTCCGCCGTGGGGGCGCGATGAGCCGCGCGCGCTGGACCAAAAATCCTGAAGGGCGATCAGGAGCGTACTAACCGGTGCGCTCTCCCTGTGCGGCGTGCTGGACGATGCATGTGGGTAATCGGGCAATCCACTGGCTTCCACACTGGCCGTGATCTCCGGTCTGCTGGCATTCTCGTTCACCGGCATGTGCGTGGTGGTGGGGCGCGCTGATGTTCTTGACCGAGCTGACCACTGAGCCACCGTCACAGACTCAGCTGGCCCGCGCTGAGGGCATTTCCCGCAAGGAATACCGTGAGCGCGAGGCGGCTCGAGCCGAAGCGTTGAAGGTGGAGACCGCAGCCGAGGAGACTCGCCGCCGTCTTGAGCGCGAAGGCGTGACCGATGAGGCCACGATTAACGCCGCCATTGAGCAGGCGGTCGCCGATGCGCGTTCCGGCAAGAAGGCGTCCATCTGGGACCGGGTCTGATTGCGGTATGCGTCACCTGGTTCGGCTTGGGCGCGTTCCAGTCGGCTACAGGCATCTCGATCATCGCATTCGCCACCGAGTCGAATATGAAGCAGTACACGGGCTTTGTATTCGCCTGCTTCTCCATCAGCTCGTTGATGGGCGCCTTGGTGTACGGCGCGAAGAACTGGTCGATTGCCCTGTGGAAGCGCTTCTACTTCTGCCTGGCCGTGGTGAACATCGGCATCAGCACGTTCCTGTTCGCCAAGCATCTGTGGTGATTATGATCATCTACCTGATCATCGGCGTGTGCCAGGCTCCGACGTGGATTAACGGCAACCAGCTCATGCTGCACTTGGTGCCGCCTTCCCGCCTGACCGAAGGCATGGCGTGGATGGGTGCGATGAATTCTATCGGCTCCTCCGCCGGTTCGGCGATTGCCGGCCAGTTCATCGACCGCATGGGCTCGCATGGCGGCTTCATGGTGGTGACCACTTTGGCACTGGTCTCGCTGGTGATTGCGCTGATTGGCTTCAAGCAGATCAAGGGCTCCACCGAGCAGCCGACCTTGACTGAAGTGAGTGTGTGAGACAAAAGCTAAGCCCCCTCTGACGAGGGGGCTTATACGTCAAAACGCTACTTCGGCCAGCCTTTGGGCGTGTGTTCCAGGGACCAGATGCCGAGCTTGTGGGAGAAGCTGTTCTGCCACTTGGCTTCAAGCTCCTCGGCATTCAGTCGATTTTCAGCGGACTTCAGACGGTTCATCGCATTGGTGTGCGTATCGTCGAGCAGCCACTTGCGAATCAAGAAGTTCCAGATCATTACCACGCAGTGGCCACCAACTTGCCGATATTGGTGCGCAACAGATATTCGGCATGCTGCGATACATAGGCATCATGGTTCATGCCATAAGTGGAAATCCAGATAATCGCGTCATTCATGAACAGACCGACTACAGCGCCCGCCACGAAGATAAGAATCTCCATCCAGCGCGCCATGTCATCACGATGCTTGAATACGAATTTCATGCTCGCCAGATAGTTGAAAATCAGCGAGATGATGAAAGAGACGGTGGCAGCCAGCACGTTGTGCATGTGGAATATGCCAACCAATAGGTTGAGAATACCCCAGTCGATAACAAAGGCGATGACGCCCACAATGCCGAACTTCATCAGTTGTTCAATCAGTTTTCTCACAAGGGTATTCAACACTATTGGGCTGACTGCGGAACATATATTGGCTGGAAAGGCCAATAATCTCCCCAATTGGCCTTGCCCCGGTCCGTTCTGCAAGCAGCTTCCTACATCCGCATGCCATGTTCAACAGCAACCGCTGAGGCTAGACTGGAAGCGAACCGAATCAAGGAGGAATTATGCCCGTTATTCACACTCATGTGTCCGTGTCCACCACCCCTGAGCAGCGCGAGGCACTGAAGGCCGCCTATGGCAAGGCGATTACCGCCGTGCCGGGCAAGTCCGAGGGCTGGCTAATGTGCCCGTTCGAGGACAATATGCCGATTTACTTCGGTGGTAGCGATGACCAGCCCGCCGCCTATGTGGAAGTCAACGTGTTCGGCGCTCTGTGCCGGGCTCTGCTTGGGAAAAGCTGACCGAGAGCATTATGGCCGCGCTGAACTCCACGCTCGGCATTCCCGAGGACCGCACCTACATCCGTTACACCGCCACCACCACTGGGGCTGGAATGGTAGCAACTTCTAGTTTGCCACCATTCCCCTCGCAGCATAGCTGCTCGCATCGCCTACGGAAAAGCCCCGGTGGGGCTTTTCCGTTTTAACGGGCTCAGGGTAGCAACTTCTAGTTTGCGTATGCTGGCTCCCCCTCAGTCAGCTTCGCTGACAGCTCCCCTCAAAGAGGGAAGCTCAGATGTAGAAAGCCCGCCGGTGGCGGGCTTTCTACGTTTCAAGGGGCTGATTTCCAACATTCAGAAGCTCTACTAGCGTTTCAAGGGGCTTTTAAAACAAGAAAACCGGAGTATAAACATTGCAATTTCAATGGTCATACTCCGGATTTCGCAATCGAAGAGCCCCTCGAAACGCAGATAGACCTCCGGAAAACCGAAAATCCGCCCCTCAAAAGCGAGTTACCTCACCTCATGCCTGTCATCACACGATCTTGGGCATGGGGGTGGTGAGGCTGGTGGTCAGGTTGACGTGGACCAGACCGGCACCGGCATGCACCTCAACCTTCTTCAGGGTCACGGTGCGCTCTTCTTCGGGGGCACGGTCGTTGTCGGTCATGGCGAGCCGGGGACTTCGACCGCCACGAACGCCAGATCGTCCAGCGAGATGCCTGCGCTCTGGCACAGTTCCATGGCCTCGGACACGGACTCGGTGAAGCCCGGTTTGTAAATCACGCGCTCGGCCGGTACGCCGTAGGCGTTCTCGGCCACCCACTTGGCGTTCTCGGTCAGGGCCATGCCCTTGTGCGAGTGCGGTTCGGCCGGCATGGAGCCGTTCTGCAACGCGTCGACGAAACCGTCAAGCTGCGGGGCCAGCGCCTCGCCGCCGTCGCGGAACAGGTTGCCGATGATCGGCGTGCGGAAGCCCAGCTCGTCGGCGGTGGCCTTCAGGGACGGAACCTGATCGTCCTCGCCTTCCCACAGGTTGATGAGCGGGAAGGTCGGAATGTCCAGGTTCTCCAGGCGCTGCACGTGGAACGGGTAGCGCCAGGCCAGCTCGGGATCGTCGCGCCAGGTGGAGGCACGGGTCACCACGATGGCGGCGGACGGCCACTGCGCGCCGTATTCGCGGCAGGCGATGTCCAGCCACTTCTGGGCGCGGCGTCGGTGCCGTAGCCGGCCTCGACGATGACCACGGTCATGCAGGGCGCAGGCCATTTCCACGGAGACCAACGTCGGAATGCCGATGGACACGTTGGCGAACGGGCCACCGTGCACGTAGACCGGTGATCCGTTCACGGTTTCGGTCTTGGCCGGCTTGACCGCGTCGGCCAAAATGCCAGTGATACGCCACAGGTCCACGAATTCGCCGAAGGTCACGGCCTTGCCGTCCTTGGTGCCGGCGATCATCTTGGACACGCGCTCGGAAATCTCGTCCATCGAGCGGGAGAGCACCACAATCTGCATGAGCTCGCAGGTCGGCGTGAGCACGACCTTCTCCGGCACGTTGCCCTTGCCGTAGTCCACGGCGGTGGAGCGCAGGGAGCGGCTCGGCACCTCGGAGACACGCGGCACGAGAATCGTGTCGAGCTTGCCGTCATCGATGGCCTTCTCGGCGAAGGAGACGAGCAGGTTCTGGGCCGCCTCGATGGCGCCCATTTCGCCGCACAGACCCCAGTCGATGAGCTCGGGGTGGGTCAGGGAAGCCTTGCCGCCGCCGGAGGCACCGCCCTTGGAACCGGCTGCGGTGATGCCCATGCTCGGCTGACGCAGCACGGCGGTCGCATCAATGCCGCGCTTGTTCAGAGCGTCGATCAGGGCGATGGTCGTGGTGGTCTTGCCTTCTCCGCGCGATGCCTTGAGCGGCGTATCGGCGGTGACGAGCACCACCTTGCCGTGCTTGCGCGGGGCGTCAGGGTTCTCGGCCAGGTACTTCATGTAGCCGAATGCGTCGATCTTCTGGACCAGACCGTACTGGCTGGTGAAGTCTTCGATGGTGGTCATATAAAGCCTTTCTGTGTTTGTGTGATGGGGGCGGGGGTGGTGGGGGCGCAGTCGCCGCCTCTCGCCTAAAAACAGCCCACTGGGCTGTTTTCTTAACGGCTCAGCCCCTCAGGGAGGGGAGCTCAATACGGACTAAAAGTCGGACATGTGGAAGCCGTTCTTCATTCCCATGCTGCGAGTGTACAGCACGGAGTCAAGCAGCTTTTCGGTTTCCTCCTTGAGCTGGTCGGCCATGGTCTGGTTGGCGGCGGCGAGAATCTCGCGCACCTCGGGGTTACGCAGCGCGGCGATGGTCTCGTCCGGGGTCATCGGCTGCACATCGCCATCCACGTTGTCGGCCTCAAATTCCTCTTCAGCGGCGGACTGCGCGGCTTCCTCGGCGGCCGTCAAGCCCAGACGGGCGATCTGCTCGTCGGTGGCGGCGACCAAGCGGTGGCCCATCGCACCGGTCTTCTCCTGGTAGCGCTCAACGGCGTTGGACGTGGAGCGGAAGGCGCCATCGCACAGGGCGGCGATGATGCGGTTGGCCCAGTAGAAGTTCTCGGACGTCACGCGGGTGGTGGTGTCCTCAAGGTAGGCGGGCGTGGTGTCCACGTTCGGGGAAGAACGGTACCAGCGTGTTGAACGGGTTGGAGCCGTATGCCATCCACTGGATGGCGCGGGAGCCTGCGGGCGGTACGGGCGGATCTGCATCACCGCGAGCTGGCTCTGGCGGTTGATGCCGATCGTGCGGTACATGTGGCGGGTGCGCTCATCGCCCAGCTGGCCGTACGGATCGAACGGGGTGCCTGGTAGTGGGAGCTCAGCACGTACTTGATATCCTCGATGGTCACCTTGCGCTCAGGCTGACGGGCCCACGGGATGTCGTCGGAGGTGGGCTTGTGGTCGGCGTCCGGGCCGTCCCACACCTCGTCGTACGGGTTGAGGAAGCGCTGCATGTACCAGGCGCGCGGGGTGTTGTACACGTGGTCGGAGTCGGAGTGGGAGCCGAAGGCATCGCGCGGGTTGAACGGGGTAGTGTTCTCCACCGCGAGGTCCAAATGGTTGGTTTCGATGAATTCGGCAAGGTCTTCGGAACACATGTGCGCTTCCTGGTCACCCAGGGCGTCCTCAAGGTCGAATTCGTCGATACCGAGCTGGTTCGGCATGGTCACGTAGGCCTCGTCCGGCACTCGCTTGGCAATCCAGTGATGGCCGCCCACAGTTTCCAGCCACCAGATTTCGTTGGAGTCGGAGAAGGCGACGCCGTTCATCTCGTTAGGTGCCGAATTCCTCAAGCAGCGCGCCGAGGCGCTGGACGCCCTCGCGTGCGGTCTTGACATACGGCAGCACGATGGTCAGGAAGTCCTCTTCGCCGATGCCGCCGGGCACCTCGGCTCATCGCCCTTGGCCGGCGTGTATTCCACGAACGGGTCGGCGCCGAGCACGCGCTCGTTGGTGGTCAGGGTTTCGGTGGCGCTCATCGCCACGTTCGCCTCGTTGACGCCGGCCTCGCCCCAAATACCTTCCTTGAGGTCCGCGTTCGGCACGGCGGTGTACTGCAGCGGGTCGTCCGGCAGGGTGATGGTCAGGTGGGAGATCACCGACTTGTATTCGCGCGGCTGTTCCTCCGGCTTCACGACGATGAAGCGCTTCGGGTTGAACTCGCCGTTCGCGGAATCCTCGTTGCGGGCGATGATGGTCGAGCCGTCATAGCTCGCGTCTTTGCCTACCAGAATCGTGGTGCAGGCCATAGTGTGATGGTGTCCTTTCTTTGTTGTGGTCACGCTCCCACTGGCGGGAGCTGGACGACGAAGTCGGACTGAAGGTGGTTTTGTACTGACCCACCCCCAGTCAGTGATGGCTGACAGCCCCCGCCTGCGGGGGCTCATGTGGCTCACGCCTTGCCGGTCAGGAAGATGCCGTCGGTGTCGGGCACTTCACCGCTGTTGCGCAGCGCGTGCAACAGCTCGTTGAGCCAGAAGCCCTGATTCAAGCCGGGCAACGGCTTCTTGGTGGCCCACACCTGCAGGTAGTACTCATGATCCTTGTCCGGCGGCTGCGGACCGTTGTACCGCATGATCACCGCCGGGTCAGTGCTGCGGCCCAAGAACTTGGAGGCCGAGGAGTTGCACCCCTGCACGGTCTCGGGAATCATGGCCGGCAGCTGACGGGAGAAGTCCGGCGGGATGGCCAACGCATGCGAATCATTGAAGTCGTACATCAGCGCATCAATCGGCAGATTGGCCACGGACCAGTGAATCCACTCGAAGCCGCAGACCGGAATCGAATCCGGGTCCACGAACTCCCAGTGCAGGTAGCGGGCCTCGGGATCCACATCATCGATGTAGAACGGGAAGGAGACCACAGGCACGCCACCATTGAAATATTCAGGGGCCGCAGCTTGGCGAAATCGTCCGGGATGACGGTGAAATCGGCGGAAATCTTCATACGTCCCAGTATCGCTCATATGTGTGACGTACTGGGGGCTGTGCGTTACGGGGTCTCTCCCCCAGTCTCGCTGCGCTCGACAGCCCCCACTCATCAGAGGGGGGCTAGTTGCGTCGGGTTATGAGATCAGGGCGCAGAAGAGGGACTCGAATACCAGTAGCGGGTTGCCGTTGCCGGCTAGGCGCTTGCGGGCGTGGGCCACTTCGTCCAGACGGGTCACGGCACCGGCCCGGTTCAATCGCACCGACAATTCGGTGATCGACGAGCGGTTCTCCAGGTTGATGAGGCCCACCGAATCCTCCGCATTGTTCTGCAGCACCGCCACATCTCGGTAGATGGAGGCGATGGAGTTCAGCGCACGATCCAATACGTCGCGCGTACGGCGGGTGACCAAACGCTTCACATCGTCTTTCTTGGCAATCTGGTTGAATGCGCCACGCAGTTTCGGCGGGATGCGGTCGCTCGGTGCCAGTCCGTTGATGCGGCGGAATTCCGCTTCCTGGCCGGCGGTGATGCGGTTCGCGTCCGCCTCGGCCTGGGCCTTGGCATTGTCGATAAGATTGCCGGCCAACAACACTGCATCCGAGGCACGGGCCAGATTCAGCACACCGACCACAAGTTCATCGCGGTCGGACATAACCCGTTCGTCGGTGGCGTACAACTTGGCGATGCCGATATGGCCTTCGGCGAGTCGGGCCGCACGCTGCGCCACTTTTTGGCTCGACATTGGTGGTGGAGGTCAGGAATCCGGCCACCGCCTGGGTGGAGGGCACGGCGAGGTTCACGATGCGTGTGCGCGAGCGGATGGTGGGCAGCACGTCCTGGGCGCTGGGCGCGCACAGTAGCCAGATGCAATGCTCGGCCGGCTCCTCAATCTCTTTCAAGAGCACGTTGGTGGTGCGCTCAAGCATGCGATCCACGTCTTCGATGATGATGATGCGCCACGGTGCGGTGGCGGGCATCTGCTCGGAGGTAGTGATGATCTCACGCACCTGATCGATACCAATAGTCACCTTGTTCGTGGTCAGCACCGTGACATCCGGATGCGTGCCGGCAAGCACCTGCTGGGTGACGCGCGTGGGCTCAGCGCTCATGCCGTGATCCGGGCTTTCCAGCGCCGCCGCAAACGCACGAGCCATGTTGGAACGGCCCGATCCGGGAGGTCCACAGATCAGCCACGACTGGGTGATCTGGCTCGGGTCGCCCTGCGCGATACGACTGAGCATGTCGATTACCGGCTTTTGGCCGACTAGTGAATCCCATACGCTCATGCGAGCTCCTTGATGTCGGATTCGATGGCAGCCCATACCGCTTCAATGCTCTGGCTCGCATCGATAACGCGGAAACGATTCGGCTCGGCGGCGGCCAAGTCCAAGAAGGCCTGGCGGGTGCGGGACTGGAAGTCATCACCGGCCGATTCCATACGGTCTTCCGCGTGTTCGAGGCGATGGTGGGACAGGGCTGGGTCCATATCCAGCAAATACGTGCGGTCGGGCAGCAGGTTGTTGGTGGCCCACATGCTTAAGGATCGAATCTCTTCTGGCGTGAGTTCGCGGCCACCGGCCTGATAGGCCAAGGAAGAGTCTAAATAGCGGTCGGTGATCACCACTTCACCGCGCTCCAATGCCGGGCGGATGGTTTCGGCAACGTGCTGGGCTCGGTCTGCAGCGAATAGCAGCGCCTCGGCGCGCGGTGCGATGTCGACTGCGCCCCCATCCACACCGTGCAACAGCAGTTGGCGAATGGCCTTGCCTAACGCAGTGCCTCCCGGCTCACGGGTAACGACCACGGTACGCCCCTGAGCCTCAAGATACGCACGCAGCCGCTCGACTTGCGTGTCTTGCCCACGCCCATCGACACCTTCAAACGAAACAAACAGACCGCTCATGCTATTGACCTTAGCGTTAGGCGCAGAGTTGCGCCCAACAGGCAGTTAAACCAGCTCTACCTCCGTTTCAAGGGCTGATTTGGTCTTTTCTGAAGGTCTACTTCCGTTTCGAGGGGCTGTTGCCCAAGTAGACAACGTTCCAAAACGGCGGAATGACGTTGGCGCGGAGCCGTTCATACTCGTGGTTCAGCAGATGACCAGCCCCTTGAAGCGGAAGTAGATATTCTCAAAACGAGAAATCAGCCCCTTGAAACGCAAGTAGAGCAATAATTCCGCTCAGCCACGCTTGGGAATTACGGCGGGGCGCTCGTAGCCCTCGTTGGCGGTCAGCCAGTCGACGTCCTTTTTCACAGTGGCGGGGGTGGA
>ENA-OQCD01000279-OQCD01000279.1-human-gut-metagenome-genome-assembly--contig:-NODE-279-length-14236-cov-4.550287_pt1 | contig 14236 bp, 12 predicted proteins | sample MGYA00242755_ERZ504571 | MGnify/ENA primary metagenome ERZ504571 (study PRJEB26092, sample SAMD00036274) | human gut metagenome | host: Homo sapiens | study: EMG produced TPA metagenomics assembly of...
ACGGCGAGCGAGGTGCGGCAGCTGCTAAGCCAAAAGCGCAGATAATACTGGATGCTGCAAAGGTGAGCGCCGCCAGTGGCGGAAACAGCGAACCGAAGCAGGGGCAGCGGTCGCAGAGTGCGAGGGGGCTTTTTGCCCCCGAAGCACGATGCGGGTACCGCAACCCGACATTATCGAGCATTTTTGCAACGCAGATGCGTGCCGCAGCCGCCGAAGCGGTGCTTAAGCCGCAAGGCGGGAATTGTGCGGTGTTGCCTAAAGAAATAAAATAAAAGCATGTGCAGTTTTTCGGGCTTTCCCCAAAAAACGCACATGCTCTTGTTTTTATTGGTTATTTCAGCAGCCCGAAATGTTCCAGCGCATTCCAGATGCCGTCCTTATCCACATCGGTGGTAATGTAATCCGCCGCGGCACGGGCGTCTGGCCAGGCGTTGCCCATGGCAACCCCGATCCCGGCAAAAGCAAGCATCTCGGTATCGTTGCCGCCATCGCCAAAGGCGATGCTGTTTTCCCGCGTAAGACCCAGATGATTGAGCGTTTCCTGCAAGCCGTTCACCTTGCCGCCGGTTGCGGGCAGGATATCGACAAATTCTTCGCTCCAGCGCACAGCGCGGCAGCCGGGCACGTGAGCCATGAACTCCGGTTCCTGCTCGCTGCTCAAAAATGCGCTGAGCTGATACGTCGGGTAGGTAAAGCAGCGCTGGGCCGGATCGATGGTTTCCTGCGGGATCTCTTTCAAAAAGTTTTCACACAGGGCATTGGTGCGGTTCATGTAAGCGGTATCCGCTTCCACAAAGGAAACTGCAATATCTGTTTTTTCCAGCCAGGGCAGCAGCTCGCGCAGTCCCTCCTGCGGCAGCGGGTGAGCGTAAAAGCAGCCGTCCTTATCCCGGCAATATTGGCCGTTCATCATCACCATGCCGTCAAATTCAAACGGCAGATCCTTTTTCAGGTAATGCAGGTGGTACGGCGGGCGGCCGGTTGCCAGGTAAAGCTGCACCCCTTTGGCGCGCAGAATGTTGAGCGCCGCCACGGTGGATTCCGGCAGGTGGTGATCCGGCGGCAGCAGAGTGCCGTCAATATCAAAAAAAGCAATGCGAATATCTCTGTTTTCCATGTTATTATTCCTGTTTCAGCTGTCGGCCCATCATTGTAGCCAGTGCATCGCGGGCGGCCAACCGACCGGACAGAATATCATCCACCGCATTCACGATGGGCATTTCTACCTTATACTTTTTCGCCAGCTTGCAGGCTGCGGGCAGGGCATTGATGCCCTCCACCACCTGACCGACCTCTTTTTTGGCGGTTTCCACATCCTTTCCGCGGCCAATCAGCATGCCGGCATGCAGGTTTCGGCTGTGCATACTGGTGCAGGTCACGATCAGATCGCCCATACCGGAAAGCCCGGCAAAAGTTTCGGCCTTGCAGCCCATGGCCACACCCAGGCGGGCCAGCTCGGCGTTGCCGCGGGTGATAAGGGCAGCCTTGGCGTTATCGCCGTAATCCAGGCCCATCGCAATGCCAACAGCCAGCGCGATCACATTTTTGACAGCGCCGCCCAGCTCCACGCCGCGGCGGTCAGTGTTGGTATATACGCGGAAGGTTGGGGTGGTAAAGATCTGCTGCACCTTGCGTGCGGCGGCTTCATCCGGGCTGCCCGCCACGATCAGGGTGGGCATATCGCGGGCCACTTCCTCCGCATGGGTGGGGCCGGAAAGCGCCACCACATTGCAGTGGGTGTGTTTGCCATCCGCGGCCAGCTCCTGCTCAATGATTTCGGACATCGTCATCAGCGTTTTTTCCTCCACGCCTTTGGCCACATCCACGATCAGCTGCCCATCCGGGATATGCGGTGCCGCCTTGCGGGCGGTGGAACGCACAAAAACCGAGGGCACCGCAAACAGCAGCACATCACGGTCGCCGCAGATTTCTTCAATATCCGCGGTATAGTGCATATCGGCAGGCAGGCACATGCCGGGCAGGTTGGGGTGGGCATGGGTCACGCTCATGGCTTTCAGTTCATCGGGCAGGGCGCTCCACATGGTAACGTCACAGCCGTTTCCTGCCAGCATGCGTGCCAGCGCGGTTCCCCAGGTTCCGGCACCCAGAACACCGATTTTGGTTTTGGTCATCGTATTTGTTCTCCAATCGTTTATGGGCAATACCGCATAATTCTAAGTGCCGATACGGCGAGCGAGGTGCGGCAGATGCCAAGCCAAAAGCGCAGATAATACTGGATGTCTTATCGAGCATTTTGGCAACGCAGATGCCGTGCCGCAGCTGCCGGAACGGTGCTTAAGCCGCAAGGCGGGAATTGTGCGGTGTTGCCTATGGTATCAGGTACGCCTTCAAGCTGCACCTTAAAAGTGCCCCGTGCGGTTAAACTGTTTCCACCTTTCAATCAAAGAGTGGCGGCGCGGATCCGGCTTATCCGGCAGGTCCAGCACAAAGCGCTCATAGCAGTTCACAATGCGTGTCTGGCCGTACTGGTGCTCCCGCGGGATGTTGGCTCCATAGGTCAGGTGGATATGCCCGTGCAGCATCAAAGCCGGGTGATAGGTATCCAAAATTTCATTGAACACCGTAAACCCGCGGTGCGGCAGGTCGCTGAAATCCCCATAGCCGTGCAGCGGCGCATGGGTAACAAGGATATCCACCCCGCCCGCGTGCTGGATCTTGCTGCGCAGGTGGCTGATGCGGCGTTTCATTTCCGCTTCGGTAAACTGCCAGGCACCGGCGCGGTAACGGCAGCTGCCGCCAAGGCCCACAATGCGGTAGCCCTTGTACCAGTACAGGTCATCGTCAATGCAGATCGCACCGCGGGGCGGTTCTCTATCATAGCTAGCATCATGGTTGCCGTGTACATAAAGCACCGGAACCGGCGCTGCATCGGACAAAAAGTTCATATAATGCCGGCTCAGGTCCCCGCAGCCGATGATCAGGTCGATATCGCGCAGCTTGCTGGGCTCATAGTATTCCCACAGGTACTTGCTCTCTTCGTCTGCCACTGCCAGAATTTTCATAGATCGGCCTCTTTCTCTGCAGGGAGCCGGTCGCGGTGGATGCCCTGCATGCGGTACATGGGGCGGGCACAGTCCATCAGTTCGTCAAATTCCGGCAGGTGGCCCTCCACTGCATCGCACAGCCAGTCCATATGCAGGATCTGCTCCGGGGTAAAGCCGGTGCGGCCCTCGTTCATCACAGTACCGTTCTGCGCGGTAATATAGCAGGCAAACGGGTCAATGCTGCCCGCAATAATGCCGCTGCGCAGGATGTTGGCCAGGTGGCGCACATCATGGGGCAGCTCGCGGCTGAGCAGTACATCCATCACACCGCTGTTCATGCCCCACCAATAGTTGACGGCAGTACCGTCGGTGCCGGATTTATCGCGGGTCCAGCCGCCATCCAGCACGGTGCGCACCACGTTTCATAGAACTGGCCCCAATGCCAAAACGGCGAAGCCAGATCCATCAGCGTGCCGCCGGGGCTGATGCGGAAAGTTCCGAACTCTCGCGCAGGGCGGAACGGCGTGGGGGTATCGCGCCCCGAGATCACCGTGATGCCCTGCTTCTGGAAGGCCTGGATCGGGTCCCCCGGCAGGCAGGACCATTGCAGGCTGACCTTACGCGCGGGTTGACCATCCGCGCGCCAAGGGCAAACGCATTGATGTTGGCCGGAACGCCAAAGGTGGGCGTATCCGCCACATAGCCCACGCGGTCCTCCCGCGCCACAGCGGCAGCAATGGCACCGGTGATGAACTTTGCCTCATACACGCGGCTGTAATAGGTGCGGATGGAAGCATACGGCATATCGACCGAGCAGTTCAGGATGCGCACATCCGGGTGGCGCAACGCCGCGCGCAGCGAAGCCCCCACCAGTTTTGGCGAGGTTGTAAACACCATATCCGCGCGTCCTGGATGGCTTTTTCCACCAGTTCATCGGCATTTTTGCCCGGCTCTGCGCATGATAAGCCACGGTTTCCACCTTGCCGGCAAACACCTGGTCCAGCTGGGTACGGCCAAACTCGTGCTGGCTGGTCCAGGTAGAAGTTTCCGCGTGCGCTCGTTGACAAACGCTACTTTCAAGTGGCTGGGCTCACTGCGGATCCCCGGCAGGATGCGGTCCAGCAGGCTGTTCTTTTTGGCCGGGGCGGCCGGCTGGGTGCTGAGCTTGACCGGTTCCGGGCGCTCCAGCGCCAGAACGTTATCCCACACAGCGTCAATAGCTGCGGCAAACTGGGCGGGACTATAGGTTTTCAGCTCATCCAACTTATACAAGCGGAGCAACAGCAGCATAACATCCGCCGGGGTGGTGCGCATTTTATCGCCGCCGGTGGGCATTATAAGCTTGGTGATCCAGTTCATCAGGCTGACAACTTCCGCCTTATCGTCTGCGGTCCACTTTTCATCCGGCGCTTTGCCCAGCGCTTTCTGCAAGCGGGCAAAGCTGCCCTCCTGCGTAAAGTGCAGCCGGTACAGCCCGCACAAAGGGTAATACTCCATGAACTCGTAATATTCACGAATTTCCGGCGTATCATTGAACCGCGGCACAACGCGGGTAACGGTGGCAAAAATAGAATCCGCGCCAAAATATTTCAGCACACTGACACGTTTGTTGCCCTCTTGGACATAAAAGCGGCCCATGTACTCATACGCTTTAATGGCATCGTGGATGCCCTCTTCCATATGGGCCATGCACAGGGAAAGCCACTTGCTGGCAAACTCAGTGTCTTCGGGCAGCAGCGGCATAAAGTTGGAAGCAAACGCCATGGTGCGGCCGGTGGTTTTGGTGCCTACCACATAATCCAACGGTATTTCAATGGTACCAAGCGGTATCTGGCTTTCGGTATCTGTTTTTTCCAGCAGTTCATCCAACGCAGGCAGATAGGGGTATTTGCCTGCCGCTGTCTTTTCACGGTAATCGCGCATGCCCAATCTTTGAGCGCGGTTGTATTCATCTATGGCTTCTATACGCTGCATCCTGTGCCTCCTCCTGCTGTTGTGGTTCCGTCATTTTTTTCTTATTCTGTGGGCATGTATGTTGTAATTATACCATATCCCGCAGGGCTTTGCACCCTTTTTTATGCCGGAAACCGGCATCCTGCCCGCTTGACATAAATTTTACACAAAACCTGTAGTGCAGGTCTTGCGGCATATCGCGGATTCTTGTATAATAGAATTCGTATGCAAATTTGACATCAATCAACTGCGAGGTACTGGAATGTTTAAGAAATACCTGACTGTATTTTTTGTTTCGATGGTTCCCCTGATCGAACTGCGCGGCGCAATCCCCTATGGCGTAATTTTTGGTCTGCCGCTGTGGAGCACCTACATCATTGCCATCATCGGCAACATGATCCCGGTGCCGTTCATCTTTTTGTTTGCGCGCAAGATCCTGGAATGGGGCGCTGACAAACCGGTGATCGGCAAGTTTTTCACTTTCTGCCTGGAAAAAGGCCACAAGGGCGGCCAAAAGCTGAAAGCCACCGCCGGCCGCGGCCTTTTTATTGCTCTGCTGCTGTTTGTGGGCATTCCCCTGCCCGGCACCGGCGCATGGACCGGCACCCTGGCCGCCAGCCTACTGGATATGGATTTCAAGGAAAGCGTTCTGGCCTGCATGGGCGGCGTTCTGCTGGCAGGCTGCATTATGGGCGTACTGAGCACTTTGGGCATTTCCGCTTTTGGTGCAATCGCCGGTTGATTTTTTCCCTGATTGTATATGACAAAAAAGCAGCCCCCGCGGGGGCTGCTTTTTGTTATTATTTTACTGGGCCGTCTCTTCCTGCCTGCTCAACAGGATGCGGTCATTATCCAACCGGCGGCCCACATTTTTTGGCGAACTGATCCAGCAGGCCGTCCACCGTGGTGCTGGCGCGCTCTTCCCCGCTGATATCCAGCACAATGTGGCCGGAATCCATCATCAGCGTGCGGTTGCCCAATTCCAGGGCGGCGTGCATGTTGTGGGTAATCATCAGGCAGGTGATGTGGTTTTCGGCCACAATTTTCTTGGTCAGCTCCAGCACCTTATCTGCGGTGGCGGGGTCCAGGGCCGCAGTGTGCTCGTCCAGCAACAGCAATTTGGGGGTAACCAGGGTGGCCATCAATAGGGTCAGCGCCTGGCGCTGGCCGCCGGAAAGCAGGCCGACCGGCTGTTTCATCCTGTTCTCCAGCCCCAAGCCCAGCTGGACCAGCCGATCGGTAAACAGTTCGCGGTCCGCCTTGGTAATGCGGGAAAACGGCGAAGTATGGGTGGAAGCGCGCAGATAGGCCAGGGCCAGATTTTCCTCAATGGTCATGTTGGGGGCAGTGCCTTTGAGCGGGTCCTGGAACAGGCGGCCAATCGCCTTGGAGCGGCGGAAATCCGGCTGGAAGGTCATATCCACCCCATCCAGCAGAATGCTGCCGGTATCCGGAATAAAGCTGCCTGCAATGGCATTGAACAAGGTGGATTTGCCCGCGCCGTTGGAACCCACAATGGTAGCGAACTCGCCGCTTTCCATATGCAGATTGATATCGGTCAGCGCTTTTTTCTCGTTCACCGTACCGGGGTTAAAGGTCATACTGACATGGTTCAGATCAAGCATGGGTCTTGCCCCCTTTCTGGCTGACGGCACGGCGGCGGCGCAGCGCAAGGTTCTTTTTTCAGGGCCGGGGCCGCAATGGCCAGCGCCACAATGATGGCAGAAATCAGCTTCAGGCACTCGCTGGGAACATTGGCACGCAGGGCCAACGCAATGATAAAGCGGTAGATCACGCTGCCCGCCACAGCCGCAGCCGCTTTGACCCACATACCGCCGCGGCCAAACAGCGTTTCGCCAATAATCAGCGAAGCCAGACCGATGACCACCATGCCAGTGCCCAGGTTAATATCGGCGGATTTCTGGTACTGAGCCAGAACCGCGCCGGAAAGCGAGGTCATGGCGTTGGAAACGCAAAGGCCCACCGTGATGGTGAACGCCGTGTTGATGGAGGAAGCGCGCACCATATCCGGGTTATCGCCGGTAGCGCGGATGGAAAGACCAAGCCGGGTGCCAAGGAATAAAATCAGCAGCGCGCAGGCCACGACTGTGACCGTGACGGCAACAATGAGTTTATAGGGAGATTTTTCGCCAAACAGGGCGCGGGCCATAGTGAACACTGTCTCAGTTTTCAGCATGGGAACGTTGGAAGAAAAGCCCATGATGGCAAGGTTTACGGTGTAAAGCCCGGTATTGGTAATAATACCCGCCAAAATGGACGGCACGCCCAGGTGGGTTTGCAGGAACGCGGTGACATACCCGGCGCAGGCACCGGCCAGCATGGCCAGCACAAAACCAAGGAACGGATGCCCCGCCACTGCGGCGGTAGCCGACACGGCACAGCCAAGGGTGAACGCGCCATCGGTGGTCATATCGGCAATATTCAGCACACGGAAGCTCAAAAACAGTGCCATGGCCACAAGGGCGTAAATAAAGCCCAGCTCCAATGCGCTTTGCACAATGGCAAGGGTAAACATAAGCGTTGCTCCTTTGCGTATAAATAATAAGTAATAAAGAATAATGAATAATGGCTGTACGCCGCCCGCGGCGGCGTTTTTAATCAGGTATGCAGCTCCGGCGGGCGTTTTCGCTTGCCGGAGCTGCATTTTCTGCTTTATTGTGGTACCGCAGGCACCACACCTGCATTATTCTTTTTTCATTATTCTCTATTCATTTTATCACTGCTGGGTGGTAACTTCCACAACCTGGCTGACCATATCGCTGAAAGCGGCGTAATCAATGCCCAGAGCGGCGGCAGTTTCGGTGTTGACGGTGATGATGCCGCCATCCATTACATGGTATTCAGGAACGTTGCCGCTTTCCAGGATATCCAGCACCATATCAGCGGTGTAGGTGCCAAGTTCGGTATAGTTGACTCCGCAGGTTGCAAAGGCACCGGCGGTAACAAAGCTGTCGGCACCGGTGTAGAACGGGATACCCGCTTCGGTCAGCGTCTCGGAAACAGCAGCTGCGGCGGCCATAACCACGTTATCGGTCGGGGTAAACACAGCGTCAGCCTTGCCCACCATATTGGCGGCGGCGCTCATGATTTCATCGTTGGTGTTGCCGGTGCCTTCCACATAAGCAATGCCCTTTTCATCCAGGTAAGCCTTTGCTTCGGCAATGGGGGTGGTGGAATTGGCTTCGGAATTGGAGTACAGCAAGCCAACAGTCTTGACATCCGGGTTGATTGCCAGCATCATATCCAGGATGAACTGGGTGTTCAGCGCGTCAGAAGTACCGGTGACATAATCCAGGCCGGTGAGGTCTGCAGCGGCAGGGTCGCTGATAGCGGCGTACACAACAGGAATCTGATCTTCGGCGCAGGCATTGGCCATACACTGAGCTGCCAGGGTGGCAATGGGCACCACCGCATCATATCCATCGGAAACCACCTGGGTGCCGATCTGGTTCAGCGTGGTAGCGTCGTTCTGGCCGTTAAAATCTTTGTACTCAATGGCAATGCCCTTTTCGGCGGCTTTGGCGTCCAGCTCTGCTTCCACAGCGGTGCGGATCTCATCCAGGCTGGCGTGGTCCAGCTGCTGGACCACCGCAATTTTGTAAGACTTTGCGGTATCATCTGCGGCAGCAGCTTCGCTGCTGGTGGATGCAGCGGTATCGGCGCTGGAGGCAGCGGCAGAAGTGGTGGCGGCGGTGGAACCGCAGGCGGCGAGGGTGGCGAGCATAGCGGCGGCGGACAGAACAGCAACAAACTTTTTCATGGTAAAAGCTCCTTTTTATCATTCACATTTAAGGTGTATCGGCGGTTTGTTCCCGGCAGTGCCGGGGCGGGCAATCAGTTTGCCCGGCGCCATCGCTCCCGCATGGTGGTAATGCTTTGCTTTTTCATGGTGTTACTCCTGTTTGTGGTCTGTGCCGGGTATAACAAAAAGCCCTTGCACAGAAATAGCTTTCTGTGCAAGGGCAGATCAATCAAATAATCTGTGGTGCCACCTTGCTTGCTGTGCCATAAACTGCACAGCCGCTCTGCGGAGAACTAACATTCCCCTGCCCTGTAACGGAGGCTTCCGTCAACGGATACTCAGCCCAGCTTTTCCCCGTGCCCTCGGCGAACCATTTATCCACTCCGCTTACCACCCCGTTCCCAGCATCGGGGGCTCTCTGTGCGTGCGCCTGTGGTTTTACTTTCGCTTCATTGGTTTAAAGTATTTATAACACAAAGGCGCGGCCTTGTCAACGGGGAATTTTTAATTTTCTGTGTCAAAAAGTACAATCAGTTTTTGGCAATAATCCATAAGCGGCTTTTCTTCGGCCTGCACTTCGGGCTTGATCAGGCCGTTCTGCTCGGTGTAAGGGGTGTCCTCGTTGTCCAGCGCCAGGAACAAATCCGCCCCTGTGGCAATAAATTCTTTGCCCGCAGCTTCTGCCAGCGCGGTCAGGTCGTAATAGTCGTTCTCGGCATCATCGCCCAGCAGGCCGCTGCTGCCGCGCTGGGTATAGATCGTCAGCATGGAGCAGACTTCGCCCTGCACGGGGGAGCCTTCGCCCTGCACGGGGGAGCCTTCGCCGTTCAGCAGCATGCCGAAACGGCTGTAGTTGGCAATATAATTGCCGTCCTTCCAGGCACTCTGGGTCACATGGCCGTTGCTCAGCTGGCCAAAGAATTTATCGTCCGGGTACTGGCGCAGCACAAAGTTCATGTTGTCCATCATGGCAAGGTCGTCGCGGTCCAGCCTGCCCTTATAGGTGGTGTTCACCTGCAGGTTGGCATACAGCTGCTGTACCTGGGCATAGGCATCGCCAAAATAGTCTGCCATCGCATCGGGCTGTTCCTCCATAGCGGTCTTGAACAGCTGCAGGGCAGTCGTCATATCCTCATCCCGCAGGGCCTGCACAAAGTCCGCAATGCTCTCTGCCGGTTCGATCTCCGTATCTGCCAAAGCCAGCAGGCCATACATCGAAACTACGGTATTGCGCTCGGTGCCCAGCCCTGCCACATGGATAGTGCCGCCCTGCTGGCGGTTATACTGGTACAGCCAGCGCCAGTATTCGGCTTCCGCATCCGCACAGCTGCCCTGCAGCTTCAGGTAGTGGTTCAGCCAGTTTTCATCGCCCGTGCGCATGTACTGCTCCAGCACCTGGGTTTCGCCCACGCCGGTTTCCACCAGCTGAACATTCACCCCCTGCTGTTCGTGCAGGTACTGGAACAGCGCCTTGCGCATGGCAGTGTTCTGCGGCTGTCCGCGGGTCTCTCCGGCCAGAAACACGCGGTAATCCGCATTACCAAAATCGGCATCTTCCAGCGGATAATCCCAGTAAATGGGTGTCGTGTTGTCTTTCAGGTAGGTGTGGACGGTGTCATTCTTTTTGCTCTGCACTTTCACGGTTTCGGGCACAGCGGTTTCCTCACCGTCAGCCGTTTCCGGGGTAGCGGTACCGGCGGCAATGGCTTCCTCTGCCGTCATATCAGTATACAAAAAGTTCTGCAAAACCGCAATGTTGGCAGCCCAATCAGGATCCATCATGGGGCGGTCATCCATGCCGTTGCGCACGCCATAGGTGCCCTGCACCGGCAGGGTCATCTGGTCTGCTGTCACGCCCAAAAAAGCCCGGCAGCTGCACCATCAAGGCAGCGATCTCAGTTTTTGTAAAGTTGGTCTGCACCACCGGCAGGGCGGCGTCCAGCAGGTCGTTCAGCTCGGTGACCGAAGCGCTCTTGATCTGGTCCAGCACCGCCTGGATGACGGTGCGCTGGCGGGCCACGCGGTGCCAGTCATCATCAATGGCGCGCAGGCGGGCATACTGCAATGCGGTATAGCCGTCAAAGTGGTTCCAGCCTGGTTCCACCTTGTTGACGATCAGCATCGAGTTGGAGGGAACCTCCCAGTTCAGCGCCTTGGCTTCGTCCTCAGTCAGGTTCAGGTCGATGCCGCCCACGGCATCCACAATCTGAACAAAGGAGTTAAAATTGAACCGCACATAGTGGTCCACCTGCACGTTGAAGCAGTTTTCCACCGTATCCATCGTCAGGCGGGCACCGCCGTAACGGAAGGTGTGGGTGATCCAGTCGTACTGGCCCTCGTACCCATCCAGCAGAATCGGCACACCGGTGGCGCGCTCAATGGAAACCAGTTTGATGGTATCGTCCTTGATGTTCAGGGAACACAGAATTAAACTGTCCGCGCGGGCATCGGAGCTGAACTCCATGGTGGCTTTTGTTCCGTCCAGCTCGTTCAGATGGGTAAACGCATCCCAGTCGTTCACGGCATCGGTGCGTTCATCAGTGCTGATCAACAAGATGTTCAGCACATCTTCGTCCGCAAAGGGGCTACCCTCCGGCATCTCCATTTCGTCATTTGTGGCCTGGGTCAGGCCGGTGGTATCCAGGTCCTGGTCCTCCTCGGCATCAACGGTGCCAACGCTTTCCACCGTGCCGTCATCGTAATGAATCAGATCCAACTTGCCGTTAATGTACAGCAGCGCCAGCAGCACCAGCACCGCCAGCGCCGCAGCAAACACCGCCAGCAGTTTCAGCCACAGGGGACGTTTCTTTTTGTCCGGCGTTTCCGGTGCTGTGGTTTCTGCCTTGGGTTCGTTTTCAGTTCCCGGCTGGGCCGCATCCGCGGCCGGTTCGCTTTCCGGCTGCGTCTGCTCCGGCTGGGCCTGCTGCTCCGGGGCAGCAGACTGCATCTTGTTTTCTTCGTCCTTCATAACTACTTTCACCCTTGTTGTTTTTGGCCGCGCAAACGCCGCAGGCCCGCCCGTATCCCACAGGAATAATAGAGAAAAGCCAGCCCCGCAAAAATGCTGACCGTTAAACTGCGCCAGGTAAACCACCCGTGCTGGATGGAATGGGTGCGCAGCAGCGCCAGCCACACCGGTGCCATCAGGCGGTAAGGCCAATGGGCAGCGCGCGCAGCAAAGCTTCCTTATTGCGCAGGCAAAGCAAAAACGCCGCAATGCACAAAATAACCACCAGCACCACCGGCCACAACAGCCTGCCGCTGGCTTAATGTATCCCCCACAAAGCGGAAGATGTTCCCCCAGCTCAGCTCCATGCCGTGCCAGGTATCCGCCGTGGTGCGCACCCCGGCCTGGTGGATGGCATCGCCGATGATATCCTGCCCGGTAATCAGGGTGGCCAGCACCCATTTCAGGCCCCAGCACATGGCATAGCCTGCCCCCCAGCACAAGCTGCCGCCGATGACCGGCAGACACTGCCTGGCACCGGATGCCGCCCGCTGCGGCAGCAGCACAGCCACACCGCCACCGGCAGCCCCAGCGTGATGATGGGGGTGACCAGCAAATCACAGAACGCCGTACAGGTACCCAGCACCACCAGGGCAATGCTCAGCTGCCCGGCGCGGCGCGGCCTGGCCAGCACCCACGCGCAGCCCGCATACGCAATACAGAAAGTGGTAAAATACTGCACCTGATGCGGCACCCAGAACACGGTAACCGCCAGCTGGCTGACGGCAAACCACACCATGGCCCGCAGCCCACACTGCCGCCGCAGCTGCCACAAAATAACCGCCAGCAGCGCAAACAGCACCAAATACTGCACCACGCGCACACCGGTGATGGACATAACGCAGAGCAGCGGCCGCAGCCAGATCAGGTAGCCGTGCCAGTACCGCGCATAGGAGAACGGCACCAGCTGCACTGCCTTTTGGGCACCGGTGGCCAGCGGAATGGTGCGCTCGCAATAGACAGCAAGGTCACCGGCCATCGTTTCAAAGTTATCCACGTTATAGGCCGTTGCGGTCATCATGGCGTTCAAGGGATCCTGCTCGCCCATGGCGGCCGCTTCAAACAGCATGATGGTATCGGTATAGTTATCCATCTGGAACAGCTTAAAGCCGAAATATTCAGGGTAAAGCCCCTCCTGCTGGATGGTTTGGGCTGAATCATACACATGTTCCAGCACCGGCTGGGCCGGCAGCGCGCACGCCCCCAGCAGCAGCACAAACAGCACTGCCACCGTGGCTGCAAACGCCGCCAGCAGCTGCAGGGGCGTGGTGTGCCGCACCGTTGGGTTTGTTTTGATTTCCTGCATAACATTCCTTTTCTTTTGGGAAGATTGCAAAAGTTACAAATCTTTTTTAGGTTGATTATACCGTATTATTCCGCCAGTTTCAATAGCGCAGAACTGCCGAAAGTTGTGAAATCCCCATCACAAAATTTGCACATTCCCGTTACCGGGCGTCCGCCTGGCGCGAAACGGAGAGCACAATGCCCATTTCGCCCAGCAGCATCATCAAACTGGTACCGCCGGAAGAAAAAAACGGCAGGCTGATGCCGGTGTTGGGGATGGTGTTGGTAACAACGGCAATGTTCAGCACCGCCTGCAGCACCACCTGCACCACAAAGCCAACGGCCAGCAGCGCACCGAATTTATCCCGCGCGCGCACTGCAATAGACATGCCGCGCAAAAACAGCAGCAGGAACAGCACCACCGTCAGAGCCGCGCCCACAAAGCCAAGTTCTTCACACAGAATCGAAAAGATAAAGTCGTTCTGCGGTTCCGGCACATAGAGGTATTTCTGGCGGCTGTTGCCCAGCCCCAGCCCGGCCGCGCCGCCAGATGCAATGGCGTACAGGCTTTGGATGGTCTGGTGGCCTTCGCCCAGCGGATCGGCAAAGGGGTCCCGCCAGGAGGACAGCCGCCCCATGGCATAAGGCACCAGCTCCGGCAGCAGCACCACCGCCGCCGCAAGGCCCCGGCCCCGGCAATGCCTGCCAGGGCAAACCACTTTAAGCCCGTGCCGCCCACAAACATCAGCACCGCGCCGATGCCCAAAATCAGTAGCGTGCCGGACAGATGCGGCTCCAGCAGCATCAGCACCGTAACCGCCCCCAGGATAACCATAAAGGGCAGCACCCCGGTTGCAAAGGTCTGCATCCTGTCATGGTTGAGGGAGATGATGTGAGCAAACACCAGCACTACCGCAAACTTGGCGATCTCGCTGGGCTGCAAGGTGCCCAGCCCCGGCAGCACGATCCACCGCTTGCAGCCGTTATATTCCGGCATGAACAGCACGATTGCCAGCAACGCCAGCGATACCCCCATGATTGGCCACGCCAGTTTGTGCCAGATGTGGTAATCCACCAGACTGGCCGCGTACATGGCCGCCGCACCAAACGCCGCAAACAACAGCTGGGGGCGGATGTAGGTATAAGCATCCCCCGCGCGGTACAGCGCCACCGCATACCCGGCTGAAAACAGCATCACCAAACCATAGCACACCAGCAGCATCA
>ENA-OQCD01000280-OQCD01000280.1-human-gut-metagenome-genome-assembly--contig:-NODE-280-length-14234-cov-2.036719_pt1 | contig 14234 bp, 18 predicted proteins | sample MGYA00242755_ERZ504571 | MGnify/ENA primary metagenome ERZ504571 (study PRJEB26092, sample SAMD00036274) | human gut metagenome | host: Homo sapiens | study: EMG produced TPA metagenomics assembly of...
CTACATAGCTGCATTGCTCTGAATAGGAAGGTATGATGCCGATATCTGACAGCTGATACCACCTGATGAGCTCCTGTTTGCCGATGTGTCCGGTGTAAGTGATTACCGATGCAATCTCTTGGGAGAAACAGGAAGGCAGCGGACTTCCTGCAACTACGAGTTGCAAGTCGGGACAGCTTTTTATGGCGATTCTTATGGCATCCAACAAGGCATTAAATCCTTTTTCTTTACTCGTGCGCCCTACAAACAACGCTATTTTCTTGTCCTTCGCTATCAATAATTGTTCTCTCCACCGTTCTTTGTCCTCATTGGAGCCAGGCCTGATTCCCTTGTGCTTTCTCAGGCCGTTTGGGTATCAGGGCGAGTTTTCGCTCATCAATGAGGCATGTCTCTTTTAAGATTTGGTAAGTTCCTTTGGAGAGGCAGACCACCTTATCCGCGATGTTCATCATCTGTTGTTCCCGCAGCCAGGTGTTTACTACAAACTCCCTTCGTCTGTCGTTCTCCGGTTCTTTCCTTTCCGCCATTATCTGTTTCAGCCTGCGGATATTTCCCAACAGCACGCCGGTCCATGAAAAGTCATGAATGACGTAGATTTGCTTTGACAATGGGAACGTCCGTCTTAATGCCAGCATTAATTTATCCGAAAGGGAATAATTAAAGAAGAAAACATTGTCCTGTCCATCAGTAATATGCAACTGCAGGAACCGATTGACAACAGCAGGGTGTTGCCCGAAGTCGCCGTCGGGGAAACAGGGAAAATTCATTTCCGTCCGTTTGTTGCTATATGTTATATTGAACTCCTTGCAGTCCGCATTGAACGTAAGCAGACATACTTCCGCCCCTATTGCCTGCAGCAATAAAGCAATTCGTTCAAATAGGTGCCGATGCCGTTTTTTAGCCGAACTCAGGCATTCATTGACTATATAGACGTTCTTCATTATTCTTCTATGTGGCAAAGGTTGGACCTGCCGATAACCGATTCATAATCAGACGGAGAAGGGCAGAGCCATTGATATATGCAGTCACAGCAGGGCTTTTGGTTGCGGATGTGCAGCCATGATTTTCCCTCTGTCATTTCTTTGTGAACCAGCCGTCGGATATTTTCTGCATGCAAGTTCCCTATGGGAGCTTCCAAAACACTTCCCGCCCGTACATCGCCGTTGGAGGAAACGAACAGCTTACCGAACTTATGAGTATTAAGGACTTGGTTTCTCATAATCTCCTGCATGGATACGGGTTTGGAGAATATGTCCTCTTTTCCAGGAAAACTTGTTCCTCAAAGAAAGGCAGATTGGTGTTATCGTATACAGGCTCTATCTTGTAGTGCTGCAGCTCATACCGGTCTATCAGGCTGGAGACCGTTTCCAATTCATCTTCCGTATGCACCCTGAATATCCACGAAACGGAACTGTTGCCGGCATGGGGCAGGTTTCCTGCCGGAATATCTTCCGCATTCATTATGATTGTTGCCGGTTCATTGATTCCGTGCCTGTCATTGAAAGCCAACTCCGCTTTCATCATCCATTCCACGCAACCGGTTGCCTCTTCATGATTTTCCAGCCATGTCCGCAAGGTTTGAAGTTGTGATGCGGTGTAGATGATGATACATAAATGCTTCAGGCTGCCGGAACGAACCTGTTCCCAGACCTCATCCATCAGCGCACACAATGCTTCCCCTTCCAGCTCTTCAATATCTACCGTTATTTTATACAGGTAGGTAAACATCTTGGTTCCCACATAACCGGAACTGAAATTTTGCAACCGGCCTACTTCTTCCTGCAAGTTCAGTATCGGGTAAAATTGTATCGGCTTCTGTTCGGATAGTGAACATTCATACAAGTCTGCAAAGAACTTGTCTCTTGCCGTCGTCAGCAAGTTGCGGATAGCGTCACATTGCCATTCTTTTGCGGTGACTTTCGTTACCCCACAGTTTTTCTTGTCCAACAGGGCGGCAATGAATTTTAATTCGTCCTCGTCGGTCGCTTTGATATATTCGCCGTCCAATGTATTATATAGCAAAGCTGCCTTCTCCTTTAATGTGATATGTATATAGGGTTCAAAAGCGAACCAATATTCTTTTTCGGTGTCTATCATGATATTCTTTTTTAAGCTAAGACCACTTCCATTACTCTTTCATACGATTCCGGGTGTTGCTCTATAAATGATACTTTTTGACTCACGTACGCTCCAAACTTTTCTTTATTGGCAAAGCCCGGACATGCCACCTTTTCCAGAGAGTCAAACCGGTCGATGTTGAACATGCACTGTATGCAGGACTGTGACATGTAGCACACCTTGCATTGAGCACGCAGACTTGTCAAAATAGTTGTTGTAAAGGTCTGCAATGCTTTGGTAAGACAATTCTATATCATCATCGGGAAATGCCGTCCCCAGCCCATATTGTTGGCCGATGCGTTCGCAGGCTAATATTTTTCCATTTACGGTGATGAACATCTTTCGTGAAAAAGGAACACATCCGCCGGTGGGTATGAAATTAAGCGCTTTTTCCGAGGCGAACAAATCGTTATAAGAGCGATATACATTCTTGTTATACTGCTGCAGGAAAAGGCATGCCCCATAGTATTCAGGACTCTTCATAAACATCTCGTCCAGCAATGCTTCGTAGTTCTCGCTTTCTTTCAAATCCACGTTTCGGAACATCCGGTTAAACTCGTCTTTCTTTTCGGGGCGTATTCCTGTTGTGTTTAAAGCGGTAATCTGGGGCTTTTTGCCATATCTGTCTTTAATGAAGTGATACACTTCGTCCACCGTGCTTCTGTTGTGTAGCACGGCATTAAAAATTCACATATTGCTCAAAGTAATCGGGATATCTCTCTTTCAATTTTGTCCACATTGGCGACGTTCCGTTCAAATGAACTTTCTCCACCGGGAGTCACCCGGTAGCTGTTGTTCCATTTGTTACCGTCCAAGCTGATTAACAGATGGAATTTCTTTTCGGCTAGATAATCCATGTATTTGTCCAACAGCATGGCATTGGTGGTCATTGAATAATCGATGGTTCGATTGGCTATATGCAGGGACTCCACGTATTCTATCACCTGACGGATAAAGGGCATGTTCAATAACGCTCTCCGCCATAGAAACTGATAAATATATTTTTTATAGTGAATTCCTGCTTGGAGTCTTTCCACACTTCTTGCAGGAAATCAATTGTTTTTTTGGCAGTGCTGAATTGCATCTTTTGTGCGTGTCGTTCGTCGTGGTCACTATACAGTTCGCCATAGCCACAATACTTGCAACGCAGGTTACACGCATCTGTTACTTCAAACACCAGTTGCCTCAAATTGGCAATGCTGTCTTTCACCATGGCCGGAGTGATTGTCCCGTCGTATTGATGGTTCAGTCCCTCGGTATATCCGTGTTTTGCCAAATAAGCAGCTTTCCGGGCATAATAATCAGATTGGCTGTCTATGGTGGTTTTCTTATATAGATGAGGCACCAACTGAGGGTGTGTCAGGAACAGTTGTTTGCGCTCTCTGTTTATGGTGTATATATTATGACCTGCAGTCATGCAACTTAAAATGCTGTCCATCTTTATATCAGTCTTTTAATTTATAAATAGCCAGAATCGGATTATCATCCGGCCCCAGCGAGTCAATCAGTTCCAAGAGCTGCTGACGCTTTTCGGGGAACTTCACGTTAGTGGACTCTGTTACTATCTTCTTAATCTCATCGGCGTTATCCGGGGTGACGAAACGAACAAAATGCCTGTCGTCAATATATCGGAATCCGGATAGAGAAAGGTTATAACCATCAATATCGTTTGTGATACCCACCGGTTTCTTTGCAAATGCTTTTGTGGGTTCTGTGCTGTCTTGTTTCCAAATATCGATTTCTGAGTTGTGCTTATTGTAACGGCAGAACCAGTACTTTTTGATGCAAATCGAAACTAAAACAGCAAAAAAATCTTTTGTCTCGGCAATGCTTCCCAACTGTATGGCATCCGTAAAGAAGTCCCAGTTAACTTTGGTGTGACGGTCACAAATTTCTCTTTTGTATTTTCCTTCCGGTATGTAATAACGCGGATAGATGGAATCTTTTGTAACAGCATATACCGTATCAGTAGCACAAGAAAATACATTGTGTATACCTTTATAGGTCCATACAATTGGAAGATTTACCCACAGGTTTTCAGTAAACTTCCCGGAAAATTGGTGTACGCTTTCCTGTATGACATTGCCATCCCAATCCTGCACATAGACATTGGCATATAAGCCGGTAATATTCGCATTTCCGGGATAATGAATGATATAATCATCAACAAAATTCATAGTCGGATATTGTACATTAGGCTCTAAAGGAATCTTCTTGATAAATTCCCCTGTAATCTTATGTGCAAAAAGTGCATAAGTATAGGTGGACGAGATATAGACTATACTGTCATTTTGTATTCCTACATAGCATGGCGAGAGCAGTTCTCCAGGCCCTTGTCCTACTTTTCCTATTGTCCTGATAAACTTGCCTGTAACACGGTCGAACAGCAAAGCGTGGTCTACCATAAAACTAGTCAGGATAATATATTTATCGGACATTTTTACGTCCTCTATTTCCGCAATAAATCCTTTTTCCGTGGTTTCCAATTTTATATATTCTGCATTGCTCACGATATCACTTAACACTAACGGCTTTCCGCAATCGGTCAGGTTTTCTGTGAAATTGATAACCCGGAAGGCAGGCTCCTCCACTATAGTGTCATTGTCTACCGTTTCTTTATTACTTGCTTTATGCTGGCAAGAGGAGCAGAAAGCGATTGCAATTATGAGGAAGAATAAATACTTTTTCATATTGATATTTATTAATGATATATTGTCATTCTGAGTGAAATGGAATACATATTCAAATTGAACTATTATTTCCATTTCAGTACAGAATGACAGATTGGTAAGCCTATTTTTCTGACTTTTTAGGTGTTACCAATTAGCAGCACCACCTTGAATACCGTTTCCAAATTCGTCAGTGAAGCATACAACAGGAGTACCGGAAATCGAGTGACCTCCACTTGTACCAAGCTTATAGTTAGCACTTCCATTGGCTCCGTCAGCAGAGCCACCAGGAGCAGAACAACTGCAACTGCATGCTCTACCACCATTGAGAGCATTCATTTCGCGATCTCTCAACTCAGCATCATTCAAACCATTCAGTTTTGATTTTCTTCAATGTTTTCATGATTCATTTAATTTAAAATTATAGTTTATTTTACCTATAAATCTCTTGAGAGGAACAAAACAAGAAAATATCCTATTGCCCAAGCGTGCGCACACTTAAGAGCCCTATTCCTTTTGCCCCGGTTTCTAATGAGCGGTCCTTCATGTACAGAAGATTGTATTCCATTACTTTCTCGTCCATGTCTTTAAATGTTTCTTGGATGTCTGTTTCCATAAATCCTTGTTTGATAAGATAGAGCATGCCCCATCCTATGCCTGCCAGCCCTCTTTTGAAAGAGATGGGGGTTTCGGTGTGCAGATTCTCCAATATTTCATTTAAAAACTCTTCAGCAAAATCTTCGTATAAACTATTTCCGGTATATCGTGCATAATGAAAGAAGAAAATGACCATTCCCATCTTGCCGTTGTATAGCCCTAAATCAGAGTGAAAAGAACCATAGAACAGGTAATGATTGGCGATTTTTTCTAATAGAACATCATCATCAGCCATCTTCTTCTTTCTTAATTAGGGCATTTCTAAATATCTATTTTAAAGTTTCCCGATAAGGAGGTCCCTCTGGGGGTAGTTATCAATAAACTATAATTCCCTGCTGCATACCGGCTTACATCGAAGATTTCAGTCTGGAAATCATTAAATGATACGTGCGTGTTTCTACTGTACCTGAGTTTCCCAACAATAGAGACAGTTACATCTTCTATTGCATCAAAAAAAGGTAAGGGTAAGTTGAGCCCCATCCAGATATGCCTCAAGAGGGAGAACCAAAGACCTGTCTTTATGGTCCTCAAACTTTCCCATAATCTGAATTTCGGTGGGATAAGTTTCTTTCTTATCTTCATTTACTGTCCCCCATGCGGGAATAGTAATAAATGCAAGGAGCAAAAAAAAGTACGTGTTTCATAGTCTGAAATTTTAAATGATGGCAAACATAAGCCTATTTTAATTCATATCCAAATGAAACTTGGGGAAATAATGAGATATCATTATCTTGCTGACTATTAACATATTACTATATTTTATACCGCATTTAATTGCCGAAAATGAGATATTATGACGAAAGGCAAATGTTAAAAAAGTACATAAATCACGCTTCCAACTCTTTTATAGAATTGATAAATTCTACAAAAATATGTTTTCCTCCCTTGGGAAGCCCTACTTTTTTACAAATATCACTGGTATATCGTTCGACAGTCCGCTCCCCGATACCCAGTAATGTGGCAATGTCTTCTATGCTAAGGTTTAGTGCAGTTAAACAACATACGTCCATAAGCTGATTTGATTTGGATAATACTGAGTAATGCTTTATCAGCTTATCGGTAAAATTTTTGATTCGTCAAGTTAAGCCATTGACGCAGGTTGTCTCTCTCCCGCTCTTTGTCATACGTTTTGTCCTTCGTGATGGACAAATAGGTTTTGAAGATTGAACTATAATCATCCTCTTTGTCCTCCTTGCTCTCCTTTGTTTTGTTTATGAAATACTTCAGCCTTCTTTTTTCATTTTTTAAATCGTTTATTTGACTTTCCAACTCGCTTATTTGGATTACATAACGTTCGTTTTCTTGGGAACTACTAGTTAGTACCTTCTTCTTCTCTTCCAATTCTTCTATTTGTTTTTGCAGAGCATTTGCCTTTCTCCATTTTTTTTGCAAGAAAGTAACTGCAATTATACAAATGAGTGAACCAACAACACTAGTTAGTATCCATTTAAAATATAGTTGGTCGTTGGTACGCGCCAGCACTTCATTATCGTATTTCTGCTGTATTTTTCCTACTTCTTCTGCACGGTTTTCCTTGTAAATGGAATCTGTTAGTGCTATATAATGATTTAGATAGGAGTGCTCTTGGGGATGAGAAGCCAAAAATAGTTTAATAAATCCAGATAGCTATTGGATCGCACTAGCAAGTCCGGGCAAGACAATAAGTGAGTAAAGAGACTGTCTGCTTTCTCTTTCTGTCCAGTATATGCATATAGATTGGCCAGTCCCAGCGACAACTTGTCGGGAAAATGGGGAGAAGATAATCGTATGGCATGAATCAGATATTTTTCTGCTTCTGCATAGTTCTTTTCAAATATCTTTCTGTTTGCTATATTATTGTATATTTTGACCTGAGGTCAAGGTCATTTAGAGAATCGGCAATATCTATTAAGGTATTGATGCACCTATTAGCGCTGTCCGCTTGATGAAGGGTATAATAAAGAGTTGACAGATTGAGCAAATTACTGGCGTATGCAACCGTGTCCTTTCCATCTATATTTGCTTGCACGGCTTTTTTGATAATATTCTTTAGCCGGGTCGAAATGGAAAGATTTTTTATTAATATATCCCAAGCTGCTATAAATACGGGCAACATACCGTTTTTCATTCATATCGGGAATACACATTTCGGCTTCTTTGTAAGCTAGCAGGGCATTGGGAATGTCTTTGGTATATTCTTCCAATATACATCCCTTCACATAAAAAGGCTGCCCCTTTTTTATCTGCGTCATTCTTATCTTTATAATATTCTATGGCAAGGTTTATCAATGAATCGGAGGATACAGGGATATAACAGCGATATTGGGCTAGCGAAAGCAGCAAAGCATAGTCTGCCTGCTCTTTTCCGGTTAAGTGCCGAGAGGTAGAGATGGATTCCAGTATATGCAGTGCCGAATCGGGAGCGGCCCATATAAGTCCCTCCGCTTGCGACAAGTGCTCTGTGACATGACGAGTGGAACGGTAGCAGGCTGTACATGCCAATAGTAATAGAATGGTCAGGATAAATAGAATGTTTTTCTCCCTTTTCATAGTTAGTTATATATATTATTGCGAAGTAAATAAAAAAAGTTTCGCAATATCAAAGTTTTAGAAACTTAACGACTCGTTTTTTACAGATTATCAGAACACAGCCAAATGCTGAAGGCAGATTGGGAAGGGACTTGGGAAGCACGGCTGAAGGGAGGATGAGGGGATGTGCTTGCTAAAAAATCAGTATTGAATTGTCGTAACTCCGCCCGCAGCAGATGTGCCCTTCCCTCCGTCATGCTGTCCAGCAGTTCCCAAAAACGAGGACCGTGATTCATTTCTTTTGTATGCGACAGCTCGTGCAACAGCACATAATCCATCAGGTGCGAAGGCAACAGCATCAAATAACAGGAAAGGTTTATACTCCCGGCCGCCGAGCAACTGCCCCAACGTCCTTTGCTTCCGGTTATCTTCACTCGTTTGTATGACAAGCCATAGTGTTCTGCCAATGCATCAAGCAAAGGTGGCAAATATTCACCCGCCACTTTCTTCATCGCCCTGATAATGGCATTGCGCACCAACCGCTGCACCTCCTCCTTTGTAAAGTCAACATCACGAGGACAAATGATTTTTTATTCCTTCCTCCGTATTCCGCACAGAAAAACAGGTAAAATTGCCTTTTTCCAGCCATAGCCTGAAACAAGGGGCCTGAATACGGAAATCCAAGTCTATAGATTTCTTGCATACCCTCTGCCAGTCCTGCAACAAGCGTTCACGATATTGCTCTACAACTTCCATCACCTTACTGCTCAGGCTGTAAGGCGGTACCGTAACATGCAGTCCATCCGGCTTTACACGCATGGTAATGTTACGTGCCAAACGATGGGTACGCACAATAATACGATTGAAATCTTTGTCAGCTAATACTCTCTTTGTTGCCATATCAGCCACAAAGATATATTATTCATAAGAAAAAAAAAGAGGAAATTGCAACTTTACTGTTATCCTCTTCGTCTAATAGATAGAAACCAATAAAAAACACAAAAATATGAAACGTACATACTTTTACTTATTCAGTCTGGTTATGACTCTGACAAGCTGTGTAAACGGCATTGCTCCCAGCAAGAACAAAATAACCAAGAAATACAGTGTGGAAGCATTCGATAATATTGCCAGCCAGGGTACCGTCAATATTGTATTCAAGCAAAGTAATGCCACAACTGTAGAGGCTTATGGCCCCGACAATATCATTTCCAGTCTTATTGTCACTTCGGAAGACAGTACACTGCACATCTCCATGAAGAAAGGTGTGAAATTCCGCAGTTTGAAGAACAACAATGTCACAATCACTATTACTGCTCCCAAATTGAGCAGCATCAGCCAACAAGGTACAGGCAATATAACCTTGAAAGATTCCGTCAAGGTAGATGATATAAAAATCACCTCTAACGGAACAGGAAACTTTAAAGCAGATGAATTGACCGCCGATAATATAAGCGTAAGATCCGACGGAATAGGCAATGTCATACTGAAAGGAAAGGCAGAGAAGGCAAGCTATCACATCAAAGGTATTGGAAACCTAAACGCCAAAGATATGATTGTTTCAGATGTTGTCGTTGAACAAAAAGGCATTGGAAATGTTTCTTGTTATGCATCAGGAAAGATAACCTAAGTACAAACGGAATAGGCAATGTTGATTACTTTGGGAATCCCCCAACTACCGATATAAATAAATCCGGTATCGGTAACGTAAAAAGAAGATAAAGCTCATTTCATAATTCTCTCTTTACATTAGATTATCTACCTAAAAAAGGATTACTGCTCACGCGGTAATCCTTTTTACATTATTTAGTTAGTTAATTTAAAATTTGAGAGAATTGAAACTTCACAGCCTCGAATTAAAAAAGTTGTTTTTAATAAGCACTAACTATCTATTTATATATAAAAGCAAATGAAAATGTTATCTAATTCTTCACTCCTGCTGCCTCATCTCCGGCTATCTTTGTAACCGTATCTATCGGCAGCACCGGTTCGTATGCCACTTGCGGATCATTTACGGTATCACGGTAATCATCATGCATATACACCATATCGCTACCATCATCCTGCATGGAACGTTGCACCACCGTTCCCATCACAAACAAGACAGCTATCATGCAGCAGCCTTGAACAACGGCATAAAGCGCGTTCGCAAAGTGAGGCGTTGCGCTTTCACAACCGGTTTTTCCACCCGGGCCAGAACCTTGGCATCAAAGTCACTGCCCAGCCCCCTCTCCTTCTCAATCTCCTGATAAGCAAACATTGCCTTGTAACGGAGTAAATGAGCAGGAATCTCTTTCTGATGAAAGAAAGAACGCAAAATCTGTTCCTCTTCCAAGGAAGTCTCACAGTTCCAGTAGCGTTCCAATAACTGTTCAATGTACTTATAATCCATAATCTTCTATTTCCGTATATCTTTGTTTTATCTTTTGCCGACTGCGAAAGAGATTGATTTTCACCTGCTCTTCCGTTATCTGCAAAATATCTGCAATTTCTTTATAGCTCTTTCCTTCAATATCCCGCAACTGCATAATACTTCGCTGCTTTTCGGGAAGTTCGTTCAGCAGGCGGTGAATCAAACCTAATTGCTCACTCTGTGCCAACTGTTCATAAGGGTTCAATGCATCGGGCAGTTCCTGTGTTTCGGGTGTCAATTCCATGTGCTGTGAATCTATCTTTTCACTCCGGTCTATTGCCAGATTTCTTGCTACCGTCAGACAGTAGGCTTCGATGGATTCAAAATTCGGCCACTCATCACGTTTATCCCATACCCTAATCATCGTATCCTGCACCACATCCTCCGCTTCAGCACTATTCAGCGTAATACGAAGCGCCAACCTGTAGAGTTTGTCTTTCAGGGGCAGAATATCGTTTCGGAAACTGATCTCTCGCATTGCTCTGTAATAATGACGGTGAGTTACACTAAAGTTACACTCACCCGCCTGTTTTTTTTGAATTATTTTTTGATTACGGTTCCACTTCCTTCATTAATGGCTGATGCTAAGGTTATTACCACCTGACTGACTCCTGCATCAATGGCAGAAAAAGAATTTTCCAGCTTGGGAATCATCCCTCCTTGAATAATGCCTTGCGCTACAAATTCTTTAAACTCTTCAGGAGTAATGACAGGAATTACACTGTCATCATCATTTTCGTCACGCAATACGCCCTTTTTTCTCAAAGCAATAAACCAATGTCACATCAAACAAGGACGCCAATGCTTTGGCGGTTTCTCCGGCAATGGTATCAGCATTGGTATTCAGCATGCTTCCTTTACCGTCATGGGTCAATGGAGCCATAACAGGCACAATGCCCTGACGGATCAATGTCGCCAGGAAACCGGCATTTACTTTCTCCACATCACCAACAAAGCCATAGTCCACGTCTTTTACCGGACGCTTTACCGAACGGATCACATTCATATCGGCTCCGGTCAGTCCAATGGCATTCACACCTTTTGCCTGAGGCCGGCTACAATATTCTTGTTCACCAGTCCGCCATATACCATGGTTACCACTTTCAGCGTTTCTGCATCCGTAATGCGGCGGCCATTCACCATCTTGCTTTCAATCCCTAGTTGTGCCGCCAGTCTGGTAGCAGAGCGCCCGCCACCGTGTACCAACAACTTATAACCTCCTATAGCAGAGAAATCAGCCAACAACTGATTAAGTGTAGACTCTTCCTCTACAATTTTTCCACCTACTTTTATGATAGTCAGTTTCTCTTTCATACTATTATTCCAAATAAGTATATCCGTACAACCCGGAACGATAATTAGAGAGAATTCTTTTCCTTCCTCTACAGAAATTCTTCCTTCCTTCACTGATTTGGTCACCCAGGTTTCCAGTGTACGCACCAATTTCTTCGGGTTATATTGTACATAATCCAAAACCTCGGCCACCGTTTCACCATCAATTACCTGATCAATAGAATACCCTTTGTCATCCACCGTAACATGCACCGCATTGGTATCTCCAAACAAATTGTGCATATCACCCAGAATCTCCTGATAAGCACCAACCAAAAATACACCTATATAATAAGCGTCTTTTCCCTTCAACGAATGTACCGGCAGGTCATGCGATACATAACGGGTAGAGATAAAATTGGCAATCTTTCCATCCGAATCACAAGTGATATCCTGCAAGGTAGCATTTCTGTCGGGCTTCTCATCCAGACGCTGGATAGGCATGATAGGGAATATCTGATCTATCGCCCACGAGTCCGGCAACGACTGGAACAACGAGAAATTACAAAAATATTTATCAGCCAGCAGTTTGTCCAGTTTGCGGAACTCATCGGGCGCATGTTTCAGCCCCGAAGCAATCTGATTGATCTCACGGGTCACCGACCAGTACAGACGCTCTATCTGGGCACGGGTCTTCAAATCCACAATACCGTGGCTGAATAAATCAAGTGCTTCCTCACGTATCTGCTGTGCATCGTGCCAAGCCTCCACCATACGGCTCTGATTCAGATTATCCCATATCTCATAAAGTTCATGTACCAGTTCATGATCATTTTCACCCACTTCGAAATCCTCATCCATTTCGGGCAGAGTCGCCGTTTCCAGCACCTCGAAAATCAGCACGGAGTGATGGGCGGTCAGTGAACGTCCGCTTTCGGTAATAATATTCGGATGAGGAATTCCATTCTTGTCACTGGCATCCACCAGTGTAGAGATAGAGTCATTCACATACTCCTGAATAGAGTAGTTCACACTGCTTTCACTATTGGCAGAACGAGTTCCGTCGTAATCCACACCCAAACCGCCGCCGATATCCACAAATTCCACATTAAATCCCATCACATGCAACTGCACATAGAATTGCGATGCCTCACGCAGAGCTGTCTTGATACGGCGTATTTTAGTCACCTGGCTGCCTATATGAAAATGAATCAGTTTCAGACAGTCCTTCATGTCTTTCTTTTCCAGAAAATCAAGCGCTTCCAGCAATTCACTGGATGTCAAGCCAAACTTACTGGCATCTCCTCCGCTATCTTCCCATTTACCACTTCCCGAAGAAGCCAGCTTAATGCGGATACCTATGTTAGGACGCACATTCAGCTGCTTTGCCATTTTGGCTATCAGGCGTAATTCATTCATTTTCTCCACTACCAAGAAAATGCGTTTCCCCATCTTCTGTGCCAGCAGAGCCAGCTCGATATAACTTTCGTCCTTATATCCGTTACAGATAATCAATGAATCCGAATCTGTATTCACAGCTATCACCGCATGAAGTTCAGGTTTGAACCGGCTTCCAGTCCCAAATTGAATTTCTTTCCATGACTGATGATTTCTTCCACTACAGGACGCATCTGATTTACCTTGATAGGATAAATGATAAAATTCTGGGCCTTATACCCATACTCATCAGATGCCTGCTTAAAGCAGTTCGCGATTTTTTCAATACGATTATCCAGAATATCCGGAAAACGGACCAGCATAGGAGCTGCCACATCCCGCAATTGCAACTCATCGACCAACTCTTTCAAATCGACCTCAACGCCGTCCTTACGAGGAGTTACCACTACATGACCTTTGTCATTGATACCAAAGTACGAAGTTCCCCACCCTGTTATGTTGTAGAGTTCTTCCGAATCTTCAATACGCCATTTTCTCATTTCTTCTTCTGTACAAAGAGTGTGTATTTTACTATATATAATTATTTATTCAATTTCTTTCTCAAGCTGTCAACAGAGGCTTGAATTTGTCTTTTATCCTCCAGCTCATCAGCCTTAAACAGATGTTTCGCCTTTGAATAAAACGGATGTCTTTTCTGTAACGCCTCACAGATAAAATCCATCAGTTCCTCATCACTTTTATTTGCTAACAATGGACGTTGCTGCTTGGCCACTCTCAGACGGCGGAACAATACGGCAGGTTCCACATCCAGAAACACCGTATCACCGCAATCATTCATATACTCCATGTTATCAAAAAAAACAAGGTGTTCCTCCACCGGTCGAAAACAACCACATCTTCAAAACTCGGCCACTTCGTGCAACATTTTCCGTTCCAGTTCCCGGAATCCGTCTTCTCCGCGTTCCAAGAACAGCTGTTGAACGGTTTTTATGGAAAACGTTCCTCGATAAACCAGTCCAAATCAATGAAATTCAGACTCATTTCACGGGCAAAACGCCTTACCTAGAGTCGTTTTTGCCCGCGCCCCATATATCCTATTAAAAAATATACGTGTCATTTTTTTGCTTTTGCAGTGCCCTTTACCTTGGAAGCCGCCTTACTTTTTGCGGATTCTTCGGGCTTTTCGGACTCCTCTTCTA
>ENA-OQCD01000281-OQCD01000281.1-human-gut-metagenome-genome-assembly--contig:-NODE-281-length-14230-cov-1.443310_pt1 | contig 14230 bp, 23 predicted proteins | sample MGYA00242755_ERZ504571 | MGnify/ENA primary metagenome ERZ504571 (study PRJEB26092, sample SAMD00036274) | human gut metagenome | host: Homo sapiens | study: EMG produced TPA metagenomics assembly of...
GTCCTGAAGTTATTGGAAGCTTTTGATAAATAAGCATCCTGAAAATGACTATTTCGGGACGTTTTAACTGCCCGGAATTTACAAGTCTGTGTCCTATCACGGGGCACCGGATTTTGCTGAAATAGTATCAGCTATATTCCTGATATAAAAATGGTAGAAAGCAAAAGTTTGAAACTATACCTTTTCAGTTTCCGCAGTCATGGTGCTTTTCATGAGGACTGCGTAAATATCATTATGAAAGGATCTTATAAAACTAATGAATCCCAAATATATTGAAGTAACAGGTATCTTTACTCCACGTGGCGGCATCTCTATTTATCCGTATTGCAATTACGGACGTCCGGGAACAAAATATGAAGAATTGGCGCAATATCGTTTGCGTAACCACGATTTATAAACGGCGGGCTTCCACCCAAGGGAAAGATGAACTTAAAGTCGTTCACTCCTTTCGGTGGAAGCAAAATATCTTTAGGATAATTCCAGCCCCAATGCTTCTTTTAATTTTAGCAGATTGGGATTCTTTTTACTCATCATCTGGAAACGTTCTACATGGCTATAGGCACGTATGTTTTCAGTCGGGGCACTTACCCGTATTGTCATCGTTATTTTTCGGTTATGGAGACGTTCCCGCAAGTGGTTTTGAATTGCCTGAACCAACTGCGTCATATATTTTTCTACCATCTCGTTGTCTACCAATACTTCGAAAGTAGTATCATTCAGCAGTTTCGGATGCATATTCATCATACGTGCCGAGTTCGCTTTCTCTTCAACCGGCAGATTAGCTGCAAATTCACGCCAATAATAGTTTAAATCTTTTTCGTTAAAGATATAATCCTCATACGACGCACTGCTTGATGTAGCGGTTGCATGGGCGGCAGAGGTGCTTTTTGCATCTGTTTTCTCAGCTGTTTGTTCATGCAGGGGACGGCGTATGGACATGCCCAACGTACCCGCTTTAAATACTGGAATTTTCTTTTCTTCCTTTGTCGTAGGCAGCGGGTTTGGGACGTCCACCCGTATTCATTCCGTTTGTAGAACCTTGTGTTTGCAGTCGGTGATGAAGCAGCCGGAGCAACACCGGTCTGTGCAGCGGCAACCGGAGCCTGAGGCTGCGATTGCGTGGCAACTTCAGGAGTTGCTTGCTGTGTAAATATGGGTTTTATTTGATTCTTTTTAGGGCTGCGCCCACCGGCCAAATCGTCAGCGTCGGGCAAGGTCAGTTGCGCACATTGTATCAGTGTCAGCTCTACTAGCAAGCGTTTGTTCTTGCTGGCGCGATAGTTTAAATCGCAGTCGTTGCACAGCTTCATGGCTTTGTACAGGAATTTGGCCTCGCACTTCCGGGCTTGTGCCTGATAACGCTCACGGATACTTGCACCTACCTCCAGCAGTTGTAAAGTTGAGGCATCCTTGCTCACCAATAAATCGCGGAAATGTGAAGAAAGTCCCGTAATAAAGTGGCTGCCGTCAAATCCTTTTTTCAGTACATCATTGAAAAGCAGCATTGCTTCGGGTACCTTGTTTTCAAGTAATAAATCCGTCAATTTAAAGTAGTATTCGTAATCCAATACGTTCAGGTTCTCGATGACACTCTTATAAGTAATGTTTCCTCCTGTGAAGCTTACTACCTGGTCAAAGATGGAAAGCGCGTCACGCATACCTCCATCCGCTTTTTGGGCAATGACGGTCAGCGCTTCGGGTTCGGCATTGATATGTTCCTGCTTTGCCACATATTGCAGGTGCTCTGTGGTATCTTTAATGCCGATGCGGTTGAAATCATAGATTTGGCAACGGCTCAGGATAGTAGGCAATATCTTATGCTTTTCGGTAGTGGCAAGGATGAAAATGGCATGATGAGGAGGCTCTTCCAGGGTCTTCAGAAAAGCATTGAAGGCAGCTTGGGACAGCATGTGTACCTCGTCAATGATATATACTTTATATTTGCCGATTTGCGGCGGGATACGTACTTGCTCTATCAGCGAACGGATGTCTTCTACGGAGTTATTGCTGGCGGCATCCAGCTCATGAATGTTATATGAGCGTTGCTCGTTGAAGGCAAGGCACGATTCACATTGGTTGCACGCCTCTCCGTCAGCAGTGGGAGACAGGCAGTTGATGGTTTGGCAAAGATACGTGCACAGGTTGTCTTGCCCACACCGCGTGGACCGCAGAACAGGTAGGCATGTGCCAGCTGCCGGTAGCAATCGCATTTTTCAGGTAGTGGTCAAAGCACGTTGACCCACAACCGATTCGAATGTAGCGGGACGATATTTTCGTGCCGATACGATATAATTTTCCATAAGCGGAGTTCCTTTACTAAATATGAGTTCTGCAAAAGTACATAAATTATCGGTGTTTTTATTGTATGGTTGCCTGAAATATTTCTATCTTTGCGCAAAGGAGAAAAAAGAACGTTAGATATGAGTAAATTGCTGACTATTTGGAACTACATCCGGCACCATAAGTATATGATTACGCTGCTGGTATTTCTTGTGGTTATTGGTTTTTTGGATGAAAACAGTCTGATTCAGCGCGTAAAGCACCGTAATGAAATAAGTACGTTAAATAGTGAAATAGAAAAATACAGAAAGCAATATGAGGAGGATACCGAGAAGCTGAAAGAGTTGACCAGCAATCCCGAGGCTTTGGAGAAAATAGCCCGTGAGAAGTATCTGATGAAGAAACCAAATGAGGATGTTTACGTTTTTGAACAATGAAGAATCTTTATAATATAATATTTATGGCAGGTGCCGGGCTGTTGCTGCTTGGTGCAGTATTGCAAATAACCCGTTGGGATTTTGCTCCTTTTATGTACACAGTGGGTGCGGTGATGTTCGGCTATGTACAGGTGATGGGAAATCGGTATGATGGCAAGAACTTTATCGTCAAGCGATTGAGGAGGCAGCAAATCTTTGGTGCCATTGCGTGGTTTTTGCGGGAGTCTGATGTTTACGATGAACCGTAATGAGTGGATTGTCTGTCTTTCCATTGCTGCCATACTCGAACTGTATACAGCATTCCGCATTCCGCAGGAACTGGATAAAGAGAACAAGTAGAGCATTCTCATCTTTTGAATAAAATGCCGGTTTTTGTTCTATTTTGATTCATCTCCGCACATAAGCCAAGAATGACCGGATGATAAGTCCTTTCATCAGTCGGATTAACTCCTTTTTCCTTTTAGGTTAAGTCTTCGCGTACGGCAAACTTTTATAGTCTTCGGCTGTGGACTGTATAGTCTGCTGCAATGGACTGTACAGTCTGTTACGGTGGACTGTACAGTCTGTTATAACAGACTGTAATAATCTTCCGCTTAAAAGGTCTTAGACAGTGGTAAGAAATAACTTAATCTTCCTTTTGTTTACAGATAAAAAGTAGATGACCGGTCACCCCGTATTGTATAATTTCCGGATTTCGAGGGGAAGGAGGGTAAAAAAAACTAAACCGGTCTATCCCATCGTCAGCTGTAGGGGCAGGGTTTGCCTGCCCGAAGGCACAAAGCAAACTGTTTTCGGGCGAGCGAACCTCGCCCCTATAAACTAAAACGACAGCATTATCCACGTTTTGACAGCCTCTTTTTAGAGACGAGGAAGGGAGTGTGCTAAAATGAAAACAAACTACCACTATTCCACAATAGTCATTTCATCTATCAGATGTTTTGCACCTGCAAACTTATCGATGATAAACAAAGTATATCGGATATCTACGCAAGCGGCACGTTGTAACTGCGGATTGTAGGCGATATCACCTGTCAAACCTTCGTAGTTACGGTCGAATCCGGTACCGATTAATTCGCCTTTACTGTTGAAGACCGGTGAACCGGAGTTACCTCCCGTATTATCGGTGGCTGTGGCAAAGCAGATAGGCATTTCTCCGTTTTCATGGCATAACGGCCGAAATCCTTGTTGTTATACAATTCTTTCAGTTTTGCCGGCACCACGAACTCGAAATTATCCGGGTCTTCTTTTTCCATTACGCCTTTCAGTGTCGTATAATAACTGTATTCCACTCCGTCCTTCGGGCTGTAAGAGCCGATTTTTCCGTAAGTGAGACGTAATGTAGAGTTGGCATCGGGATAAATGGGCGTGCCTTCATGTTGTTTCAGTTTCATCATACCTTCCACCCATGTCTTGTGTGCAAGGTTGTATGCATCCGTTTCTGCTTTCATAGCCTGGTCGGTCTTTTCATACCCTTCGTCTACAGATTTGGCATATTGCACCATCAAGTCGTTTTCTATGGTTTTGGCATCCGGTTTGGCCATGAACCGGTCAAAGGCTTCACGACTGCGGAAGATAGAAGTATCGAAACAGGCATCTACAAATGCATCGATATCTCCTTTGAACTTCTTGTCTATCACCCGGAATATGCTGATGCGCTGTTCGGCAGGAATCAGTTCGGCATAAGTCTTTAACAGTGCCTTTGAGACTTTGCGGTCTACTTCGGGACTGTAATCTTTATTAAAGAACTTGTCGGCCTGTTTACCCAACCGGCTCAATGCATGATCCAGCGGATTGATTTCTTTGGTAGCGTGGGGCACTTTGTAGCCTTGTTTCAGTGCTTCCAGCACTTGGTCTGTGGAAGGAATTTTTATAGAATTCCGTTCCCAGTTTGCAAAACTTCATAGATGGCTTGCTGGTGATAAACAGCGTCATGGCGTTTGCTTACGATTTCGCGGATGGCATCAAATGCTTTTTGATAAGTATCTGTTCCCGTTTTGCGGCCGTATGCCAGAAGTTTTTTTCTTGTTGCTGCTTCTTGGTGTCGAGCACATTGAGGTGAATCAGTCCTTCGTTCATGCCGATGGCATTCTTCCAGTAGTTGGCAGAAGATGCATACTTGCTGGCATACTGGATGCGTACTTTATCACTTTTCAGCATTTCTTCGAGCAGATTGTTGAGGCGTACCGTACGCACTGTCTTACGCATGAAATTGGTAGTCTGCATACGTTCTTCCACCTCATCGGAAATCATATAACGCCAGTTGCGTCCGGGGAATCCCATTACGAAAGTAAAGTCGCCCTCTTTCACACCGCCTAGATTGATCGTAAGGTGTTTCTTCACTTTCAGGGGGATATTATTCTCATTGTATTCGGCCGGTTTGCATCGGGGGCGGCATATATGCGGAACATGGAGAAGTCACCGCAGTGGCGGGGCCACATCCAGTTGTCTGTGTCGGCTCCAAACTTTCCGATGGAAGAAGGGGGAGCACCCACCATGCGGACATCCTTGTAGATGGTCTTTACAAAAAGATAGTAACGGTTTGCTCCGTAGAAAGGTTTCAACTCCAAGGCCGTGAAGGGAGTGACTTCTATGTTCTCCTGCTTGGCAAAGCGTTCGGCCACTTTGCCAAGGTAAGAAGGAGAGAGGTAGTTCAGGCCTTCCGGGTCCTTGTCCTTAGCCAACTGTTCTTTTACATAAGGAGTGATATCCAGAATTTTGTCGATAAAAGTAACGGTCAGCCCCTCGCAAGGCAATTCCTCCTTGCGGGTCATCGCCCAGAATCCGTCTGTCAGGTAGTCGTGCTCCACCGAACTGTGTTGCTGGATATATCCGTATCCGCATGGTGATTGGTCAGCACCAGTCCTTCTGCTGAAATAACTTCACCGGTGCATCCTCCGCCGAAATGTACCACGGCATCTTTCAGGCTGATACTGTCGGGGCAATATACTTTGTCAATGCCGATGTCCAGTCCCATGTCGTACATGGTGGCGGCATTTTGTTCTTTCAGGTCTGTCAACATCCACATACCCTCGTCGCATGGCCGGCAAGGGTGGTGAAGCTGAGAAGTGATAATATGATTGTCTTTTTCATTATTCTACTATTGTCATTTCGTCAATCAGGTGACCGCAACCACCCAGTTTGTCGATAATAAAGAGTACATAGCGGATGTCTACGGCAATACAGCGTTGGAGGTTATTGTCAAAGTTGATATCTCCACTCAGTGATTCCCAGTTGCCGTCAAAGGCAGTACCAATCAGTTCACCGCTGCCGTTGATGACCGGAGAACCTGAGTTACCACCTGTAATGTCATTGGTCGTGAGGAAACAAGCCGGCATCTCACCGTTAGGCAATGCATAACGTCCGAAGTCTTTGGCAGTATAAAGCTCTTTCAGTTTGGCGGGAACTACGAATTCGGGGTTGGTGGGGTCTTCTTTTTCCATTACACCTTTCAATGTCGTATAATACTTGTAGTGTATACCGTCTTTCGGATTATAAGATTTCACGTTACCATAAGTCAGACGAATGGTGAAGTTGGCATCCGGTGCTTTAGGTTCGGGAGAATACATTTCACATAAGCCGCGTACATACGTTTTTGTGCAGCAGTTCCAATCCATTGAGTGCAGTTGACAATTCCTTAACCAATTTATCACCCAGTGCATATTTGGATTTGACAAAAGCATACATCGGGTCTTTTTCAAGAGCTTTTACATTGGGCTTGCTGATGAATTTATTGAAATTCTTTTCATTGGAGAAGATGGAATTATCATATAAATTGTCGATATATGCATCATAGTTTCCTTTGAAATCGTTTTGGATTGTCTGGTAGAAAGAAGGCAACGCGTCAGCTTCTACCATTTCGGCATAGAGGGGCAACAGGGCTTTGGCTACTTTGCGGTCTACTTCGTGGTCATAATCCTTGTTGTGAACGGATTCATAAACGCTCTTCATCATATCGGTATATTTTTTGATACCGGCTTTATCTTTGTTCTTTACCGCTACTTTCAGGCTGTCCATTACAATATAAGGAGTACCGAACTCAATGCCGCTTCTCAAATTCATTGAAGCAAGTGAATTGATAAAGAACAGGGTTGCTCTTTTCGATAATGGCATCGATTTCTCCTACCACCTTTGCATAGTCGGCCCGATTGTTATCCTTTGCAAACTTGGCAAAGCGGGCTTCCTGAGCCGCTTTCGTTTCCAGTACTTTATTGTCTGCGATAGCTTTGTTCATACCGATGGAATTCTTCCAGTAGTTGCTGCTTCCCGCATATTTGCTGGCATTACTGAATGCGCACTTTGTCGCTGGCTGCCATTTCTTTTTCAGTACATCCTGACGGGGTACCGCGAATGCGGATACGGGGGCTCATTTGCTGGCGGTCATTCGCTGTTTGACTTCGCTTTGAGTCAAGTAGCGGCTGGTGCTTCCGGGGAAGCCCATAATCATGGCATAATCACCTTCTTCGATACCTTTCAGTGAGATAGCCAAATGTTTCTTAGCTTTGAGAGGAACATTGTTTTCATTGTATTCGGCCGGTTCACCGTTAGCGTCTGCATAGATACGGAATACAGAAAAAGTCGCAAGTATGACGGGGGCCACATCCAGTTATCGGTTTCCCCCACCGAATTTACCGATAGATGAAGGAGGTGCGGCAACCATACGTACGTCACTGTATGTTTTTAAATAAATCAGATAAAATTTGTTTCCGGCATAGAAAGGAAGCGCTTGTGCACTGATACCCGGCTTTCCGTTCAGGTCGCTTGCTTTCAGTTCCTCGTTGGCAAATTTATGTAAGAAAGGCTGACCGAATGTTTCTTCTTCCTTCACTTCTCCGGCTTTTACCTTTGCATTTATTTATCTGTGACATCCACAATACGTTCTACAAATTTGAACTTCAAGCCCGGAGTAGGGAGTTCTTCTTTACGGCTTTTTGCCCAAACCATCCGTCAGGTAGTCATGTTCTACTGAACTGTGTTGTTGGATAGAAGCATATCCGCAATGATGATTGGTCAGGATAAGTCCGTCGGGAGAAATAATTTCTCCGGTACATCCTCCGCCAAAGATACCTACTGCATCTTTCAGCGAAACTTTGTTGGGGTGGTAGATGTCGTCGGCATCCAGCTTCAGACCCTGTGCTTTCATGCGGTCTGCCAAGTGCTGTTCCTGCATGAGTTGCAACAACCACATACCTTCGTCTGCCTTTGATGGCAAGAATGCCACGCACATTAATGCGAGCATTAAGAGTTTAAATCTTTTCATGTTGTGTACTAAATGTTATTTCTTTATACTTATATCGGTTACAAAAATAGAAAAAAACGCAAGTATCAGTCAAAAAACTCAATCACAGTGATAATCTTATATTAAGTTTTAAATTATAATAAAAATTTTTGTCAGTGGATTATAGATTGTACCTTTGCTCACCAAAAAGTAGTAAAGGGTGTGTAGATGAGCATGAATAAACTTTTTTTCTCTGTAGTGTCTTTATTGACTTTGACCTCGTGTGCCAGCGAATATAAAATAGAAGGTAGTTCTTCTGTTTCGAGGTTGGATGGAAAGATGCTGTTTTATAAAAAGTTCCCGATGGTGACCGCATGGTGAAGGTTGATTCTGCGAGGTTATTCATGGGATATTTAAAATGGAAGGAGTTTTGGATTCGTCCGTTATTGCTTCTTTTATATATGGATGATATAAATATCATGCCTTTTGTTATCGAAAAAGGGAAGATAGCCATTAACATAGACAATGCCCGCATCGTGGTAAGCGGAACTCCGCTCAATGACCGTCTTTATGATTTTGTGGGAAAGAAAACTTCGCTTGATGACCGTGCCTACGAGTTAGAGCGTAAGGAAAGCCGTATGATTATGGATGGAAAAGACCCCAATGAGATTCACCATGTTATTATGACAGAACGTGAGAAACTGGCTGCTGAGATGAATGACTTGGCAAAGCAGTTCATTAAAAAGAATTATGATAATGTATTGGGACCGGGGGTATTTATCATGATATGCAGTAACTTTGATTATCCGGTCATGACTCCGATGATTGAGGAAATCGTTAAAGATGCTCCCGACAGCTTCAAAAATAATCCGATGGTGAAGGAGTATATCACGGTAGCTCGTGCCAATATGGAGAAACTGAAGAGTACACAACCTGTTCCCCTCGATTAAAGATTATTGATCGGGGTTGTCCACTTTTCCCTGATATTCTTCCGGCAATGATTTTTCTATTTCTTTGTAAGCTTCTTCCATGGTTGCTTTGATATTGTCTATTCCCTGGCTTTGGGGATATATGGGTTTATGAATGACCAATGTCATCGGATGCCATGAGACGAAACCTCCGGTACGCGGGAGAACATTGAATGAACCGACAATAGTAAGCGGTACGACCGGCAGTTGTAACTCATCCGCCAACTGGAAAGCTCCTTTCTTAAAATATCCCATGTGTCCTGTAAAGGTGCGTGCCCCTTCGGGAAATACGACCAGTGAAGTTCCGTTCTGCAATACATTACGGGCATGTTCGATTGTCTCTTTTACTTTCTTCGGTCCGGATTTATCTACAAAAATGTGACCTGCCGCTTCGCATGCTTTACCAACAAAAGGCATTTTCCGCAGGCTCTTCTTCATCATCCATTTGAAATTGCGGCCCAAAAAGCCGTAAATGAGGAATATATCGAATGAGCCTGATGGTTGGCAACAAAGACATATGAAGTTTTGTCCAGTACTTCGGGATGCCCTACTACTTTTACGGGAATCAGCAATACATAACAGAATAGTTGTGACCAGATTTTTCCGGGGTAATATCCCCAAACATGCGGGTCGCCTATCCATGAACCTACAATAGTGACAAGGGCCGTAAGTATTGTCAATACAAGAAGTATGGGAAGTGCTATAAAAATCTGATATAAAATATAGAGTGCTTTCATTGTTCTCAATTTTTAAATCATACAAAGATAGAAAAAAAGATAATTTATCAGGCAAACAGTAATAACTTATAATTGGAAAACATTTTGATTATTCTTTTTTCAAAGTGATGACTGTTATTTCCGGCCATGCTCCGAGGCGCATGGGGAACATCAGATATCCCAGTCCTACATTGACAAAAGAGCCTGGTTGCCTTCCCGGGTATAATCCGTTGTGTTCGGGGTAAACAAATTTAGCCGGGAGAGAATCCGAAGATGCTGAATTGCATTTCGTGGGTATGGTCCCGATAGCATTAATTGCACATCACTTTCGGGCAATACTTCGCAGCGCCAGTGTGTCGGGTCTGGCTGAGTAATACTTTAAATATTCCGTCTGTACCCTTTAAGGCTTTGGGAAGATCGCCATAATTGGGAAAAGGAGGATTACCGCTATTTTCTACGCCCACTAAAGCAATGCTGTCATGTCCCCGATGAATGATGGTGTGTTCATTATTCAGCACTTGCCAGCCCATGCGTGCTTCTTTGGCTAATAAGCTGTCGAGATTGGTTTGTTGCTCTGCTTTTGTATTCCATTTGATATAGGGAGAATAGTCATGATTTCCAAGTACTGAGTAGACTCCGTCTTTTCCTTTTATTTGGCTGAGTATAGGTATGAATTCATCCAGTTCGGTGGCTATGTTGTTGACAATGTCACCTGTAAAAACCACCAGGTCTGCTTGTTCGGCATTGACCATATCCACAGCTTTTTGTATTGCTTTTCCATTTCGTGTCCAACTGCCCGAATGGATATCCGAAAGTTGGAGAATGCGATAGCCGTCAAAAGCATCCGGCAAATCTTTTATAAGTTATAGTCACTTTCTCTGATTTTGAAAATGCTGTTTTCCTTCGGTGGCACCATATACGACGTATGCCAATGATGCCAGTGCCACTACACCTGCAATATATCCTCCATAGAGTCTTCGTCCCGAATGAGGAAAAGCAGTTTCATGATAAGGATGACGATGACAAATATGGCTTTAGGTACGGCAAAGCATAGGAATATCAACAGAAAATTGCTGAGCCGGTACATGGAATCGGGCATTGGCTCGTGAATAGAGAAAATCACCGTCATCCCTGTAACCAGGAATAATGTTGGTATCCAATAAGCCCGGCGAATCCATTTTTGTGATACACGATGGATATAAGCTCTGTATATATACCAGTCGGGCAATATCAACAGTAAATAAGAAAAAATATAAAGATCTCAATTGATAAAATAGATCAATATTATGATTATTAAAAACCCGTAAGTCTTATGACCCACGGGTTATTTTTTAATCTAAATCTTCTCCATTTGATTCTATTACTTTTTTATACCAATAGAATGAATCTTTTCTTCTTCTTGATAAATCTCCAGTACCATCATCGTATTTATCAACATGGACAAATCCATAACGTTTTTGCTGTTTCTCCTGTAGAAGCTGAAACTAAATCAATGCATCCCCACATAGTATATCCCATTAAGTCAACACCATCTTCATTAACAGCTGCGTCCATAGCTTTAATATGATCTCTTAAGTAATTGATTCTATATGTGTCATGAATTGAACCATCTTGTTCGATTTTATCAAAAGCACCTAAACCGTTTTCTACAACAAATAATGGCATTTGATAACGATCATATAATCTATCTAAAGCATTTCTAAGTCCTGTTGGATCAATTTTGCCATCCCCAGTCAGATGCTTTTAAGTATGGGTTTTTTAGCACCTTTTGACATATTACCTGCAGTAGTTTCAGCATTTTCATCAACAGTTACACAATTTGACATGTAATATGAGAATGTATAGAAATCAACTGTACCTTCTTTAATAATCTTCTTATCTTCTTCTGTAATATAAGAAGTATCAATATTATGTTCTTTAAAAATATCTAAAGATAAATGATGGATATTCACCACGTACTTGAACATCTCCACAGAAAATTGTTTTTTAAAAGTTATCTTCATCAAAAAGCAGCTAAGATATCTTTAGGATTTGGTGTAAGTGGATATAAAGTTGTATGAGCAATCATATTACCAATCATGAAATCAGGATTGATTTTATGACCTTCAATAACAGTTTTAGCACTTGCTACAAATTCATTGTGTAATGCTTCAAACATAATTTGTTCATTTGATTTTAATTCATTTAATGGAATTCTATGATCTGCATTAACATCTTCTGGATCCATTAATCCTAGTCCATAAAGATTACCAATTCCACCTTCACCCATACATGCAATATTGATTTCGTTGAATGTTAACCAATATTTAACTTTGTCTTTATAACGTTTCATACAAGTTGTAGCATATTTAACGAACATATCAATAACTCTACGATCTGAGAATCCATTATATTTTGTGACAATGTTCCAAGGAATTTCATAGTGACATAAAGTAACTAATGGTTCCATACCATGTTTATGACATTCATCAAATACTTTGTCATAAAAAGCTAAACCTGCTTCATTTGGTTCTTCATCATCCCCATTTGGAAAAATACGTCCCCAGTTAATTGATAATCTGAATACTTTCCATCCCATTTCAGCGAATAAAGTAATATCTTCTTTATAATGATGATAGAAATCTACTGCTTCATGACTAGGATAAAAAAGCTTCTGGATCTGTTTTTGGTAAGAATGTTCTTGGTGTATTGACATCTCCTCCTAATAACATATCTGGTACTGATAAACCTTTACCATCTTCTAAATATGCTCCTTCACATTGGTTAGCAGCAACAGCGCCACCCCATAAAAATCCTTTAGGAAAACCCATTTTCATTACCTCCTTGTTTTCTCTACAAACATTATATAGGAAAATCATTGAAATTGCTTTCATAATATGAAAAACTATTCAACATTTTCCCACCAATGTTCTTGATAGCTTTCAATTTGACTATAATCTACAATTTCACCAATCTTAGGTGTAGCTACATTTAACCCTTCTTTTTTACTTCTTGTTGTAATTTGAATAATCGGATCATCCCAAGCATGATTACAAATACAAAAAGCACCCCAATGAACAGGAACTGTCCATTTTAGCATGTAGGTCTTTCATTTGCTTGAATACCATCTTTTTGGTAACATATGAATGTTAGACCAGAACTTATCATATTGTCCATCTTCCAACATTAATAAATCAATATCTCCAAATCTTTCATATACTTCATTAAAGTGATTTCCATAACCGGTATCTCCTGTAAAATAAGTTGTATATTTATTATTTTTAAAAACATAGCCACTCCATAATGTTGTATTATTTTTCCAAGGAACACGCCCAGTAAAATGCCTACCTGGTGTTGAAGTAATCGTTAGTCCATCTACTTTCACTTCATCCCACCAATCATAACATGAATTTTCTTTTCATTGACTCCCCAACGAAGAAGATGTTTTTCGACACCTAGAGGAACACAATACTCTTTGACTTTTTTTATCTATTTGTTTAATTGTTTGATAATCTAAATGATCATAATGATCATGAGATAGAGCTAAAACATCAATCATTGGCATGTTTTCTATATCAATAGGTAATTTAGAAAAACGCTTAGGTCCAATAAAAGGTACAGGAGATGTATAATCTGAAAACACAGGATCCATTAATACATTCTTCCCTTCTATTTGTAATAAAGAACTTGAATGACCAAACCATATCCATTTAAGTTCATCGTTCTTCGCTTTTTCTATTTTCTTTAACTGATGAACAGGTATTTCACCTTTAGGAACTGTTTCTTCATTTTATATTCACTCTTTGTCCTGTCATCAACTTAATTTCAGGATTTCCATGAAATATTCCTTTTTTATATAAAGAGTTTCTTGCTTTATAATTCTTTTCATCTTCCTTATTAACATTTCCTCCTAAACTAGGCCAAAACTTAATAAACAACAAAGCAATAACTCCAATACATAAAATGACAATCCCTATTATTTTTAATACCTTCTTTATCATTTTTTACTCCATATAAAGTGTAACAGTTACACTTCCTTTCCCTATCGCTTCTTTTAAATGTGTTGTATCTTTAATATGACCTAATTTTGTAAAATCCCATGTATTTTGATTATAATAAAGACATAATTTATTACCTAAATATAAAATAATATCTCCCTCTTTTTGTAGTTATTGTCTCATCATTACGAGGTAATGATGTGCCTAAATCTCCTACTTTTTCAAAGTTTCCATAATCATCTAAAGAAAGTACTCTTTTTTCTTTAGAAACATATTCTTTAAATGCTTTTGCACTTGTATTGTTTTCTAACTCTATTTCAAATGTATAACCATTAACTTCTAATTTCATTATTTCTCTTCCCCATTCTTTTTCTATACTTTTTTTGATGAATTGGTTTATTTGCAAAAGAAATAAACCTGACAATTATAACGAATACTAAAATAATCCTTTTCATTATTGTATCGCTCTTCCCATTTCATTAAGCTTTCTTTAAGGCAGGATGATCTTTAATACTATTAGGAATATCAACACCACCTGCAAATACACTTCCTACAAAGTGGGCTTTAGGATAACAATTAACCCATCCTTTCAAACCATTGATAGCACGTTTTATCTACCCCTTCTTCATTTCAGCAG
>ENA-OQCD01000282-OQCD01000282.1-human-gut-metagenome-genome-assembly--contig:-NODE-282-length-14212-cov-2.430600_pt1 | contig 14212 bp, 23 predicted proteins | sample MGYA00242755_ERZ504571 | MGnify/ENA primary metagenome ERZ504571 (study PRJEB26092, sample SAMD00036274) | human gut metagenome | host: Homo sapiens | study: EMG produced TPA metagenomics assembly of...
GAAATATGATCGGGAATACAATGAAACTTATCATGTTTTTGATGAAGTTAAGAGTATGTTAAAAGAAAAAACGATATATTTTACGAAAAAATGTACTTGAAATGTTGAAGAATAGTCTGATATAATAGTACAAAGTGAAGAGAGAATCTGATTCAGTTTGCTGAATACAGAGAATGCTATTGAGAACAGAGACCGGCATGAAGACACATGGATAAGTGTGTTTTTATGCGGCTATTTTTATGCACAAATGTTAATATTTCAAAAGGATTACAAGGGTTACAGCATAAAAATAATGGCATATTCACTTGAAAGATTGCTGTTCGTAAGCAGTACTCCTCGCAGAATATTTACCTGCGGACGGCAATGCTTGTGTTGCAACGGATATTCTGCTGTTTCCGGCGCAGAGAAAGCGGGGACAGTTCAGAAGATCCGCAAACAGGAAAGGAGAAACAGATCTATGTATGATGTGATCATTATCGGAGCAGGAGTTTCCGGAGCGGCAGCGGCGAGAGAGCTTTCAAGATATCGGCTGAAAATCTGCGTTCTGGAGCGAGAAGAGGATGTATGCTGTGGAACTTCCAAGGCAAACAGCGGAATCGCTCATTCCGGTTATGATGCAGAACCGGGAAGCCTTATGGCGGAACTGAATGTGAAGGGCAGCAATATGATGGGACAGCTTTCGAAGGAACTGGATTTTCCTTTTAAACAGACTGGTTCGCTGACTGTCTGTACAACTGAGAATGGAATTGCCATGCTGCATAAGCTGTGTGAAAGAGGACTGAAAAACGGAGTAGAGGGACTGAGGATCCTTGACAGAGAAGAGGCACTTGCCATGGAGCCGAATCTGTCTGATCAGGTGCTGGCAGCACTGTATGCACCGACAGCCGGAATTGTCTGTCCCTTTGAGCTGAACATTGCAATGGCAGAGAACGCATATAACAATGGCGTGGAATTTAAATTTGACACAGAAGTAAAGAACATCCGAAAACAGGAAAATGGTTTTGTTGTGGAAACCTCAAAGGGTGATTTTGAGACAGGCTGTATCGTCAATGCTGCCGGTGTCTATGCGGATGTTTTTCATAATATGGTAAGTGAGAAAAAAAACTGCATATCACTCCTCGTAAGGGTGAGTATATGCTTCTTGATAAAAAGTGCAGGAACACATGTGAATCATACGATCTTTGCGCTTCCAAATAAGAACGGAAAAAGGAGTTCTGGTAACACAGACTGTTCACGGTAATCTTCTGATCGGGCCTACAGCTACGGATCTGGAGGATCGGGAGGAAACAGCGACTACATCAGAGGGAATGGAGGAAGTAAGTGCCAAATCCCGGAAAACAGTAAAGGATATTCCACTGCGGAAGGTGATCACAAGCTTTGCAGGACTCCGTGCTATCGAGGACGGTATGGATTTTGTGATCGAAGAGGTGGAGGATGCACCCGGATTTATCGATTGTGCAGGGATCGCATCACCGGGACTTACCAGCTCACCGGCCATTGGCTGTATGGTTGCTGATATCGTAAAAGAAAAATTACATCCGGAAGTAAATACGGATTTTGATCCGGTGAGAAAAGGGATCCTGGATCCGTCAGAGCTTTCTCTGGAAGAAAGAAATGAGCTGATCAAAAGATCTCCGGAATATGGAAATATCATCTGCAGATGTGAGATGATCTCTGAGGGAGAGATCCTGGATGCGATCCGAAGACCTCTTGGAGCGAAATCCCTGGATGGAGTAAAAAACGTCGTACAAGAGCAGGAATGGGAAGATGTCAGTCAGGTTTTTGCTCTCCCAGAACAATGGAGATCCTCAGCCGAGAGCTTGGCATTTCCATGGAGGAGATCACAAAAACAGGCGGAGATTCCAGACTGATCGAAGGAATCAACAAAAAATGCAGAGGAGGGCGAGAACCATGAATGATAAGATTATGGTGAAGAGAGATATCGTGATCATAGGCGGAGGCCCTGCAGGACTGGCAGCAGCCCTGGCTGCAAAGAAAGAGGGAGCAGAGAGTATCCTGATCCTGGAACGTGATAAGGAACTGGGCGGGATCCTGAATCAGTGTATCCATAATGGATTTGGCCTTCATACATTTCAGGAGGAGCTGACAGGACCGGAATATGCGGCACGTTTTTATCCGGATGGTAAAAGAGCGGCAGATCGAGTACCGGCTGAACACCATGGTCATGGATATCAGCCAGGATAAGGTGATCACTGCCATGAGCCGCCAGGAGGGAATGTATCAGATCCAGGCAAAAGCTGTGATCCTTGCCATGGGCTGCAGAGAGAGACCGCGAGGTGCACTGAACATTCCGGGATATCGACCGGCAGGCATTTATTCAGCAGGAACAGCACAGCGCCTTGTAAACATGGAAGGATTTATGCCGGGAAAAAAAGTAGTGATCCTGGGATCCGGTGATATCGGACTGATCATGGCCAGACGTATGACGCTGGAAGGCGCAGAGGTTAAGGCAGTGGCAGAGCTGATGCCATATTCCGGAGGCCTGAAGCGAAATATCGTGCAGTGCCTGGATGACTTTGGAATCCCGTTGAAGCTTAGTCATACAGTGGTTGACATAAAAGGAAAAGAGCGCGTGGAAGGAATCACTCTTGCAGAGGTAGATGAAAACAGACGCCCGATTCCCGGTACAGAGGAATTTTTTTGAATGCGAATACGCTTCTTCTTTCTGTTGGTCTGATCCCGGAGAATGAGCTTTCCGGACAGGCAGGTGTGAAGCTGAGCAATGTGACTTCCGGACCGGTGGTAAACGAAAGTCTGGAGACAAATGTAGAAGGTATTTTTGCCTGCGGAAATGTTCTTCATGTTCATGATCTGGTGGATTTTGTTTCGGAGGAAGCCGGCAATGCAGGAAGAAATGCGGCTCTCTATGTAAACAACAATGGAGAGGACAAAATACCGGAAGAGATAAAGATCACGCTTTCGCCCCAAAACGGAGTCCGCTATACAGTGCCGTCTGAGATCCGTATCGGTCACATGGCGGAGGAGCAGCTGGTCCGCTTCCGTGTGGGAAATGTATATAAAAAATTGTTACATCCGTGCATATCTGGATGGAGAACGGATCTTTTCCAGAAAAAAACAGGTGGCAGCACCCGGAGAGATGGAACAGATCAAATTGAAAAAAGAGCAGCTTCTTTCCATTCTGGAAGGAAAACAGAAACAGGATAAACATGAACTTGTGATCCAGGTGGAGGAGTGATGAAAATGGAAAAAAGGAATCTTACTTGTATCGGATGTCCTATGGGATGCGCCCTTCTGGTGGAAATGGATGGAAAAGAAATCATTTCCGTCACAGGAAATACCTGTAAAAAAGGTGCGGAATATGCAGTGAAGGAAGTGACAGATCCGACCAGGATCGTGACAACGACCGTTCGTGTGAAGAATGGAAGCATGCCGGTGGTGTCAGTAAAGACAGCACAGGATATTCCGAAAGGAAAGATTTTTGACTGTGTGGAAGCGCTGCGGGATGTATGTGTGGAAGCGCCGGTTCAGATCGGGGACGTGATCCTGGAGAATGTAGCAGGCACAGGCGTGGATATCGTGGCTACAGGAAATGTGAAGCAGATCATACAGTGATCTGCAAAGGATATATATGGCAAACTATATGCTTATAATATGTCAGCCCTCCGGCAGACAAAGCGAATAAAATAAACCTGAAAAGGCTTTTTTATCGCTTTGTTTGTCATGAAATAAAATATACAAAATGCACAAAAAAATATTAGCGTTTAAAAGAATAATTAATTAAAAAATAACAAAAAAATATATAAAAACCGATAAAAAAATGTTGAAAATAAATAAACACTATGATATAATCAGAAATATGAATTAGCAAAAATGCTCACAACGATGTAATGCATTGAATGGAGGATGATTAGAATGAAAGTATTTGGACATCGTGGTTTCAGCGGAGAATATCCGGAGAATACAATGCTGGCGTTTTCAGAAGGGCTGTGGAGGCTGGTTGCGAGGGGATCGAGCTTGATGTACAGCTGACCAAGGATCTGGTTCCGGTGATCATGCACGATGAGAAGGTTGACCGTACCACAGATGGAAACGGGTATATCTATGATCTTACATATGCTGAGCTGTGTAAACTGGATTGCAGTTATCCGGATAAGTTTGCCGGAAAATTCGGCAGACTTCAGATTCCGACTCTGAGAGAGTATTTGGAGTGGATGGCAGAGGAGGAAGATCTGATCACAAACATCGAGCTGAAGAACAGTGTTTATTATTATGGTGGTATGGAAGAGAAGGTCATTGATATGATCTGCGAATATGGTCTGGAGGATCGGATCATTCTTTCCTCTTTCAATAACGCATCCATTGTATTGTGCAGACAGAGTGATGAGACTATTGCAGGAGGCTTTCTGGTAGAGAAATATGTGGATAATGCAGGGGTTTATGCAAGAACCTGTGATGTGCAGTATTATCATCCGAATCTGGAATATCTGAAGGAAGAACATGTACGCAGCTGTTCCCAGAACGGGATCGGGGTGAATGTCTGGACTGTAAACGAGGAAGAGGATATGAGAAGGATGAAGAAATGGGGAGTAAACTCCATCATCACCAATTATCCGGACAGAGGAAGAGCAGTGGCAGATGAGGATTGACACTGCGATGTAAAGACGCTTTCTGTGAGGCACATACAGGAGGCAGGCTAAATTTGAAATCTCCGGCAGGAGGGGGTCCTGCTGCAGATCTATATAAGTAAAATAAAAAAACTATAATAATGTATATGGAGGATTTTTACAATGGAGAAAGAAACAAGACCTTTTTATTCCTTGGCAGCTCGCAGATGATTTTTATGACAGCTGTATTTGAGAAAGTAGGAGTTCCGGAAGCAGACGCAAGACTTTGCTCTGATGTACTTCTTGAGAGTGACAGACGTGGAATTGAGAGCCATGGCTGCAACCGTTTCAAACCGATCTACATTGATCGTATCAAAGCCGGAATCTTAAATCCGGTAACAAAGATTGATATCATCAAAGAGACACCAACAACTGCAGTTATTGATGCCAACGATGGTATGGGAATGGTAGCCAGCAAGAAAGCTATGGATATGTGTATCGAGAAAGCACATAAGTATGGCATGGGTATGGTTGCAGTTCGTAACTCTTCTCATTATGGAATCGCAGGATACTGGACAGGTCTCGCAACAAAAGAGAACATGATCGGTATCAGTGGTACAAACGCAAGACCGTCCGTTGCACCTACATTTGGTGTTGAGAATATGCTCGGAACAAACCCGCTGACATTCAGCATGCCTACAGATGAGCCATTCCCGTTCATGCTGGACTGTGCAACATCTGTTATCCAGAACGGCAAGATCGAATACTACGCACGTATCGGACACGATACTCCTAAAGGTCTTGTTATTTCCAGAGAAGGTGAGGAGCTTACAGACAGCGTTGAGATCCTCAAGAAGATCCGCAGCAAACAGGCTGCACTTGCTCCTCTCGGCGGATTTGGCGAGACAAACGGAGGATATAAAGGATATGGATACTCCACAGTTGTTGAGATCCTTTCCGCAGCACTTCAGTCCGGTATCTTCTTAAGAGCACTGGAAGGAAAGAATGAAGATGGAAGCATCCGTCCATATCATCTTGGACACTTCTTCATCGCGATCGATACAGAAGCATTCATGGGCGCTGAAGCATTCAAGAAAACATGCGGCGATATCTTAAGAGACCTGAGAGGATCTGAGAAAGCTCCTGGACAGGAACGTATCTACACCGCAGTGAGAAAGAGTACGATGTATGGATGTATCGTAAAGATAAGGGAGTTCCGGTAACGGAGGCAGTTCAGAAAGAGTTTATCGGACTTCGTGATGAATTCGGACTTACACAGTTCAAATTCCCATTTGAGAAATAATATTTCTGAGCCAGGCAAGTCATTGCGACTTGCCTGGTTTTGATGAAATTATCAGTTACTGGCCACGGAGTGAACAGTAACAAATATCGACATATCTGGTAAAACTGTCTGGCCTTTGCAATGATAAACTGTTACAATAGAAGTAATATCTTCGGATAATGTGTGAAGATACAACTATATTGTGTGAACATTGCGGAGGGCAAACAGATGGATAGAGAATTTCTGGACGCGATCGAGGCAAACCCGATCATAGCGGCAGTGAAAGATGAACAGGGACTTTCAAACTGTCTGCAAAGAGAAGAACTTACTGTGATCTTTATCCTGTATGGAGATATTCGTTCTATCGGAGAGATCGTAGAGCGGATCCATCAGGCAGGGAAGATTGCAATGGTACATATTGATCTGATAACCGGATTGAGTTCAAAAGAGGTATCTGTCGATTATATTTGTGAGGATATTCATGCAGATGGAATTATTTCCACCAAAGCATCGATGATCAACAGAGCAAAAAAGCTCGGGATGTATACCGTCCTGCGCTTTTTTCTCATTGATTCCATGGCGATCAAGAATATTGAAAATCTTGGAAACCAGCATGAGCAGCTGCCGGACGTGGTTGAAGTTGCCAGGCTGATGCCGAAGATCCTCAGAAAAATATGCAGAACAAGCAGGGTACTGTGATCGCAGGTGGTCTGATTTCTGATAAAGAGGATGTAATGGGAGCGCTGGGGGCGGGGGCCACAGCAGTTTCCACTACGAATCAGGGGGTATGGGAGCTTTAGGCTGCATAAGCTTTGATGATGCGGTCAAGAAATGTATTGGAGGATTTTTATATGGCAAAATATGTTATGGCGCTGGATTCCGGAACAACCAGCAACCGCTGTATTCTTTTCGATGAAAACGGAAGGATCCGCAGTGTGGCACAGAAGGAGTTTATCCAGCATTTTCCAAAACCTGGCTGGGTAGAACATGACGCAGGTGAGATCTGGTCTACACAGCTTTCTGTTGCAAGAGAGGCAATGAATCAGATCGAGGCAACTGCAGAGGATATTGCTGCGATCGGTATCACCAACCAGAGAGAGACAACGATCGTCTGGGATAAGAATACAGGACAGCCGGTATACCATGCCATTGTATGGCAGTGCAGAAGAACTTCAGAATACTGTGACAGTCTGAAGGCAAAGGGCCTTGAGGAGAAATTCCGTCAGAAAACAGGACTTGTTATTGATGCGTATTTTCCGCAACCAAAGTGAAATGGATCCTGGATAATGTGGAAGGTGCACGTGAAAGGGCGGAGAAGGGAGAACTTCTCTTCGGTACCGTGGAAACCTGGCTGATCTGGAAGCTGACCAAGGGTGCTGTTCATGTAACCGATTATTCCAATGCATCCAGAACCATGATGTTCAACATCAATACTCTGGAGTGGGATGATGAGATCCTGGAGGAGCTGAATATTCCGAAGTGTATGCTTCCGCAGGTAAAAGAGTCCAGCGAGATTTATGGTGAGACAGATCCGTCCTTTTTCGGTGGAAGAATCTCGGTGGCTGGTGCGGCCGGTGATCAGCAGGCGGCGCTGTTCGGTCAGGCCTGCTTTGAGAAAGGTGAGACCAAGAATACATATGGAACCGGTGGTTTCCTTCTGATGAATGCAGGAGATAAGCCGGTATTTTCCAAGAACGGACTGGTTACGACGATCGGATGGGGCCTTAACGGAAAGATCACTTATGTTCTGGAAGGTTCCGTATTTGTTGCAGGTGCTGCGATCCAGTGGCTCCGAGATGAGCTGCATCTGGTGGATTCCGCTTCAGACACGGAATATTTTGCAGGAAAAGTACCGGATGCAAACGGGTGCTATGTTGTGCCGGCGTTTACAGGACTTGGAGCTCCGTACTGGGATCAGTATGCGCGTGGTACGATCGTAGGTCTGACCCGTGGTGTGAATAAATATCATATTATACGTGCAACTCTGGAATCTCTTGCATATCAGGTTAATGATGTGCTGGAAGTTATGAAAGCAGATGCCGGAAGTGATCTTGCAGTTCTCCGTGTAGACGGCGGAGCAAGTGCCAATAACCTTCTCCTTCAGATCCAGGCGAATATCAGCAATGTAGCTGTAGAGCGTCCGGAATGCATTGAGACAACCGCACTTGGAGCTGCTTATCTTGCAGGTCTTGCCGTAGGATTCTGGGAAAGCAAAGAAGCGGTTCTGGAAAGCCGTAATGTGGAGCGGATTTTCCGCACACAGATTGATGATGCGAAACGGAACGCAATGGTAAAAGGCTGGAGAGCAGCGGTAGGCTGTTCCAGAGACTGGATTAAAAAGATCCAGTAAAAGACAAAAAAGAAAAGTCATGCAGTGGGACAAGAAAAAGGATGTCCTGTGCATGGCTTTTTGCGCCGCCGGAACTGCTCTGTGGCAGACCGATGTAGTATGGTGTTCGTGCGGAAAAACCGCTGGAACTTACAGAGTAGTCAGATCGATTTTGTAATCGTCGGAACCTTCTCCGTCTGCAGTGTAATAAGCTGCTCTTTCTTCTGCATTTACATAGATGTGGAGCTCTTTGCCCTTAAGGCTTTTGCTTCTGCATCTTTCTTAACAGCTGTCTCAAGGTCGGCAACTGTGATGGATGTCTCAAAAAAATTTCAAGTGTGATGCCGCTGATCTTATGGTTCTTTACAGTGTTCTTAACTTCTTCTACTACTTCTGGTGCCTTGGCTGCTACAGTCTCGGTTGCTTTCTTTGACTGCTTTTTACAGTTTTTTCAGCTGCAGGTGTTTTCTCAATCTTCTCTACAGTTTGATTTCAGGTAGCTTTTGGCTTTTGTGGTTGCGCTCTTTCAGGTTGCTTGTTGCTCTGCTGTTTTCTTTTTTTCTCCATAATGGAACACTCCCTTCCACATATTTCTCTGACGGAACGGCTCCGCCGGAATATGTACCCGTCTACAGTATCATGAATCCGCGGGAAAGTCAAATTTTTGTATGGGTGTTGCATTTCAGGCGCGGGTCGTATAAACTGGATTACAGTGAAATTGCCGGGTTACGATGGTAAATATATTCAGACAGGGGTACAGATATTGAAAAATATTCAGGAAGATATTAAATCAGGAAAATTTAAACAGGTATATCTCCTTTATGGAGAGGAAGCTTATCTGAAACAGCAGTATAAAAGAAATCTGGTGAAAGCACTCAATCCGGATGACGATACCATGAATTTTGCCAGATATGAGGGGAAAGGCATCGATATCCGGGAGCTTATAAGCCTTTTTGACACCATGCCTTTTTTTGCGGATCGAAGGACCGTGCTTCTGGAGGATACCGGCTTTTTTAAGAACAAGTGTGAGGAGCTGGCGGATTATATGAAGAATCTTCCGGATTATCTTTATCTGGTGTTCTGTGAATCTGAGGTTGACAAGCGAAGCCGTATGTACAAGGCTGTGAAGGCGTGCGGGAGTATCGGAGAATTTAAGCAGCAGGATGAAAAGACGCTGATGCGATGGGCTGCAGGAATCCTTGGGAAAAATGGCCTAAGATCACGCAGAGGGATGTGGAACTGCTTTTGTCCATGACAGGGACCGATATGGGAAACCTGAGAATGGAACTGGAAAAGCTGATTTCCTATACAGAAGGAAGAGAAGTGGTGACTGCGGCGGATATCCAGGCTGTCTGTACCACACAGACAACCAATAAGATCTTTGATATGGTACGTGCTGTTACTGAGAAAAATCAGAAACGTGCTCTGGATCTGTATTATGATCTTCTGACGCTTCGGGAACCGCCGATGAGGATCCTGTTTCTTCTGGCAAAACAGTTCCGCCAGATCTGTCTCACAAAGAAACTGTCCCAGGAAGGGCTTTCGCAGACAGAAATTGCGTCCAAACTGGGAGTACCTTCGTTTGTTGTGCGGAATCTGGCTTCCTGTGCCAGATCCTACACAGTGGAAGAACTGGAAAATGCAGTACGGGATTTCGTGGATGCAGAGGAAGCTGTGAAGACAGGTACACTGGGAGATGTGCTCAGTGTGGAACTTCTGATCGTGAAATACAGTTCGGCGAGAACAAAAAGTGCATGATTACCATTTTCATGGCGTAGGATTTTGCCACAGAGTTCTGCCGTTATCTCTGAGCCATTTTTCGTATGTTTTTATATTCCGGCATTACAGATGCCACCACTGCGTAGAAAGCGGGAGAGTGGTTCATTTCTTTCCGGTGGGCAAGTTCGTGGACAACAACATAATCAAGAACCTTTTCCGGAGCGAAGATCAGACGCCAGTTGAAGTTTAAGTTTCCTTCACTGGTACAGCTTCCCCAGCGGGTTTTCTGCTCCCGGATGGTAATGCGGCCGTAGGTTACGTCCATTTTTCTGGCGTAGGCTGCGGTTTTTCTTTTGAATATTTTGCGGGCAGATTCCATATAATAGCTGCGGCGGAAATCAGAGAGGGGATGAGATATCATAAAAAAACTCCTTCAGAAATATATATACAAAAAGACAGTCGCTGACGGTTCGACTGTCTTTCCTTTTACTTATAAGCTTATAACTAAAATATTCCGTGGTCTATTACGCAATGCTGTTGACAGCTTTGGAAAGACGGGAAATTTTTTCTGGCGCAGTTATTTTTGTGGTAAACGCCCTTGGATGTAGCTTTGCTGATTGTGGAGATTGCGTCCTTAAGAGCAACCTCTGCAGCTGCCTTATCCTTAATTCTCAACTGCTGTCTCAACTTTCTTGATGGAAGTCTTAACTGCAGAACGGATTGCTTTGTTTCTTGCAGCCTTAGTTCTGTTAACTAAGATTCTCTTCTTTGCGGATTTAATGTTAGCCAATTCGTACACCTCCGATTCCTAAAAATATAATATAAATTACATTCACAGGAACAGAACACGGGCGCTCCTATGAAACATGCTTATATATATTATTATATGTGAAACAGAATGTCAAGATATTTTTCAAAAAAATTACGGAAAAATGACAAAAAAAATACCAGATGATGTGGATGCAGGAGAAAAAGGATACATATTTATGGGAAAAAGGGAAATAAATGAAAACGAAAAACACCGAAAAATGTGGCTTTCATGGCGATGATATGATCGGAAAGCAAGTGGGAGCGGAAAGAGTTTACGATTTTACAGAAAAAAGAGGATGAGAGTATGACTGGAAGGAGCAGAATCAGAACAGACCTGGCTCTAGAAGCAACAGAGCGCTTTCAGGAGGAAAATGTAGAAGTACATGGAGTAGAGATCCAGGAAAAATATGATGCGGAAAAAAGACGCCGGACGACTGTGGTACGGATCACAACAGAAACGGAGCCAGAACCATGGGAAAACCGCAGGGGACATATATCACATTGAGCGCCGGATCTTTCTGTTCCGGATGAGGATTATCACAGGGAGATTTCAGAAGAAGTGGCACATCATCTCCGGGAACTGATCGATTTGGGACGGCAGCAGTCAGTTCTGGTGGTTGGACTCGGGAACCAGGAGATCACTGCGGATTCTCTTGGACCACGTGCGGTTTCCGGTCTTCATATGACAAGGCATGTGATCCGGGAGTATGGACTGAAGTCAAATGCACATATGAAAATGCATCAGATCAGCGGAATCGCACCAGGAGTGATGGCTCAGACCGGAATGGAAACGCTGGAGATCGTTCAGGGGGTCGTTTCCGAAACAAAGCCGGATGTGGTGATCGCCATTGATGCACTGGCTGCCAGAAGTACAGCAAGGCTGAACCGTACCATTCAGATCACGGATACCGGGATCAGTCCGGGTTCCGGAGTTGGCAATCACAGAGAAGGTCTGAATGAGGAAAATCTCTCTGTCCGTGTGATCGGGATCGGTGTGCCTACGGTGGTAGATGCGGCTACCATTGTCCATGATTCCATGGCAGATCTTCTGGATGCACTGGAGGAAGAAGAACAGAAGGAATTTCTGGAGGAAATGATCTCGCCGAAGCTTTATACCATGTTTGTGACACCGAAAGATGTAGATGAAACCGTGCGCTATTTAAGTTTTACCATTTCTGAAGGACTGAATATGGCATTTTCTGATAGTCTAATCGAGGAGGACAGGTCATAAAATACCATAGAGGTGATCGTGGGTGACGAATATCCAGAAGGCATTCTGTGTGGTTTTGAGCCTGATCTTTCTGTGCGTCGTGGCTGCACTGCCGGGGGATTTTTTCAAGCATGGTGAGATCTACAGACAGCTGCCGCTGTATTGCTTTCTGGAAAAGAAAGCTTTGCAGGAGGAAAACGGGCAGGACCGTGAAACAGAGATGCTTTTGCAGGAAAAAAATGCAGAGCATCTGGGGGAGGAAGTGGAAGCGGAAAACCGGAAAGAGCAGGAGGCGCTTCTTCTGGCGGAGGCGGAGAAGGCAGAGGAAAAAGAATCGCCGGAGTCCGTACAGAAGCCTTCTGACAGTGCCGAAACCAAGAAAACTGATGGAAAGCAGAAGGAAAATGTGGAAAAGAAAGATGAAATAAAAAAAGAGACAAGTCAGAAAAAGAGAAACGCCGGAAATTACGAAACCGGAAGATACCCCGTCAGAGAGCACTCCGACAAAAACGGCTCCAAAAGAAAAGAAGACCTCTGGCGAAGAAGCCGGAAAAACTCAGGAAACCGTGGCACTGCCTCATCCGCAGATCGATCTGTCTCCTGCGAAACTGGCAGATTTTGATTATGTGATGAATCAGTTTTTTATCCTGGATTCCAATACGGAGACGAATGCACAGCAGATTTGCGGAACCAGATTCCTGAAAGAAGATCTTTCCATAAAAACAGGACCCGGAGGTGCCACAGATCCTGATCTATCACACCCATTCCCAGGAAACGTTTTGCAGACTCCAGAGAAGGACAGGTGGAAGATACCATCGTTGGAGTGGGCGACCATCTCGCGGAGCTGCTTGAAAAGACATATGGTTATCGGGTGCTTCATGTGACAGACGCTTTTGATATGATGGGCGGGCAGCTGGACCGGAGTAAAGCATATGATTATGCAAGAGCTTCCATAGAAAAGGTCCTGGAGGAGAACCCTTCTGTTGAGTGGTGATCGATCTCCACAGAGACGGCGTGCCGGATGACCGTCATCTGGTGACGGAAATAGACGGGAAACCAACAGCGCAGCTGCTTTTTTATAATGGGTTGAGTTATACGGTCAACCAGGGAGCGGTGAGTTATCTGCCCAATCCTTACATAGAAGAGAATCTGGCTTTTTCTTTTCAGCTGGAATACCAGGCAGCACAGTACTATCCAAAGCTTTACCGGGGAATTTATCTGGCAGGGCTTCGTTATAACCTTCATCTGAAGCCCCGGGCCTTCTTCTGGAAGCGGGTGCACAGACCAATACTGTGGAGGAAGTCCGAAATGCCATGGAACCTTTTGCAGATATCTTAAACAGAGTATTGAAAGGCAGTGACAAAAACGGCTAAAATATGATATGATAAAGAGCAGTATGGAAAAATATGCTTTGTGAATGAAAAGCGTGAAGTGACTACATTTACAGGCATGCAGCAGAGCGGAACAGGAATGTCCGTCTGATGCAAGAGAAACTTAAGGAGGATTTCCTGAATGATAGACCAGAGTAAAATTCGAAATTTTGTATCATTGCACATATTGACCACGGAAAATCAACACTTGCGGACCGTATCATCGAGATGACAGGACTTCTCACGGAGAGAGAAATGCAGGCCCAGGTTCTGGATAATATGGAACTGGAGAGAGAACGTGGAATCACCATCAAATCCCAGGCTGTCCGTATTGTATACAAGGCCAAGGATGGAAATGAATATATTTTTTAACCTGATCGATACCCCGGGACATGTAGACTTTAATTATGAAGTTTCCAGGAGTCTTGCAGCCTGTGACGGCGCGATCCTTGTTGTAGATGCTGCCCAGGGAATCGAGGCTCAGACCCTTGCCAACGTATATATGGCGCTGGATCATGATTTGGATGTGGTTCCGGTTATCAATAAGATCGACCTTCCAAGTGCGGACCCGGAGCGTGTTATCAATGAGATTGAGGATGTGATCGGGATTGAAGCCCAGGATGCACCGCAGATTTCCGCAAAGACAGGTCTGAACGTGGAACAGGTTCTGGAGCAGATCGTAAATAAAAGTTACCGGCACCGCAGGGAGATGTGGATGCACCTCTGAAAGCCCTTATCTTTGACTCTGTTTATGATCCTTATAAAGGTGTTATCGTATTTGCAGGATCAAGGACGGCCGTGTAAAAAAAGGGCACGAAGATCCATATGATGGCTACCGGATTTACTACGGAAGTCGTAGAAGTAGGATATTTTTGGCGCTGGACAGTTTTATTCCCTGTGATGAAC
>ENA-OQCD01000283-OQCD01000283.1-human-gut-metagenome-genome-assembly--contig:-NODE-283-length-14203-cov-2.061026_pt1 | contig 14203 bp, 21 predicted proteins | sample MGYA00242755_ERZ504571 | MGnify/ENA primary metagenome ERZ504571 (study PRJEB26092, sample SAMD00036274) | human gut metagenome | host: Homo sapiens | study: EMG produced TPA metagenomics assembly of...
CTCGTGAGTGCCGATACCTCGCTTGAGATTCAACATGACAGCCTCCTTCGTCGTAAGTTGCACGAGGACCCCTTCGTCCCTTGCCGTCTCTTATACCGAAATTATATGAGAGTTTGCTGGATGCGGAAAAGGAAGGCCGGCGTGTTTTATCGGGTAAACGCTATGATTTGCAGCGTAATTCGCCGCTGGCGAACTGCTGGCGAACTACTTGCGGACCGCTGGCGAACCAATGCCGAGCCGCTCGTGAACCGCTGATGGCCCACTCGCAAGTTACGCTCGAACCGCGCGTGAACCGCCGAGGTTCGCCCATGATACACGCAAGAGTTGCGGTTGTCGGTATTGGGCTATATATTTGTGAAGTTGTGTGTTCGGCATGTCGGGTGAAACCGGCGGTCGAATGCGTGAAAGACTTGACACATCAAGGTTAAGGGAGTCCATCATGGCAGCTCGTTGCGCAGTGTGCGGCAAGGGACCGCAGACCGGTTTCACCGTTTCCCATTCGCACCGTCGTACCAAGCGTAGCTTCCGCCCGAACCTGCAGTCTGTGCGCACCACGATTGATGGCGAGAACACTCGCCTGCGCGTGTGCGTCAAGTGCCTCAAGGCTGGCAAGGTTCAGCGCGTGGCCGCGTGAATCGCGTACTAACGTGGAGCAAAACCCGTTTGAGCTTCGGCTTGGCGGGTTTGTTGTTCTGCGGCCTAAAGAGGCCGTGCGAATAGAATAGGCCAAATATGAGCATCACTATGGGCACCACTCTCGCTTCGCTGGTCACCAACAAGCGTCGCGTGTCCGCGCTCAAATCGCTGGGAATCGTCACTGTCGGCGACGCCCTGACCTACTATCCTTTCCGCGTCACCGAACCGGTGCCGCTTCGCGCCATCCGCGAGGCCGCACCCCGGCCAGCAGATGGCATTTGCGCGTGATACGAGATATGCGCGTGGTGCCGATGACGCTCGCCGCGGCTACCGACTCGAAGCGACGGTCGATGACGCCGACTTCGCCCGGTCTCGTCGCGTACCCGGCAGTACGGCCCGGCTCACGTTCTTCTCGTATCGTAAATCGTATGTGGATTGGGTCAGCGTGCGACTGCGCGCCGGCACGTCTGTGGTGGTCTCCGGTATGCCCGGCGAATACATGGGTCAGCTGCAGTTCACCCATCCCGAAATCCTCACTGTCGCGCCCGTGCGGCCGGAGCAGGAGCGGGGCTTGAGGGTTACGCTCGGGGCGCGGCATCCGGCAATGGTGCGTTTGCGGGAAGTGCCGATCCGTATGCCAGTGCGCAGTCCGCGTATCCGCCGGCCGCGACTGCCCCTTCCGGGGCCGCGTTGAAATACGACGCCGATACCGTGCAAGAGGCGCTTACCCGCGTCTGCCGGCCCCGCCCGGTATATCACGCCAGTTCGCGTATCTCGTCCGAACATATTCATGAGACGATTCTGGGATTGCTGTGGATGATGGGGGCCCGCACGTCATCCACGCCTGACGGGCAACTCGCTGGCGCTGGGGCAGCCGGCATTGTGGCTCCCGCGACTGACACCATCGCCGTCCAAAACGGGGAAGAGAAGTCCGGCACGACCGCCGAATCCGGTGCTGAGGCGCTCTCCCAATCCATCCCAGATGTGCTGCCCGAATCGGTGCGCAAGGCCAAGAACCTCATGCATCGGGCTGAGGCGTTCCTGGCCATTCATGATCCGGCCTCCACGGCCCGGTTCAAGGAGGCCATCGAAACCCTGCGCTATGAGGAGGCTTTCGTTTCGCAGACCTCGCTGCTGAAGTCTCGACAGCACGCGCACAAGTCATCGGCGCATCCTTGCCCGCTGAACGAGGCGCTGGAACAGCTCGAGCGTCGGTGGGCGAAGCGGTTGCGGAGCCAAGTACGCAACCAGAAGCATCGGAGCGCGGTTCTGCGACCGATCTGCCTGATCTGCCCAATTTGCCCAATTTGCGCGACCGCTTCATCGCATCGTTGCCGTTCACACTGACAGCCGGGCAGAGTCAGGTGGTGGACGACATCGCGTCCGATCTTGAACGTGACTGGCCCATGCAGCGTCTGTTGCAGGGCGAAGTCGGCTCCGGCAAACCGTAGTGGCGCTCGCGGCCATGCTGCAGGCGGTCGGCGCCGGCTATCAGGCGGTGCTGGTGGCTCCCACTCAGGTGCTTGCCGAACAGCATTACGAGACCATCAGCAAGATGGTGTCGGGGCTGACCCTTGCACAGCCGGGTGCCAAGGAGACCGATGCCGCGGCCGACGTTGAGGGCGCGATGGGCGCGTCCGGTGCTTCGACGGTCTCTTCTTCCAAGGTGCCTGCGGAAATTCCCGTCACCCTGCTGACCGGTGGTATGAAGCTTGCCGCCCGGCGTAAGGCGCTCGCTGCGGCCGCCAGTGGTGAGCCGGGCATTATCGTGGCCACGCACGCGGCGTTTTCCAAAGACCTTCCAAGCCCCGCACTTGGCCTTGGTGGTGATCGACGAGCAACACCGGTTCGGTGTGGAACAGCGCGAAAGCCTCAACGCCAAAACCGATGACGGCACCACGCCGCATCTACTGGTGATGACCGCCACGCCCATCCCGCGCACCGCCGCCATGACTTGGTTTGGCGATCTCGATATTTCCTGGCTCACCGAATTGCCTGGCGGCCGCAAACCGATTCGTACCGTGGTGGTCAATGAGGCCGACGCCGCCACCATGGGGCGTATGTTCGCGCACATTCGCGCGCGAGTCGACGCGGGGGAGCGGGCCTATATCGTGTGCCCGCGCATTGATGCGGATGATGAGGAGAACGAAGGCGGTTCCGGCGTTTCGGCAGCAGCCGGTTCTGCCCGCGGACGCGCCGCAGCATCTGGTTCCAGTGCCCGCACAGCTGCGGCGGCCGTGCAACGCGCGCGGCGGCCGACGCATCGGCATCGACGACCCCTACGAAACCTTCGACGAAAACGGCGAACCGTGGCTCGCCCGCCATTGCATGCGGTGGCCGAAATCGCCGATCGGTTGCAGAAACTCCCGCAATTCCAAGGCATTCGGTTTGCGACTCTGACCGGTCGGGACAAGGATGATGTGAAACCCAGGTGATGGCCGATTTTGCCGGCGGCGAGACTCCGATCCTGGTGTCCACCACGGTGATCGAAGTCGGCGTGGACGTCAAGCAGGCCAGCTGCATCGTCATCTTTGATGCCGACCGATACGGCCTCTCTCAGCTGCATCAGCTGCGCGGCCGCGTGGGGCGTGGCGGCACCAACTCGTGGGCGTTCCTTATTTCCCGTGCGGAACCCGGCTCCCCGGCCGAGCAACGGCTCGAAGTGATTCACCACTCGCTCGACGGTGCCGAAATCGCCCAAGCCGACTTGGAATTCCGCGGTGCCGGCGATGTGCTCGGCGACGCCCAATCCGGCGGCAAGTCCAGCCTGAAGCTCCTGCGCGTGGTCAAGGACGCCGACATGATCGCCGACGCCCGCACCCGTGCCGGGCAGCTTCTGGCCGCCGACCCCGAACTGGCAGGTGAGGTCCAACTCGCCGGTGCCGTCCTCGACTTCACCCGAGGCAACGAAACCTTCCTGACCTCCAGCTGAGGCACCTCCAGCTGAGGCTAGGGCTGCGCCCCCGTAATCGCACGATATAGTTTTTCCGTATGCCGATCGTGAGGAAATCACGGTCGGGAAGCCCTCGAATGTGCTTCAGTGGAGGCAAGACCATTCGTACATGAGGTACTCGAAGTGCATATATCATTGGTGCGCTTCGAGCACCCCATTGTTGTTCATGATTGGTATGCGCAGATGAACCTGTACAGTGAAAGCTATGCGTGTAATTTCTGGACGATTCAAGGGTGTGGCGCTTGCTACGCCGAAAACGGGTACCCGGCCTACCACGGATCGCACCAAAGAGGCGATTTTCTCGCACCTCGACTCATGGGGAGTGCTGGATGATGCCCGTGTACTGGACCTGTTCGCCGGTACTGGTGCGTTGGGCATCGAAGCGCTGAGCCGTGGCGCGCGAGAACTTGTGGCCGTGGAAAGTTCCCGGCCTGCGGCGGCGCTGATTACCAAGACCTTGGCGCAGCTACAGAAGAATCGTTCGTGGGATGCTTCGCTCAAGGCCCGTGTGCTGGTCAAAAAAAGCCGAGCAAGTGGCTGGCGGCTTCGGCGAACCATTCGACGTGATATTCATCGACCCGCCCTATGCCTATGAGACCGCTGAATGCAATCAGCTACTGTCCGATCTGGCGGCGGGCAGCGCCACCAACGAGAACACGGTGATCATGCTCGAACGCTCGGTACGCTCGGATGATCCCACTGCCCCCGGAGGCTGGCAAATCACCGAAAGCCGCAACTACGGCGAAACCGCCGTCTTCTACATCGAATCCGCCGTCTTCTACATCGAATCCGCGGATGACGACTCGGATATAGAGCGTTCCGACGATTCCGCCGCGTAGTGAATCTCCCACCGTGTGGTGAATTAATCGGCGAGCCGGCGCGGATGGGCGGCGGAGACCTCCCAGCCCAAGGCCATCAGGGTCTTGCGATCGGCCTTATCCAGCGCCTTGCAATCCAGTGCCGCGATAAGGTCTGGCCGAATCTCGGCGGTGCGGGCCAGCGCTTCGTCGCGGCGAAAACGGTCCACCTTGCCGTGGTCGCCGGACAACAGCACATCCGGCACCGCAATACCGCGCCACACGGCCGGCTTGGTGTACTGGCGATGTTCAAGCAGTGCGCCCTCGCCGGTGTAGGATCCTCAACAATCGAATCTGGGTTGCCCATGAATCCGGGCATCAGGCGGGTGATGGCCTCAAGCATCACCGATACCGCCACTTCGCCGCCGTTCAGCACATAGTCGCCGATCGAATATTCGCGTACGTCGACGCCTTGGGCGCGGTAGTAGTCCGGGATGCGCGCATCGTAGCCCTCATACCGGCCGCAGCCGAACAGCAGATGGTCGGCATGGCTGAGCTCGGTGGCGTCGCGCTGGGTGAACAACGGGGCCGATGGGTTCGGGAAGATGAGCACCGGTGCGCCGGATGGGGCGGGGGAGCCGGACGCTGCGAGAATCCCAGCAGTTCGTCCAGACATTCGCTCCACACTTCGGGCTTCATCACCATGCCGGCCCGCCGCCGACTGGCGTATCATCCACCGAATGATGCACATCGTGGGTCCAGTCGCGCAGGTTGTGCGCCTTGATCTCCAACAATCCCTTGGCCTGGGCTTTGCCCATCAGGCTGAGGTTCATCACCTCAAAGTATTCGGGGAACACGCTCACGATATCGATCTTCATGTCATCCAGCCTAACGGTAGCCCCTCCCGCATTACACAGCCACCACTACACTATTGCGGTGATGAATACGACGATGAACCTCCCCACCCGCAAAAAGCCCGAAGTGTTGTCCCCGGCCGGCAACCTGAGGGGCCTGAAAACCGCGGTCGATTATGGTGCCGACGCCGTCTACTGCGGCGGCAAAGCCTTCGGCATGCGATCGGCCCCCAAAAACCTTAGCCTTGAGGATTTCGAGGAAGGATCGCGCTACGCCCATGAACGCGGCGCTCGCGTGTACGTGACCTGCAACGTGCTGCCGCGCAACAACGAGATCGAAGCCATGCGCGAGTACGTCGGCCAGCTCAAAGACACCGGCGTGGACGCGCTGATCGTCTCCGATATTGGCGTGATGATGATGGCCCGTCAGGTGGCTCCGAATCTGGAACTGCACGTCTCCACCCAGGCCGGCGTGACTAATTATCAGGCTGCGAACGCCTTCTACGAGCTTGGTGCTCGCCGTGTGGTGTTGGCCCGCGAGATGGACTTGCAGGCCGTGCGTGATATTCGCGCCAACATTCCCGATGACCTCGACATCGAATGCTTCGTCCACGGTGCTATGTGCATGGCCTTCTCCGGCCGCTGCCTGTTCTCCAACTATCTGACCGGCCGCGATGGCAATCACGGCGAATGCGCCCAGCCATGCCGCTGGAAGTATTCGATCGTGGAAGAGAAGCGCCCCGGCCAGTACTTCCCGATCGAGCAGACCGAGAACGGCGCCTATCTGTTCAATTCGCAGGACATGAATATGCTGGGGCACTTGGATGATTTGATTGACTCCGGTGCCACCAGCCTCAAAATCGAGGCCGCGCGAAAAGCGCCTACTATATCGCCGCCATGACCAACGCCTACAAAACCGCGGTTAATGAATACATGATTCAACGCGGTTTTGAAGACGCTGATGGCAATGTTTTGAAGCCTTTCCATGACCGTGTGATCGCCCGGGCGACCCCGATTTGGCCAAGGAACCGAAGATCAAGTGATGCGCAATGCTGATGCCGCGTTCGCCGGTGTGGCCGATGAGGGATATGACCGTGGCTCTGATACTGCGGTTGCCGATTCGGTCACCGGCTCGGTTGCCGCAGAACGTGACCGCGTGACGGTTGCTGATGCCGTCGACTCAACTGCCTCTGGTACGCCGGCCGGCACCGCCGTCGAACCCGACGGCATGAGCTCTCACGCCCGTTCCACGCGCCGCAAGTCCAACACCGCGGTCGAACAGATTGAGACCGATTGGAAACATGCGGCCGTTCGCCCGGCCCCACACGTCGAACTGCCCGAATGGCTGCTCGAGGAAACCGACAAGGTGGCCCACCGCGACTACTCCACCGGCTTCTATTACCCGGAGCACAAGGTCACACAGAACACCGACCGCTCCGCCTACTTCCGCTCATGGCTGGTAGTGGGCGAAGTGCTGAGCTGGAGCGCGGACGAAGACGGACGTGTCACGCTGATGAGCCGTAACAAGATTGAGCCCGGTCAACAGGTCGAATTCCTGCTGCCTGGCGAGAGACCATTGGTCTTTACCGTGCCGGAAACCGGCCTGCGCGATGCCGATGGCGCGCCAGTACCCGCCATCAATAATCCGGCGCACGTGTTCTCGATGCCCTGCCCGCACCAGGTGCCCATCACGCCGCCATCCGCTCGCGCACCAAAAAGCCCACCCTCAAAGCCGAATAACCTACCACTCCGCCCCCCGCTGACTGGGGGGGTGGTCATGAAAATCATGAACACCGCCCGCACCCAAGAAAGAATGCCTTATGCCTGAATACAGCGAAGAAATCCTCGATTCCAACAGCATCAGCTCTACCGATAAAGCCGGTCGCCCTATTCCGGTGACCATCCCCATCGCACTGGCCCCCGGCATCAAGGTGGTGTACACCACGCGACTGGGCGGCCTGAGCGCCGGCGATTACGGCAACCTGAACCTCGGCGGCAAGTCCGGCGACGAACCTGAGGCCGTGCTGTCGAACCGCATCGCACTCGCCGAAGCGGTGCAAGCCCGCCTATCGCTGGTCTCCCAAGTACATTCCGGCGTGGCTGTGGACGTGGACGACTCGTTCGTCATCAACACCCCCTTCGGCTTCGACGTGTCCGGCACACATGGTGAGACTGACACTCCGCACGTCATCGAGGCGGACGGCCAGGTCACCGCACAATCCGGCATCGCCCTAGGCATGTTCGCGGCCGACTGTCTGCCGGTGCTGCTGGGCGACCCGGTCACCGGTATCATCGGTGCGGCCCACTGCGGCCGTCGTGGTCTGGAGCGCGGCGTGATCGGCACCACGGTGGACCTGATGAAGAGCAAGGGTGCCGACCCGGCGAACATCGTGGCCACACTCGGCCCGCGCATCTGCGGCGACTGCTATGAAGTGGGCGACGAGATCGCCGACCAGTTCATCAAGCGCTTCCCGCTGACCAAGACGAAGACCCGTTTCGGCGGTGCCGGCATCGACATCGCCGAAGCCGCGATGATCGACCTCGCTTCGCCGGTGTACATCAGGTGGTCGATTCGATGCCGCGCGTGCACGCCGCCACCCAGTACCTTGAGGAAGACCCGGAACTCGCCGAACTGTGCCGTACGGATGGCGAAGGCCCGGCCGAGCTCGCGGAGCGCATCGACAACATCAGCCACAGCATGTGCACGCTCGAAAACCCACTGTGGTACTCGCACCGCCGCGCCGCGCTCGCCAACAAAACACACGAAGGCCGCCTCCTCGCCCTCATCGTGCGTGACTAAACGGAGAATGCGAGCACATTCCGTGGAGAAGATGTGATGCAGTTCACGGACGGCCAGCCCTCACCCTACGGTGGTGCCTATGACTGAGAGAGATTTCGATACCCCCCGTCGAGACGCCTACCGTCCAGCCGGCCCCCGCCTCAGGGCGCCAAACCGGCGCAAACCGTGCCGGTGGTGGCCGTGGTGCTGGCCGCCGGCTTCGGTACGCGCTTCGACCCGATAATCCCAAGCAGCTTGTCTCCGTGGGCGGCAAGCCCATCGTGTGCTGGAGCATTGATGCCTTTGAACATTGCGACCGCGTCAGCGACATCGTGGTGGTGGTCAATCCCAAGGTGCGCGGTGAAGTGGAAACGTTGGTTGGCGAGATGGGCTACACCAAGGTCCGCGTCATCATTGACGGCGGTGACGAGCGTGTGGACAGTACCGCCACCGCGCTCGACATGCTGGCTACGGCTGGCATTCCGGACGATGCCAAGATTCTGATCCATGACGCCGTCCGTCCGTTCGTGGAACAGTCCGCCATCGACGGTTCGATTGATGCGCTCGACCAGTTCACGGCCGCAACCGTGGCCTACGCCTCAACCGACACCGTGCTGTTGACCGAGGATCTGGGCGATTTGAAAGTGGTCAAGTCGGTGCCGGACCGCCCGAACACCTTCCGCGCGCAGACCCCGCAATCCTTCCGCTTCGCGACGATTCGTCACGCTTACGATTTGGCTGCCGCCGACCCGGACTTCCATCCCACCGACGACACGCGCGTAGTGGTCGATTATCTGCCTGATGAACCCGTCGCCATTGTCTCCGGTGCGGAAACCAACCTGAAGATCACCACGCTGGAAGATATTCCCACAGCTGAGCGTATCGCCGAGGAGATTCTCGGTCGTGATCCCAAGGAAGAGGCCCGCGCCCGCATGCACGCCCTGCTGGCCCAAGCGGCCGGCCAGATGCATCGCTAGACTGGCATTATGCGTGAACTCAATGTTGTGATCTCCGGCTTCGACCACTATGACGGCGTGGAGGTCAATCCCGCCGTCGAAGTGCCCAAGGCCATCGCCGAGCAGGGACTGGGCGTCTCCTCTGCTCCGGACGATCCGTTGGAGCAGGTCGCCGTCACCGTTCATGCTGTCAGCATCCCGGTGAGCTTCGCCAAAGCCTGGCCCACGCTGAAAGAGACGATTGAGGCCACCAAGCCCAATATCGTCATCGCCACCGGGCTCAAGCACGCAGCCCGAGGCGTGATGCTTGAACGATGCGCCACCAACCTGATGGACGCGATCAAGCCAGACGCGGACAACGTGATCCCACGCCGCGAACCCATCGATCCCAATGGCCCGGCCGCCTATTGGACCCGCCTGCCGTTGCGCTCGATCCTGAATGATTTCACGGACGATTCGATTCCGGCCACCTTGAGTTCGGACGCAGGTACGTTCGTATGTAATTCGCTGTTCTACAACTTGCTCAACTGGACCGCCACCCAGGAGCAGGTGCTGGGCGGATTCGTCAGCTTCCCTCCGGTCGTTCCGGCGCATTCCAGCCAGCATGGTCTACCACTCGACCAGCAGATCGCCGCTGGCGTGATGTGGTGCGCGAAGCCGTGCGCTACTATCTCAAGCCCTCCAGCTCCGACATCCTCATCGCCTAGCACGCTGTGCGCCACGCCGGAATAGAACATGGTTCGCACGCATTGTAACGATTGCGCGTCGCTCAACGCTCAGCGCCAGTGCGATGCGCTAGAGTGCTGCAAGGATGTGCCAAGAGCTTTATGCGTGTGCGAAAGGAATAAACAGCGATGGTGGATCGTTTCCCGGTGGTGCTGCGAGGATATGACAAGGAGAAGGTTGATGCTGCCTTCGACGCTACTCAGGAGAGTATGAAGCGTGCGCAGCAGACGTTGGCCAGCATGCGTGAGCAGATTGCGGCGGATGACGACCGTATTCTGCAACTGCAGGCCCAACTTCAGGAAGAGAAGAACAAGAAGCCGGAAGGCAACAGCTTCGCTTCCTTGGGAGCGAACGCCCAGCAGATGCTTGCCTCCGCCGAACAGACGAGTACCGAACTGCTGGAACGCGCCAAGCAGGACGCGTCCTCCATCCGTACCAACGCTCAGGCTCAGGCCGAAACAACTGATCAACAACGCCAAGCTGGATGCCCAGCATATTGTTGACGACGCCAATGCCAAGGCCGCCTCGATTCTGACGAACGCCAGCAATCAAGCCGAATCAGTGACCACCTCCGCCAACGAGGATGCCGCACAACTGCGCTCCGAAACTGCCAAGACCATCACCGAACAGCGTCAGACCGTCGAGCTTGAGCTCAGCAACGCGCGCGAAGAGCACACTAAGAAGATGGCTTCCGAACGCTCCACTCAAGAGCGCGAAATCGCCGACATGAAGGCGGAGGCGACCCAGCAGGTTGCCGCAATGCGCAAAAGCGCCAATGAGGAGATCACCAAGCTTAAGTCTGATTCCAACGATCAGATTGAGGCGGCGCTCGCCGAGGCCAACAAGAAGCTCGCCGACGTGCGCGAGCAAGTGTCCAAGATGATGACCGAAGCCCAGCGCAAGGCCAGCGAAATCATTGATGCGGCCAAAACCAAGGGTCAGGAAATCACTGATGAGGCCGAGGTCAAGCGCACCAGCACGATGAGCCAGGTCAACGCCGAGGTCGAGCAGATCCGTCACGACATCGCCGCTCAGCAGGATGAGGCCACGAAGAAGGTCAACGAACTGCTGCAGCACCTCGAAGAGCGTCGTGTGGCGGCCAAGCGGGAAGCCGATGAGTTGGTCGGTCAGGCCAAGAACACTCGCGACCAAGCCGATTCGTATGCCGCGTCCAAGCGCGAGGAGGCGGACATCCAGGCCGCCGCAATCGTACATAAGGCGGGCGAGGAAGCCGATGCGCAGATCGAGGAGCGTCGCGCCGCCGCCCAAAGCGAGCTTGACGGTCTGTCCAAGCGCATCGCCGATCTGCAGGAACGCGAGTCCGTCATCACCCAGCGTGTTTCGGAACTGCGTTCTATGTTCTCGCAGGCGTTCTCCGGATTCGCTTTCGGCGGTAATGCGGCGGCCTCTGGTCAGGATCAGGAAGCCGCTGCCGCGGCGGCATTGCCGGTGGTTGCGCCCGTCCCGGAAGTCAAGCCTGTACACAACGAGGCCGATGACCAGCCGGGTGAGTTGAGCGGAAACGAGTCGCTGCCGACGATCACAATGAGACAGATGCGGCACCGGCTGATTCGGCTGATTCGGCTGATTCGGCTGCGCAGAATGAGCAGTCCGAACGTCTGAGCCGTCCGAGCACCAGACACAGGGCGAACCGGAGGCCCCGACTCAGGAGAATCCGGCCGTATCTGAGCAGAACGGCGAATGACAGGCCTTCGATTAGACTACTAGCGGTAAGAATTACGGCACCTGCGCTTTCGAGCCAGGTGCCGTATTCGTTTGAATCTGCGCCACAAGCGCACCATCACAGAAGGAGTATGACATGAGTGAATTGACGCCTCTGACCGACGAAGCGTTGAATACCCTGCGCGGCGATTTCGCACAGAGCGGCACCAACCGTCTGGCCATGAACGCGGTGACCGCCGCCGGCATCGACAAGGTGGCTCGCAATTATGACCGCGCTCGTCTGATGCAGCGTCGTTTCTCCACCATCGTTGACAATGGCGAAGCACCCATCAGGATCGCTCCGGCCGCTGCTGGCTGTTCAGCTCCCTGAACGTGGCCCGTTTCGTGGCCAAGAAGAACATGAACTTGAAGGAGTTCGAGTTCTCCCAGAACTACGCGATGTACTACGACAAGCTGGAGCGCGTCAACTACTTCCTTAAGGATGTGGCCGCTCTGGTGGCTGCCGGAGAGCCTTCCGACTCCCGCCTGATGCAGCACCTGCTCGCCGACGTGATGGGCGATGGCGGCCAGTGGACCATGGCCATGAACGTGTACAAGAAGTACGGCGCTGTGCCCAAGGACCTGTTCCCGGAGACCGAATCCTCCAAGAACACCGGTGAAATGAACATCCAGCTGCGCCACATGCTGCACACCGCCGTGGCGCACATGTACGCCGCTGACGGCGATGCCTCCAAGGTCGAGGCGATTATTGCCGACGCCACTGCTGCCGGCCACCGTATTCTGACCATCCACCTGGGCGAGCCGCCGGTTTCCTTCGACTGGGAATGGACCGACAAGGATGGCGAATTCCACCGCGACGGCGAGATTACGCCGGTTGAGTTCTGGAAGAAGTACGTGGGTCCGGCTGATCTTGAGGACTACGTGTGCCTGGTGGACGATCCGCGCACCGAGCACGCCAAGGGCAAGAAGATCGGCATCGAGCACCTCGGCAATGTGGCTGGCGGCGACGCCACCGAGTACCTCAACGTGCCGAACCAGTTCATGAAGGACTGCGTCAAGCAGATTCTCGTTGAGCAGGGCATTCCGGTATGGTTCGGTGCCGACTGCCACCCGTTCATGGACCGTGAGAACGGCGCTTGGGCCACCGACCTGTTCGAGTACGGCCGCGTGTACGACGTGGACTTCGATTTGGACAAGGAAGCCCGCGTGCGCTTCGGCGACTCCGCCATGAACCATGCCATGGCTTTCGCCGGCGTTGACGTGGCGACGACGGCACCACCCGCCGCTGCGCGTGGAGAACTCTTGGGGCGCCAAGATCACCGACAAGGGCTACTTCACCATGTCCGACGACTGGTTCACCGAGTACGTCTACGAGGTCGCCGTTCCCAAGGCCCTGCTTCCTGAGGAATATCAGAAGGCTTTGGAAGAGCCGGCGATTTCCCTGCCTGCGTGGGATCCGATGGGTGCGCTTGCATAAGAAAAGCCGACGGCTCTTCGCATAACACAAGGTCCGGCAGATTGACTCTGCCGGACCTTCTTGGTATCTCAGCGGAAAACTTATAATCCGATGGCGAGGGTGCTGACTCCGTGGATCATCAGTTCGACGCCGATGCACAGGATAATAAAACCCATAATGCGCGTAAGCCCTAGGATGCCGCCGGGCCCCAGTTTATGTACCAGTGGTGTGCACCAGCGCAGCAGCGCCATAATGACGATGGATATCACCAATACGGCGATAAGGATGGCCAGCCGCTCACGAGGTTCCGTATACCGGGCCGATAGGCCGATGACTTCGCCGATGGCGCCGGGGCCGGCGATTAGTGGCAGTGCCATCGGTGTAAAGGCGATGTCATTGTCTTGATGCGCTTCCGGATCGCCATGATCAGAGGCCGGTACCAGCATTCGATACCCAGAATGCGCCACCACAAAACCACCTGCGATTTGAATGGCGGGCAGTTCCAGGTGGAACATGTCGAGAATGAACGAGCCGAGGATGGTAAACGCCGCCAATATGGCGAACACATACAGGGATGTGTACCGCGCCTGACAACGGAGTTCTTTCTTGGGCAGGTCGGCGGTAAGGGTGGCGAAGCTGGCCACTGCGCCGACAGGGTTGATGATAGGAAACAAGGCCAATAAGGCCATTGAAAAGACTGCGATGTCTGCTCTCACGTTCCATAAGCGTAATGCAACCGGTTGTCTCAGTCAACGTGAGAACTATATCGAGTGTCGGGCGCGCCAGTGCCCTATGGCGATGTGAAGGATAGTGTTTACAGCGACTTTCTCCGTACCAGTGTCATGTGTTTGATGACGGTGGTGGCGGCCTCTCCGTCAATCATGCGCATGGCAAGGTCGGCTGCCGTGGAGCCCTCTTCTCGCAACGGCTGTTGCACGGTGGTAAGCGGGGGATTGCAACGCTCGGCGATTGGATGGTCGTCGAATCCGACAACGGCGATATCGTCCGGAACTGTTAGCCCGCGCTGTCGAATCGCCTCGATGGCACCTACGGCGATACGATCGGAGCCAGCCAGCAATCCGTCGATATCGTCATGTGTATCCAGCAGTTGCATCATTGCGGAAAAGCCGGCGGTCGCATCCCATCCGGTGAACAGTACCCTGTCGTCGGGCAGTTCGTCACCGCATACACGTCGATAGCCGGTGAGCCGATCGGGGGATGCCGGGTTGGAGCGCGGTCCCAAAATCGATATGGGATGCCGACGTCCGGCGTCATGCATGGCTTGGGCGGCGATTTGGGCTCCATACGTGTCGTCGGAATAGACGCTGGAGAAAATACCCTCATATGAGCGATCCTCCATCTG
>ENA-OQCD01000284-OQCD01000284.1-human-gut-metagenome-genome-assembly--contig:-NODE-284-length-14184-cov-2.087857_pt1 | contig 14184 bp, 21 predicted proteins | sample MGYA00242755_ERZ504571 | MGnify/ENA primary metagenome ERZ504571 (study PRJEB26092, sample SAMD00036274) | human gut metagenome | host: Homo sapiens | study: EMG produced TPA metagenomics assembly of...
TCGTTCGCTTTACGGGCATGTTCACACAACGTCTCGATGGTCTGTTCCGAAGGTGGAAGGTCGGGGCTACCCACGCCAAGGTTGATGACGTTCTTGCCTGCGGCATTCATCTCGGCTACTTCCTTCATTTCTTGGAGAAGTAGTATTCCTGTACGCTACCTACACGGTTAGCGGGTGTAATATTACACACTTTGTCTTCCTTTCTGCATATTCGCCTAATATTTTTTAAGTCTTTTTGTTAACGGTCTGATAGCGTCCAACGCTTGTTTGTAGCGGGTAAAATCCGTGAAAGTAAGGTCGATGTAGAACAAGTATTCCCATTCACGCCCGATAATAGGCAAGGACTGTATTTTAGAAAGATTCATGTCGTAAAAAAGAGAGAACGGAGAGGACTTTGGAAAGGCTGCCGGAGGTGTGGGGAAGAGCGAATACGAGAGAGGATTTGTTTTTATCGGTTCCTCGAAGCATCTCATCCGCCGTCCAGCGGTCCGCTATAGCGAGGAAGCGGGTGAAATTCCGTTTGTTAGTTTCGATCCCCTCGGCAAGGACTTCCATCTTGTAGATCTGGGCAGCCAGTTTCCCGCATATCGCCGCATGTCCTTTCAGTTGGTTTTCCGAGATCCACCGGGCACTCATGGCGGTATCTTCTTTCTCTACCACCTTGGCGTTGGGCAAGGTATCCAAGTAATCGGTACATTGCATCAATGCGATCGGGTGGGAGTTGACCTCCGTTATATCATGTATAGAGGTTCCCGGAAGCGCTACCAAGGAATGGGAGATACGTAGCTTATACTCGCCGGTGACGCTCAGCCCGCTTTCACGGATCAGCTCATGGTTTTGAAGGAGGCTTCCCGCTATCGTATTCTCGATGGCCATCATGCCTAGTACGGAAGGGTCTTTCTTGATCGTCGTGATAACATCCCGAAACGTATTGCAAGGGATGATTTCTATTTCTTCACCTTCATGATAATTACGGGCGGCGATGTCGTGATACGAACCGGCTATTCCCTGTATTGCTACTTCTTTTTCATCTTGTTTCTTATTGTTAGTTCTGTAAACCTATATTTTTACTTAGCACGGATATTTTTTATGCAATCCATTTTATAACACCATTCCTTTACGCCTCCTGCTTCAAAAAAGGTTCTTGCGTTTCCGTCTAGTTGATAATACCCTGTGTTTTTATCAGCCCACCCCAAATTTGCGTGCCAATATAAATCATTCGTCTTAACCATTTGGCGAGTTTGACTAGCTTTTTCGGTGATTAGAAGTCCGGAAATGATAAAAGCATGGTTCGTAGTTAGCATAAGCACCGGATTGTTATTTCTTAATGAGGCCCAAACTTGATCACCATCAAAAGGGGCTTTTGGATTATATTTAAAAAATTTGTTCATCGTATTTAGCATATTCTCTTCAGAAACACCACTTTCAAGTACAGCACCATCCCAATCTTTTTTGGATGTAGTTTTATTCATATTATAGAAGTTGAGCATAAGGTATTGAACTTGCATTTGAGCTTGCCCCTGTAAATCATTGATAGAGGCTTTTTGGGTCATTTTAATAAAGTTAGGCATATAAGTCATAGTACTGTTGGGTAAAGTAAAGGTAAGAGGGGGAGTATATTTTTGATGAGTATATCCCATTATTTGAGCAAGTGCCACATTGACACATCCTACAGGAAGTGCGTCCATTTTCTTTCCATTATTTTCAGTTCTTATCCAATCTACTTTATTTTCTTCTCTGAAAGCCCAATTATAGGGATCGTCTTGTCCCCAATTGGTCTTGACTAGAGGAGATATTGATGATGGTAGTTTTTGTATTCCCTCGGGAGGACCTTGTACAGCAGTTGATCTAGATGAATAGGTATCTGTTAAAATGATATTATCTTGAATTTTTTTGGTAGTTAATTTCATTGATAGGAATGTTTAATTTCTTACTAATTTTCTCCAACGTTGGCTGTTTTAGCGAATCTACCAATTCTTTTGTTTTAATGGCTTTATAAAGATAGCTGGCTTTTGCTGCATATAATAGTTCGTTTGCTCCGCTCAGTTGCATTGCATCATCATTGCCTTTATTGGGAATAAATGCTATAATAGAAGGAAGTTCTGCATTTGTAGCTACTACAGCCAACCCATTTACAGTATCGTTTTGAAATTCAACTTCACAAATTTCAGATATGATATCATCTTCTGGTAAGGCGGTTCGGGAAGCTATTTCTTTATTTTGAAATTCTCCTTCTTTATTTATATATGTTCTTTTTGTAATCTTAAATGATGCACTAGTGCTTCTGCTTACACCATTATTATTCATATTGGCAAAAGAACTTACCATATTGAAAATATCTTTGTCTGTAAGCTCTTTTGCATCATCGTAGGCGATACTGAGGACTTCGTTTTTTATTCAACTTAACCTTTTGGGAATTAGTAGAAAGGTTATTGGTGCTTTCATTCGAGCAGGAGAATAATGTAATTCCTGCAAAGAATAGTGATAATGGAATGATTTTCATAAGTTTGTTATTAGAATATTATGTATGAGATTAGTTTTCGTATATAAATTCTCCTGCCAATATTCCCTTTTCATCGGTGATTGTCAGTTCATATATTCCTGCCGGAATATTCTCTAAAGAAGTTGATAAAAGAAGAATTGGAGTGGGGTATATAGAGGTTTCTATATACTACATATCCTTCTTTTGATTTAATCTCGATGGTTACCGCTTCCCAGTCCTGTGCGAATTCGATGGTTAATTCTTTATTGCAGTCGTCAAAGAAAGCTTTTACCGGAATGAATGACTCTACTGGAATTCTATGGTTGCCATGTTTTATAAATTCTATATTTCGTTTTTTAGCGCATAGTAATAGAGGAATAATTAAGGCTATCAAAGCCAAACTCATTTTTTAATTTGTTCATAATCGTTTTTACGTTTTTAGTTTTGTGCAAACTTAGGTATTATAGGATTATGAATGACAAAAAGAGGGAGTTATAGTATATACAAGATTTGTTGATTATCAGCGAGTTACAAAAAATTGTTATATACAGTGATGTATATGTAGTGTTTTATAATTCACTGATAATAAGATCTGTATGAGAACTATTTATTTTAAGAGGTTTTTGATGATGTAATCTCGTAAAAACGTTTTCTTTATTGTGCTTTAGTTGGACCTCTTGATAAATTCTCGTTCGTTTCATTCGTACAGAAGCCGGATTGATGCCGAGCAATTTGGCTTCATCATTTGCGTCAAATCCAAAGATATGGAGATAGCAATATTGATATTCTGATTCTGTCAGGTTGGGAAATGCCTCTTTTAGTAGGGAGTAGAATTGGGGATATATCTTGTCTACTTCCGTCATTATGGAATGCCATGTTTTGTCAGTAGGGAGTTGGGAGTCCTCAAGCCTATTTTTTTTAGTCAAAGAAATAAGCTTCTTGCCAACTGTGGATGTTTCCAGACTTTGCTTTTGCAGCCGGTCGTATTTATAGGATATTACTTCTATTTCCTGTTGTAGTTTGTGGGCATTATTCTCTTTGTCTGCCAATGCTTTTTGCAAAATCTGCTTTTTTCTTCTAGTTCTGCAGATAAGTGAAGGAGCTCTATTTTCATCTTATCTAGAATTGTTTGCTGGTAATAGATTTTGGCTTTGCTTCTCTGCCGGTAAATGATATATCCTGCAACTGATAGTAAGAATAAGGAGATGGCAATAATGATGATGATTGTATTCCTTTGCTGTGTAATCTTTAATAGTTCGTTCTCTTCCCGTATCTTGGCGTTGTTATACTTTTTTTTCTATTTCCAATACTTTTGTCTCATTTTGAACTAATGTCAGTGAATCGAGCATGTCGGAACAGATTTCTTTGTAATGGAGTGCTTCCTTGTATTTTCCTTCTGCCTTATAAAGCAGGTAGTAAGCTTGATTGAAGTAATAAGCGATATCATTGTGTTTGGTTATCGTTTCAATCCATTCGTGTGCTTTTGCCAGTTGGTTGTCTTTTATATATATGTGTAATAGGGAGATAGAATCCTTATAGCTTTCTTTGCTGCCCGTTTTCAATGGCTTTTAAGAAATATCTTTCGGCATTCTTGTATTTTTCTTGTGCCTCATATATCACTCCAAAAGCATTGGCTACATCAGCTGTTAAATCTTTGTTATGCAGTAGTTGTGAGATGGAATCAGCCTTTTGAAGTAAGGGTATGGTGCAATTAAAAGAATCAGTGAGTGTACATTCACACGCTAAATCTTTTAAGGCGTATGCATAGCTTTTGTAGTTCCTTGCTTTCTTGAAGAAGTTACTGGCCTCTTTTCTTTTCTCCAGACGTTCACTGGTTATATCTCTAAAACCATACAAATCTGCCATATAGGCACAAATATACCCTGCCACATTATAGGCCTGATGTTCTTTGGCCAGTTGCAGCGCATCGGCATATATTTGCATTGCATTGTCATACTCCCCATCTTCTACATAAGCACGGCCTAGATACAAGGCTATTTGCGCCTGTTCTTCCGGTGTACCGTGTTTCATAAACCATTGTTGTGCCCGTTGCCATTGGTAGATAGGGAGTAATCCGGTGGCTGCTTCGTCCGTTACTTTACCGCATAGCATACACCAGTGGGCAAAGTCCTTATCAGTCAGTTCATCGGGGGCTTGTATGCTGTCCAGTAGCACGGAAGCACTATCGGCATACATGGGAATCAGTTCCTCTACAGATTGTAATAGCGGAAGTATGCTTGTCTCTTTTCTGCATCCGGGGAGGATGAGAATGAATAGTAGTCCTGTCAAAAGTAAAGCTTTCATAAGAATGTGTTCAGATTTTGCAAATATAGTCATAAATCCGGGCAACTTGTATCTGATAGAGGGAAAAGTCAGTTTTTTATTGCTTCCTCGTGGCTTCTCCTTTGGAAGTGAGGTGGGAAAGCATGAAAGCTCTTTGTCTTGTCAGTGAAATCTGTCTGTTGTATTTTGTTCTTCTGCCTTTTCATCAAGTTTTATCACTAAAGTGAAGAAACTGTATCACTTTAGTGATGAAGCTTGATTACCTTAGTGATAAAAGTTCATCACTAAGGTGAAACGATTAAATGAAAAGGCAGAGATTGGGAGAAAATACCGGTGGAATCACTCAAGTTACAGGAACGGAATTCATTTTGTTTGCGCCATTTATAACGGTTGTAATGTTGTGCTTTCTATTGAAATATCCTATGACAAAATGATGAAGAATTTATGAATAAATCAATCATGGTAAATAATTGGTTATCAACACTTAATAAGTAAATGAAGAATTTGAAGGAAATAATCAGCCAACAGGATACTGTAACTCCTTGTGTTTTGAATCCGTTGTTTTTACGCCACAAATCTTCTGGTCCATTTGCATGCATACATCCCTCTGACCACCAGGTAGCTGATGAGAAAGGCTGTTACGGCCATGCAAATAATGTGTATTATGGCAGGAATCCCCTGAGGCAACAGCGAGGCGAACAAGTCATATCCCATTTGCACGAAGACGAAATGACACAGATAAATGCCGAGTCATGGATGCCACTTTTGAAAGAACAGGCGAAGAAGGTATTTTGAGCTTCTGTATGCAGACAAAAACAGGAAATGTCATCATAAATACATTGATGCCGCCGAAAAGCCATACTATTTCCAGATAGGCGTAGTTTCCCGGAAAATATTCCTGCATGATGAGGTAGCCGCCAAAAAGTGATGGCGTACCCTGTCACAAACATAGGGATACCGATAGCCAGGGTTTTTCTCCAACTCCATTGCAGCGGGTATTTTACCAGATAATGGGCCAGTATCAGATAGCCGATAAATCCGGAAACATAATAAAATGAACCGAATGCATTCCAGTCGCACACTCCCAGGATATCCATATTGCCCCAGTTGCCGATATATCCCAGTGCGGGAGCGGCCATCTTTATGTAGGGAAGGAACAAGGAGATGCCCCAGATGGAAAGAAATAGCTTGATATCTTTCCGGGTAGCACGCTCCAGCCATGCATGGAAGATGGGGATGATGAAGTAGAGCCCCACCAGCATATACAGATACCACAGAGGAGTGGTGTCATAGTTGAAATTGAAAATGAATGTCCAAATCTTCGTGATAGTCATTTCCAGGGTGAAGGCGGACATGTCTATGGTAGGATTGTCTGTCGTGGTGATGTAATTCAGATAAATGAAATACAATACAGGCAGCATGACCGACCAGAAGATAAGCGGGACAACAATGCGGCCGATCCGCTTTTTGTAAAATTCACTCATGCCGTTTCGTACAGGAAACAGCAGCACTCCTGTCATCATCACAAACAAGGGTACGCAACAGCGTACGGCACTTCCCAATGCGCACCCTTGCAGAAAAGTAGGACGGTCTGTGTCAAAAAACGTGCCACAAAAGGGTCACAGCAATGGGCGAATACAACTAAAAAACAGGCGGTGACGCGTAGCAAGTCTATCCATCCGATGTTCTCTCTTTTTATTTATTTCCATATTCTCTGTTGGGCTTATTTTTGTTCAAGCACCACTACTAAGGGACGGTGATCTGATGCTACCGGTTCATTTACTACCTGTGCGGAGGTTACTGTGAAGCCTTTCATGTTCTGTTTCAGTGCTGTAATATAATCAATGGTTTCTGTAGGGGCGGGAGCCGGAAATGTATGCTGGTTTACGTCAGAAAGTATCTGAAAATCCTGTTGCAAGTATTTTATGAATGCGGATTCGGGGTTCGGCATTCAGGTCGCCGGCCAGGAAAAAGGTTTTTTGTGAGCGGCGGCAAAGTCTTTTATAAGCTCCAGTGAGGCCATGCGGTCTTCTTCGGTGAGAGACAGATGGGTGCAACAATAAATGTAGTTGTCGAACTCTGCCATAATCAGCGCACGTGCTTCTTCCCGTCCGGGAAGTGTCATGGTTTTCAGGCTGACGGGAATTTCTTTGGTGAGAAGTCCGATACCATATTTTCCTCCGTCGTAATCAATGGCAGGGGCAAAGTAAGCGTGCATTTGCGTACGTCCGGCTATCTCGCCCAGTACGTATTTTTGTCCGCTGCGGTGGGTCATGCTGTCCAGTTCCTGCAAGGCTACCACTTCGGGGTGGATATGATTGATTACATCGGCTATGCGTTGGAAGTCGCATACATCATCCATTCCGTTTGCATTTTTAATGTTATAGGTCATTAGCCTAACGAATTTTGTGATTGTGCCGACAGGGCTAAAAGAAGGGTAAAAAGTAAGAGCAATGTCTTTTTCATATATTCATCAGGTTTTGATTGTTTAAATTCTCTCCAAAGATAGATAAATTCATTCTTTTTTCTTTGCTCTCAAAGATAAAAAACAAGAGAAAGTTTTTATCAGAAAGGAAATGTTTCTGTTCAACAACTTGCCGGGGCTTTATTTCTTTCCTGCCGGAGAAGCCTGTGTCATACGGATACTGCTTACCACGCCTGCGGCAATGGCAAAGAATATGGCTAATAACAAACAAGCCTGCGCCCGATGTCCTTCGGCGAACATACGGAACAACAAAGCAACCAGTGTGGTTCCCAAAGTCTGACCTAACAGACGCGCCGTACCTAGCATACCGCTGGCTCCACCGCTTCTGTGAGTGGGCGCGGAAGAAACAATGGTTACATTATTGGGGCGTCTGGAACAGCCCGAAGCCCATACCACAGAGTGCCATTCGCCAGATGATATTCCATTCTGCCGGATGGGGGGGAAGCAAATAGAGTGTGAATAGGCCGGTAGCGAAGATGGCCATGCCGATGCCTCCCAGCAATCCGGGATGTACTTTCTCTACCAGTCTGCCTGCAAGTGGTGCGGTCAGGATGGTAGCCAATGGCCAGGGGGTAAGTAGCAAACCGATCTGTACGGCGCTGTATCCCAATATATTCTGCATAAAAAAACGGTAAGGAAACCATAGCCAGCATCTGGGCGGTGAATGAAGTGATGGAAGTACCGATAGAAAGAGCGAAAATAGGAATCTTCAGTAAGTCCACAGGTAGGATAGGGGTCGTTTTTCTTCAGTTGGCGGCGGATGAAATAAGTGCCGATTATGATTAACAATACCAACTGGATGGCAATGAACTTTCTGTTTTCGGCGTGTGCAAAACCTTCCAAGGTATAAATTAACAACCCGAAGGTCAGTGCGTTGGCTATTGCACTGATTTTATCAAACTTGTGTTTTGTGTCTGAAGCCGGATTATGCGGTAAGAACCGATGTCCGATCACTAATGCAGCCAATCCCAAAGGAATGTTGATTACAAAAAGCCAGTGCCAGCTTCCCAATGCTAAGATACTGCCTGCAATGGATGGACCTGCGGCGGCCGAAACAGCTACCACCATGGCATTTACGCCCATTCCGCGCCCTAGTATCTGCGGCGGGTAAATTAAACGGATAAGGGCGGTATTGACACTCATTACACAGCCGCCCCGAAACCTTGAATGATACGGGAGACAGTCAGCATCCAGAAAGAGTCCGAGAGGGCGCAGGCCAAAGAGGCGCCTGCAAAAATGGAGATGCCGGTCAGAAATATCCGTCTGTAACCGTAAATATCACCTAATGAGGCAAATGATAGCAAGGTCATGGTATAATCACCAGTTGATAGGCATTGACAATCCAGATGGCATTGGAAGGGGTGACATCGAAATCGTGTGCCAGCGTGGGTAATGCGATATTCATAATGGTTCCGTCCAGTACGGACATCATGATAGCCAGCAGTACGGCTACCACTGCGAAATATTGTTTAGGTATAAATGCGGTCTTTTCTTTGCTCATGATGCAAAATTAACGGAAATCGGTCAGATAGGTTTAATTTCTTCTAAATAATTGCTATTCCAATGTTAAAGAACCGGGAATTTATAGAATGGTTAAGGAATAATGCTTATCTTTGCAGCCGTTAAAAACAGTGGAGAGATTTGAGTAGCTTGCAACCACAGAAAAAAAATGCTAAAAAATACATTGACTTTCTTATTTACATTTATCTACTCTGATAACTTCCCAAGGTGGTTAACGAATTAAACTTTTAATTTTTAATTCTTAATTTTCAATTTAGAATGGGATATTTATTCACATCCGAATCGGTGTCTGAAGGACACCCCGACAAAGTGGCCGATCAAATATCGGACGCTGTGCTTGATAAACTGTTGGCGTTTTGACCCCAGTTCGAAAGTAGCTTGCGAAACCCTGGTGACTACCGGACAGGTAGTGCTGGCTGGAGAAGTGAAAACCAAGGCGTATGTAGATTTGCAGCGCATTGCACGTGAAGTGATTAACCGTATCGGTTATACCAAAAGCGAATATATGTTCGAAGGAAACTCCTGCGGCGTATTTTCTGCCATTCACGAACAAAGTGCGGATATCAACCGTGGCGTGGAACGCGAGGACCCTATGAACCAGGGTGCGGGCGACCAGGGAATGATGTTTGGTTATGCTACCAATGAAACGGAAAACTATATGCCGCTGTCACTGGACCTGGCACATAAACTGTTGATGGTACTGGCCGAAATCCGTCGTGAAGGGAAGGTGATGACTTATCTTCGTCCCGACGCCAAGAGCCAGGTTACTATTGAATACGATGATAACGGCAAGCCGGTACGCATTGATACGATTGTGGTTTCTACCCAGCATGACGAGTTTGTAACCCCGGCTGATTCTTCCAAAGAAGCTCAGTTGAAGGCTGACGAAGAGATGTTGGCCAAGATTCGTCAGGATGTGATTGAAATCCTGATGCCACGTGTCATTGCCGGAATTCATAATGAAGAAGTATTGGCTTTGTTCAATGACCGGATAGTTTATCATGTGAACCCTACAGGTAAGTTTGTGATCGGCGGTCCTCATGGAGATACCGGTTTGACCGGCCGTAAGATTATTGTGGATACATACGGTGGAAAAGGTGCTCACGGTGGCGGGGCGTTCTCAGGAAAAGACCCCAGTAAGGTAGACCGTAGTGCTGCCTATGCAGCACGCCATATCGCAAAGAATATGGTTGCTGCCGGTGTTGCCGATGAAATGCTGGTGCAGGTGTCATACGCCATTGGCGTGGCCCGTCCTATCAATATCTACGTAAATACGTACGGTCGCAGCAATGTGAAACTGAGCGACGGAGAGATTGCTAAGAAAATAGACGAACTGTTCGATCTGCGTCCGAAAGCCATTGAAGAGCGTTTGAAACTGCGTAATCCTATTTATGAGGAAACAGCTTCTTACGGTCACATGGGACGTGAGCCGAAAGTGGTGACCAAGACATACGAATCCATGTATCATGAAGCAAAGACGCTGGAAGTGGAACTGTTCACTTGGGAGAAGCTGGATTATGTGGATAAGATAAAGGAAGCGTTCGGTTTGTAAGAAACGGATTCGAATATGGTGATGTATACGGGCGAATTCAATTCGTTCCTGCGGCAATGAGCGTCATTGGCTGGCAGGGGAGGATTGGATCCGCCCGAAAACATAAGGATTTATATGAATGATATAAAGAATGTATGTGTATATAGTGCGTCCAGCACAAAGATAGCGAAGGTGTATTTTGATGTAGCGGAAGAATTAGGACGTCTTCTGGCTGAAAAGAAGATCAATCTGATTAACGGGGCAGGCTGTATCGGCCTGATGGCGGCTACCTCCGATGCAGCATTGGCTGCAGGCGGTACGGTGACGGGGGTAATCCCTCATTTTATGGTGGAGCAGGGGTGGCACCATACAGGGCTGACCCGATTGATTGAGACGGAAACCATGCACGAGCGTAAACGGATGATGGCCGATTTGTCCGATGGTGTCATTGCATTGCCCGGAGGTTGCGGCACATTGGAGGAATTGCTTGAAATCATCACCTGGAAGCAGCTGGGGCTTTATCTTAATCCGATAATCATCTTGAATATCAACGGTTTTATAATCCTTTGCTTGAAATGCTGCAAAGGGCGGTGGAGGGGTAATTTTATGCGTAAAAGAGCATGTTGCGATCTGGAAGGTGGCTTCAACAGCCGAAGAAGCGATAAATTTGCTCTATACAACGCCTGTTTGGAACAAGGAAATACGTAAATTTGCAGCGATATGAGTGAAACCTGTCATCCCGGAATAGCGTATATTCTCCAACTTTATACGGAAGAGCAGAGCCGTGTTGATACGGCTTTGACACACAGCGTGTGTCATATGTCCAAGGAAGACGGGATGAGAGGAATGGAGTTGCCCTATCAGCTGCGTTCGGACTGGATGGTGACCTGCGTGCTGTTTCTTTGCTTTATCCTGGTATCATACGTGCTGGCACATGGCAAGAAACATCTTGAACAGCAATTTAAGAATTTTGCTTTGTCTAAAGAGCGTGCCAGTTTGTTTGATGATACTACCGCATCTGATGTGCGTTATACATTGGTGCTGATATTGCAGACCTGTATATTATCCGGTTTTTGTGTGTACGATTATTTTTCGGACCATGACCTGCTCCTTTTTCGTACGGTTCCTCATTGTTTATTGCTAAGTATTTACATTGGTTATGTAGTTTTTTTCTTTGTCATCAAATGGCTTCTTTATAGCTTTGTAAATTGGATTTTCTTTAACAAAACACGCAATATTATTTGGCTGGAATCTTACTTTAATGTTGTAATCGGGGCCGGATTTTTACTTTTTCCAATTGTACTTTTTGATTGTGTATTTCGATCTGTCACCGCAAAATTGCTCCTTATTTTATCGGTTTTGTTATAATAATTGCTAAAATTCTGCTGTTTTATAAGTGCTTTAGTAACTTTTTCAACAAATTTTATGGCGCTTTCCATTTAATTCTGTACTTTTGTGCCCTTGAAATACTCCCTGATTTTGTTCTGTGGAAAGGGATTATCTTAGCGAACAACATTTTGATTTTAAATTTTTAGTACATTGAAAATAAAAAAAGTCCTCGTATCTCAGCCGAAGCCGACTTCTGAAAAGTCGCCATACTATGATATTGCTGAGAAGTACGGTGTGAAAATTGATTTCCGCCCGTTCATCAAAGTTGAGAGCTTGTCGGCAAAAGAGTTCAGACAGCAAAAAGTCTCTATTCTTGATCATACCGCTGTGATTTTTACATCGCGGCACGCTATCGACCATTTCTTCAATCTGTGTACAGAATTGCGTGTTACTGTGCCCGAAACAATGAAATATTTCTGTACGTCCGAAACCATTGCTTTGTACATTCAGAAATATGTTCAGTATCGCAAGCGTAAAGTATTCTTCGGCGCGACCGGTAAATTCGCAGATCTGGTGCCTTCTATCGTAAAGCACAATACGGAAAAATATTTGGTGCCGATGTCTGATGTACACAATGATGAGATCAAAACTTTATTGGATAAAAAATAAAAATTCAGCATACGGAGGTAGTAATGTATCGTACGGTAAGTAATGATTTTACTCCCGAGGAAGAGTTCGATTACGATATGCTGTTGTTTTTTCAGTCCTGCAGGAATCAATTCTTTGATGAAGAATTTTTCCGGAGTTCGACCAAAAGGAAATTGCGATAGGATGTTTTGGTCCTGCTACTGCTAAAGCGGTAAAGGATGCCGGATTGCGGTTGGATCTGGAAGCTCCTACTGTAGAGGCTCCGTCCATGACTGCGGCATTGGATATGTTTATCCGCGAGCGTAATAAGGATTAATTTTTAGTTTATATCCCAAAACCGGGGGTTTTGTATCAATAAAGTTGTAACTTTGTGATTCGAAACCCTCGGTTTCTTTATTTTAATAAAAGAAAGAAGATTATGGTAGAATATACACTCGGTAAAAAAGAGCGTCTGAATAGTAAGACATTGATTGAGCGTCTTTTTTCAGGTGGAAGCAAGTCTTTTCCGGCTTTTCCGCTACGTGTGGTGTATATGTCGGTAGAGCCTGTGGAGGAAGATATGGCGGCAGCTCCATTCTGATCAGCGTGCCCAAGAAGCGGTTCAAAACGTGCGGTAAAGCGTAATTTGGTGAAACGTCAGGTACGTGAGGCTTATCGGAAGAACAAGCATTTGTTGCTGGATGCGCTGGCTTCCCGGAACAAAAGACTGATTATCGCCTTTATATGGTGGATAACCATATTCATTCTTCTGCCGAAGTGGAGGAGAAAGTGAAGAAACTGCTGTTTCATATAGTGGAAAGGCTGGAATGAAAAAGATACTTTCCTATCTGTTGCTGTTGCCTGTTTATTTCTATCGGGGGTACATTTCTCCAATGACTCCTCCTTCATGCCGTTTTGTACCTACCTGTTCGGAATATGCCATCGAGGCCATTAAAAAAACATGGTCCTTTCAAGGGATTGTATCTGGCTGTCCGCCGGATATTGCGTTGCCATCCGTGGGGCGGGTCGGGCTATGATCCGGTTCCGTAAAATCTGTTGTCCTTATGTTGCTGGATATTCATACGCATCGCAATGCTGCTGTACCGGGAGAATGCATTTTCAATGTAGAGCCTGCATGGTTTGAACCTGTGGAAGGGTGTTATTATTCTGTAGGCATTCATCCGTGGAAAGTTTTGGAAGCTGGTCCGGAAGATTGGACAACGTTGGAAAAGGCGGTCTGTCATCCCTCTGTTCTGGCGATAGGAGAGGCGGGTTTGGACCGTTTGGGGCCGGCAGATATTCTGTTGCAAAAGAGGTGTTTGTCCGACAAATTTTATTGAGCGAGTCAGTAGGAAAACCGTTGGTTATTCATTGTGTGAAGGCGTTTAATGAACTGATTGAACTGAAAAGAAGTATCGTCCGCAGATGCCTTGGGTGGTACATGGTTTCCGTAATAATCTGCATATTGCCTGCCGGCTGATGCAGGAAAACATTTATTTTTCGTTGGGAGAAAGATATCAGCCTGATGTGTTGCGGCACGTGCCTTTAGAATGTTTATTGGCCGAAACGGATGAGAGCACGCAGGATATCCGTATGGTGATAGGACGGATGGCGGAAACGAAGAATGTGGAAGTTTCCTTTCTGTGCGATAGGATAGATGAAAATGCACGGAAAATCTTTTTTTCGGCAATAAGAGTTGTTTCTTCAGATAAAAGAGTCGTACTTTTGTGGCATTTAAAGTATAAATCAAAACATTTTAAAATAGATATCATTCGATTGAATTTTGTAGAAGAATTAACATGGCGTGGAATGGTGCACACAATGATGCCGGGCACCGAAGAGTTATTGGCTAAAGAACAAGTGACAGCTTAATCTGGGTATTGACCCTACGGCTGATTCTCTGCATATCGGCACTTGTGTGGTGTG